>Ga0213836_101246_pt1 | contig 15845 bp, 10 predicted proteins | sample SWPATP03_FD_160578 | JGI IMG/M metagenome (GOLD analysis project Ga0213836, IMG submission 160578) | Coastal seawater microbial communities from Marineland, Florida, United States - SWPA TP0 #3 | ecosystem: Environmental > Aquatic > Marine > Coastal | place: USA: Florida | collected 2016-08-05
CCTGCGCGTCGTGGACAAGTTCCTGATGCAGCTGGAAGAGCAGCTGCACGAGAAGAAGGTGGAAGCCATCTTCACCGAGAAGCTGCGCAAGTTCCTCGCTTCGAAGGGCTTCGATCCGCAGATGGGCGCGCGTCCGATGTCGCGCCTGATCCAGGACATGATTCGCAAGGCGCTGGCCGACGAGCTGCTGTTCGGCCGCCTGGTCAACGGCGGACGCATCACCGTCGATCTGAACGAGAAGGACGAGGTCACGCTCGAGTTCCCGGAAGGGGACCCGCTGCCGCCGCCGGCTCCGGCCGAGACGGTCGAGATCGAGTAATCTCGGCTCTCAACAAGAAACCGCGCCCCGTGCGCGGTTTTTTTTCGTCTGTTTAATTTGCACGTATGCACGCCAACGCGGCTGCACCCTGTGGCAAACTCATGCTCCCTGGCAAACTCCTACCCTGTGAACATGAACGTGTCCCGCACCATCCTCGCGTTGTCGCTGGCGCTGATCGGTCAGCAAGCTGTCGCCGCCGATCCCTATTTCCGCTTCCCCGCCGTGCGCGGCGAGACGATCGTGTTCACCGCCGAGGGCGATCTCTGGCGCACCACGACGGCCGGCGGCAAGGCCACCCGCCTGACCACGCACCCGGCAAGCGAGACCCATGCGGCGATCTCGCAGGACGGCAAGTTCGTCGCCTTCGCCGCCGCCTACGAGGGCGCGCAGGAGGCCTATGTGATGCCATTGGAGGGTGGCCTGCCCAAGCGCATCACCTTTGAAAACGGCGGCGTGACGGTGCTGGGCTGGACCGCGCAGGGCGAGGTGCTGGTGAGTACCGAGAATTCGACCGGCCCATCCAAGCACCGCGTGGTCGCCGTGCTCGACCCCGTGACACTGACGCGCCGCGTGCTGCCGCTGGCCGACGCCAACGACGCCGTGCTCGACGACGCCGGGCGCACGGTCTACTTCACGCGCATGGGCCTGTCCATGACCAACGATAACGTCAAGTCCTACCGCGGCGGCGCGCATGCCCAGCTGTGGCGGTTCGACTTGACGGCAAAGAACGAGGCCGCGCCGCTGTTCAAGGGTGACACTTCCAATAACCGGCGCGCGATGTGGCATCAGGGCCGCCTCTACTTCATCAGCGACGCCGGCGGCGCCGACAACCTCTGGACTTCACTCCCTGACGGCAGCGACCGGCGCCAGCTCACCCGCCACACCGAATGGGACGTGCGCACCGCCTCGCTGGGCGATGGGCGCATCGCCTACCAGCTGGGCGCCGACCTGCGCGTGTTCGACATCGCCAGCGGCGCCGACACCGTATTGAAGGCGACCCTGCTGTCCGACTTCGACCAGCAGCGCATGCGCCGCCTGAAGTCGCCGCTCGAGGCCCTGACCGGGATCGAGGTCGCCAGCAAGCAGGAGCGCATCGTGCTGACCGCGCGCGGACGCGTGACGGTTGCCGGCACCGGCAACGCGCGCCGTGTCGAGATCGCGGTGCCGGAAGGCGCCAGGGCCCGCGGCGCCGTCTTCAGCCATGACGACAAATGGGTGTACGCGATCGTCGACACCAGCGGCGAGAACGAGATCTGGCGCTACGCGGCCGACGGTTCCGGCCACGGCGAACGCCTGACGACGGACGGCGCCAGCCACCGTTCGAATGTGTACCCGTCGCCGGACGGCAAATGGCTGGCCCACACCGACAAGAAGGGCCGCACCTGGCTGCTCGATCTCGCGGCCAGGACCAACGTCATCATCGACGACGCCGACCAGGCCGGGCTGGACCGCTCGGACCAGGTGGTCTGGTCGCCCGACAGCCGCAACCTGGCGTTCGTGCGCGCCGGCAGCAGCGAGCGGCGCGACCAGATCGGCATGGTCAACCTCGCGACCCGCGCCGTCAGTTTTGTCACCACCGACCGCTACGAGTCCAGTGCGCCGGCCTTTTCGCCGGACGGCAAATGGCTGTATTTCTTGTCTGCGCGCAACTTCAACGTCGGCAACGTCTCGGTCTGGGGCGACCGCAACATGGGGCCGGTGTTCGACAAGCGCGTCGGCGTGTATGCGCTGGCCTTGCAAGCCGAGGCGCGCTTCCCCTTCAAGCCCGAGGACGAGCTGACCAAGCCCGAGGAGAAGTCGCCCGAAGCGGCGGCAAAAGCGGCGGTGAAATCGCCCGGCGCAGACGAGCCGGATGGTGCCAAGAGCGCCGCCGTCGCCGCGGCCACCGCGGCCGCGGCGGCGAACAAGGCCGACAAGCCGCAACAGCCGGCGCCCCCGGTCGCCTACAGCGGCCTGCGCGAGCGCCTGTACGAAGTGCCGGTCGAGCCGGGCAACTACCGCGCGCTCGCCGTCGACGACAAGCGCCTCTACCTGCTCGAAGCGGGCGACGACGAAGCGGCCAAGGGCACGCTCAAGACGCTGGCGATTGCGCGCAGCGCGCCGCAGCTTGACACCTTCGCCGCCAACGTGCGCGAGTTCGGGTTGTCGAACGACCGCAAGCACGTCTTCTACCGCACCTTCGCCAAGGGCGCGCCGGGGGACATGCTGATCGTCGACGCCGGCGCCAAGGCGCCCGCCGACCTGGCCAAGGCCAAGGTCAAGATCGACGACTGGGCCGTCACCTCGAATCCGCGCCTGGAGTGGAAGCAGATGTTCAACGACGCCTGGCGCATGCACCGCGACTTCCTGTACGACGCCCGCATGCGCGGCATCGACTGGAACGCCGCGCGCACGCGCTACGCGCCACTGGTCGAGCGCGTCACCGACCGAGCGGAACTCGACGACGTGCTGGGCATGATGATCGGCGAGGTCGGCGCGCTGCATTCGCAGATCCGTCCCGGCGACGTGCGCCGCGCGCCGGCCGAAGGAACGCCGGCCAGCCTGGGCGCGGTGCTGAGCCGCGTGGGCGGCGGCTACCGCGTCGACCACGTCTACCGCAGCGAGCCGGAGCTGCCGTCCGAGGCGGGCCCGCTGGCCGCGCCCGACGTCGACGTGAAAGCGGGCGACATCATCACGGCGGTGAACGGCAAGTCGCTGGCGCAGGCGCGCGACATCGCCGACCTGCTGCTCGACACCGCGGGCAAGCAGGTGCTGTTGAACGTGAAAAGCGCTAACGGCAAAGCACGCGCGGTCATCGTCACCCCGGCCACCATGGCGCGCCACGCCAGCCTGCGCTACGCGGACTGGGAGCAGGGCAGGGCGCGCCAAACCGAGGCCGCCTCGAACGGCAAGATCGGCTACCTGCACCTGCGCGCGATGGTGGCGCGCGACATCAACGCTTTCGCACGCGACTTCTACGCCAACATCAACAAGGAAGGCCTGGTCATCGACGTGCGCCGCAACAGCGGCGGCAACATCGACAGCTGGATCATCGAAAAGCTGCTGCGCCGCTCCTGGGCCTTCTGGGCCTCGAACGGCAAGCAGCCGTATGCGAACATGCAGGGCAGCTTCCGCGGCCACCTGGTGGTGCTGATGGACGAACTGACCTATTCGGACGGCGAGACCTTCGCCGCCGGCGTCAAGGCCTTGAAACTGGGGCCGCTGGTGGGCAAGCGCAGCGCCGGCGCGGGAGTGTGGCTGAGCGACGGCAACGGCCTGGCGGACAACGGCATGGCGCGCGTGGCCGAGAACGGCCAGTTCGCGGCAGATGGCGAGTGGCTGATCGAAGGCGTCGGCGTGACGCCCGACGTCGAGGTCGAGAACCTGCCGCACGAAACCTTCCTGGGCCGCGACCGCCAGCTGGAAGTGGCGCTCGCGCTGCTGCAGAAGAAGATGCAGGAGCAGCCGGTCAAGCCGTGGTCGCCGGCGGCGATTCCGGCGATCCAGCGCTGAGGGCATTCGGTGGGGGCGGCGAAACAAATCAAGGGATTGATCAAGGACTCGGCCGGCGGCCGCCGCCGCGTGCCTGCTCGCGCTGGCCTAGACGGCGTCCAGCGCGCGCCGCAAGTCCGCGCGCTGGTCTTCCAGGTGTTCGATCCCCACCGACAGGCGGATCAGGCCATCGCCGATCCCCAGCGCCGCCCGCTGCGCCGGCGGAATGGTGGCATGCGTCATCAGGGCCGGATGCTCGATCAGGCTTTCCACGCCGCCCAGGCTCTCGGCCAGCGTGAACACCCGGCAGCGCTCGAGGAAGCGGCGCGCGCCGGCCAGATCCGAGGCCAGCTCGATCGAGACGATGCCGCCGAAGCCGCTCATCTGGCGCTGCGCCAGCGCATGCTGCGGGTGCGATTCGAGGCCCGGATAAAACACCTTCGCTACTTTCGGCTCGCGCTCGAGCCACTGCGCCAGCGCCAGCGCGTTGCTGTTGCTGCGCTCGACGCGCAGCGCCAGGGTCTTGATCCCGCGTAGCACCAGGAAGCTGTCGAACGGCCCCTGGATCGCGCCCACCGCGTTCTGGATGAAGCCCAGCTGCTCGCGCAGTTCGGCGTGGTGGGGCGCGTTGCCGACCACGGCCACGCCGCCGATCACGTCCGAGTGGCCGTTCATGTACTTCGTGGTCGAGTGCACCACGATGTCGATGCCCAGTTCCAGGGGGCGCTGGTTGATCGGGCTGGCGAAGGTGTTGTCGCAGACGGTGATGATGCCGCGCGCGCGGCACAGCTGCGCGATCGCCTCCAGGTCGGCCAGTTTGAGCATCGGGTTGGTCGGCGTCTCGACCCAGACCAGGCGCGTCTCCGGCGTCAGCGCGGCGGCCAGCGCGTCCGGATCGGCCAGGTTCACATACGTAAACCGGTGACCGGCGCTGTTGCGGCGCACCCGTTCGAACAGGCGGTAGGTGCCGCCGTACATGTCGTCGCCGGCGACGATGTGCGAGCCCGCGGGCAGCAGTTCGAGCACCGCCGCAATCGCGGCCAGGCCCGAGGCGAATGCGAAGGCGGCGCTGCCGCTTTCGATGTCGGCCACGCAGCGCTCGAGCGCCCAGCGCGTCGGGTTGTGCGAGCGGCCGTAGTCGAGGCCCTTGTGCACGCCCGGGCTCTGCTGGGCGAAGGTCGAGGTGGCGAAGATCGGCGGCATGACGGCGCCCGTGCCGGACTCGGGCGACTGGCCGCCGTGGATGACGCGGGTGGCGATGTGCTGCTTGTTCTCTAGTGAAGTCACGATAAGGTCCTGCGCAGGTGGTTGAGGAGGTCGAAGCGGGTGATCAGGCCGTAGAAGCGCTCGCCGTCGAGGATCACGGCGGTCAGGCCGCGGTCGAGGATGTCGCGCAGCGCCTGCATGCCGGCCGTCGGCGCCAGGGTTTGCAGCTGCGTCGTCATGGTGTCGGCCACCTGGGTGCCGAAGTGCTTGGCGTCGTTGGTGACGTGCAGCAGCAGGTCGGATTCGTCGATGATGCCGACCAGGCGGCCCTGGTCGATGACCGGCATCTGGGCCAGGTCGCTGCTGCGCATGCGGTTGAACGCGACCAGCAGGGTGTCGGTCGGCGCCACCGTGACCACTTCGCCGGCGTCGAAGCGGCGCCCGATCAGGTCGCGCAGGTCGCCCAGTTTCGGGCGCTGCAGGAGGCCCTGGTCGACCATCCAGCCGTCGCTGTAGACCTTGGTCAGATAGCGCGTGCCGGTGTCGCAGACAAAGGTGGCGACGCGCTTGGGCGTGGTCTGCGCGCGGCAGTACTTCAGCGCGGCGGCCAGCAGGGTGCCGGTCGAGGAGCCGGCCAGGATGCCTTCGTGGCGCAGCAGCGCGCGCGCCGTGTTGAAGCTTTCTTCGTCGCCGATGGTGTAGGCGCTGCGCACGCGGGAAAAATCGGCGATGCCGGGAATGAAGTCTTCGCCGATGCCTTCCACCGCCCACGAACCGGCGTCGTTCGACAGGTGGCCGGTGTTCACGTACTCGGCGAGGATCGAACCCTTGGGGTCGGCCAGCACGAATTCGAGCGCGGGCTGGACGCGCGCGAAATACCGCGACAGGCCGGTCAGGGTGCCCGATGAGCCGACGCCGACCACGATCGCATCGAGCTCGTGGCCGGCCTGCTCCCAGAGCTCGGGGCCGGTGGTGGTTTCGTGGGCGCGCGGGTTGGCCGGGTTGTTGAACTGGTCGGCGAACCAGGCGCCGGGGATTTCGCGCGCCAGGCGCGCGGCATAGTCCTGGTAGTAGGCGGGATGGCCCTTGCCGACGTCCGAGCGGGTCAGGTGGATCTCGGCGCCCAGGGCTTTCAGGTGCAGGATTTTTTCGGCCGCCATCTTGTCGGGCACGACCAGCACCACGCGGTAGCCCTTGATGCGCGCCACCAGCGCCAGGCCCAGGCCGGTGTTGCCCGCGGTGGCCTCGACCACGGTGCCGCCGGGTTGCAGGCTGCCGTCGCGTTCGGCCGCTTCGATCATGGCGACGCCGATGCGGTCCTTGATCGAGCCGCCGGGGTTTTGCGATTCCAGTTTCAGGAATAATTGGCAGGGACCGGTGTCCATGCGCGTGACTTGCACCAGCGGGGTGTTGCCGATCAGGGAGAAGATGGCTGCCTGGGCCGGCGCCTGGGACGATTGCTGCGGGGTGCGTTGCATAGTGCCTCCAAAGGGCGCCTTGTGGGCGCCGCGATTGCGGAAACAGGGCGCACGTGGGCGCCCGGACCGTGATAAAAAAGACATGCTACGGCCGATCGGCGGCAAGGAGTTTGCACTGGCGCGAACTGTGATCGCGCCCGCTGGCCGCGGGTCTGGCATCAGGATAGCACCGCCAGGCCTTGTCTTAACAATAAGAAAAAGTCATAGCGATATGCGATTTATCACGGGTGGTTCTGAATCGGCCGTTAGAGTGTGCGCGGCTCCCCGGCCCTGAAAATGCGTGAAAGGTGCCGAGCGAAAATGTTATAGTAGAGTAATCATTTTGCTCACTAACGTCCCGACCATGACCCCACACCGCATCCTCTCCCTCGCCGTCACCGGCGCCTTCGTCCTGTTGGCAAGCTGCGGGGGCCACGATGGCGTGGAACTCGGCGATTTCCCGGCCATCGCCAAGACCGAGGGCGACGAGCCGTTCAAGCTGACGGCGCCAAGTTCGAAAAGCCCGGCGGCATTCAGCTTCACCAGCAGTGACCCGGCGGTGGCGACGGTCGCCGGCGACACGGTCACCGTGCATATCGCCGGCACCAGCACGATCACGGCCCAGCAGGGCCAGCTGGGCAGCTACTATCCGACCTCGAAGAGCACCGTGCTGACCGTGGCGGCGCGTGTCTGCACCGCGCCGGCGGTGCGCGAGAACGGCCTGTGCGTCGCACCGCCGACCACGGCGGGCTATGTCAGCGCCAGCGGCCTGACCTGGATGCCGGCCACCGTCGCGGTCAGCTGGAGCGTCGCCGACAACTTCTGCAAGAACACCACGATCAAGGGCGCGACCGGCTGGCGCCTGCCGACCCGCAGCGAACTCGACGACCTCGCGGCCTCGGGCATGCTGAGCGGGCAGGGCTGGAAGCTGGGCGACACCTGGACCGCCACCGCCGACAGCGCCGACAACAGCCACTTCGTCGTCAACACGGGCAGCCGCGCATCGAGCCCCTTCGTCAACAGCAACCCGGCCTACGTCACCTGCGTGCGCGGCGTCTGAGTCCTAGTCGCCCGCTTTCAGCCGCCGCCACAAGGTCGTGCGGCTGATGCCGAGGTGGCGCGCGGCCGCGTCGCGCTGGCCGCCGAAGCGCGCCAGCACCTCGGCCACGCGCTCGCGCGCCGGCGGCGCCGCAGCCGGCAAGGCGGCGGGCTGCGCCGCTTCCTGCGCGCGCCCCAGTTCCGGTGCAAGTCCCAGCAAAAAACTCGGCGTCAATGCCTGCAGCGGTTCGGCCGCGAGGAACAGCGCGAGGCGTTCCATCAGGTTGCGCAGTTCGCGCACGTTGCCCGGCCAGGCGTGGCGCTCCAGCAGCGGCGCGCAGGCCCTCACCTCGGCATGCAGGTTCGGATGGGGCCGGGCGCCGAGCGCGGCCAGCGCACCCTTGAGCGACCATTCGGCCAGCGGCGCGATGTCCGCCGTGCGCGCGCGCAGCGGCGGCAGGGCCAGGCGCAGCACCGCCAGGCGATAAAACAGGTCGGCCCGGAAGCGTCCCTCGCGCACCCGGCTTTCCAGGTCGCAGTGGGTGGCGCTGATCACCCGCACCTCGATCGGCACCGGGCGCGTGCCGCCCACGCGCATCACTTCGCGCTCTTCCAGCACGCGCAGCAGGCGCGTCTGCAAGGCCAGCGGCATTTCGCCGATCTCGTCGAGGAACAGGGTGCCGCCGTTGGCCGCCTCGAACAGGCCCGCATGCCCGCCGCGCCGCGCGCCGGTAAAGGCGCCTTCCTCGTGCCCGAAGAGTTCCGACTCCAGCAGCGATTCGGCGATCGCCCCGCAGTTCACCGCCACGAAGGGCCGGTTCGCGCCCAGGCTGCGCGGCCCCTCGCGGTGGATGGCCTGGGCCACCAGCTCCTTGCCGCTGCCGGTCTCGCCCTGGATCAGGACGGTCGCCGGCGAGCGCGCATACAGCACCACCGTCTGGCGCAGGCGCTCCATGGCCTCGGACTCGCCGCGCAGGTCGTTCAGGCCGCGCCGCGCACGGCGCGCTTCCTGCGCCGGCCCGCGCCGGATGCGGTTCGCTTCCAGGTGGGTCAGGCGCGCCACTTCGAGGGCGTCGTCGAAGGCTTGCCGGATCGAGGCCGCCGAATACAGGAACACGCTGTTCATGCCCGCTTCCTCGGTCAGGTCGGTGATCAGGCCGGCGCCGACGATCACCTCGATCCCGGCCGCCTTCATTTCCTTGATCGCCGCGCGCGCATCCTCTTGCGTCACGTAGCTGCGCTGGTCGATCGTCAGGCCGAAGGTGGCGCTGAAGTCGGCCAGCTCGGGCAGCGCCTGCTGGTAGCTGATCACGCCGATGCGCGGCGAGACCTTGCGCGCGCGCGACAGCGCCTTGAGCACGTCATAGCCGCTGGCCTTGGCCACGATCACCGGCGCCGACACCCGGCCCTTGAGGTAGGCGCCGTTCGAGCCGGCCGCGATCACCACGTCGCAGCGCTCGCTCGCCATCCGTTCGCGGATGTGGCGCGCCGCTTCGTCGAAGCCGAGGTCGATCGGTTCGATCGTCGCCAGGTGGTCGTATTCGAGCGTGATGTCGCGGAACAGCTGGGACAGGCGCGACACGGAAACGGTCCAGATGACGGGCTTGTCGAGGTCTTGCGGTGCAGGGGAGAGCGGGCGCATGTTGCAATTTTACCGCAAGCGGTTGCACGTGTTTCATATTGAAACGCGACCTGGAACACGGAACAGGTGTACGCACCGGTTCGCTTGACGCTAAGCCCTTGAAGCATCAGGCTTTTCCATCATCGTTGTGCCCGGTCGACTGCTGGCACGTTCCTTGCAAAAGAATAGCCATTCATTCCCGAACCACCCAGGAGACCCCATGATCCAATCCGCAGGCGCCAAGTTCCGGCTCGCCGTCCAAGAAGAATCCCCGCTGCAAGTCGTCGGCGCCATCAACGCCAACCACGCCTTGCTCGCCAAGCGCGCCGGCTTCAAGGCCATCTACCTCTCCGGTGGCGGCGTCGCGGCCGGTTCGCTCGGCCTGCCGGACCTGGGCATCTCGAACCTGGACGACGTGCTCACCGATGTGCGCCGCATCACCGACGTCTGCGACCTGCCGCTGCTGGTCGACGTCGACACCGGCTTCGGCGCGTCGGCCTTCAACGTCGCGCGCACCGTGAAATCGATGATCAAGTTCGGCGCCGCCGCCATCCACATCGAAGACCAGGTCGGCGCCAAGCGCTGCGGCCACCGTCCGGGCAAGGAAATCGTCTCGAAACAGGAAATGGTCGACCGCATCAAGGCCGCCGTCGACGCCCGTACCGACGAGAGTTTCGTCATCATGGCGCGCACCGATGCGCTGGCCGTTGAAGGCATCGACGCCGCCATCGAGCGCGCCGTGGCCTGCGTCGAAGCCGGCGCCGACATGGTGTTCCCGGAAGCGATGACCGACCTGGCAATGTATTCGCGCTTCGCGAAAGCGGTCGGCGTGCCGATCCTGGCCAACATCACCGAATTCGGCTCGACCCCGCTGTTCACGGTCGATGAGCTGAAAACCGCGGACGTCGGCATCGTGCTGTATCCGCTGTCGGCCTTCCGCGCCATGAACAAGGCGGCCGAAAACGTGTACACGGCGATCCGCCGCGACGGCAGCCAGCAAGCCGTGCTCGACACCATGCAGACGCGCGCCGAACTCTACGACCGCATCAACTACCATGACTTCGAGCAGCACCTCGACGCGCTGTTCGCCGCGCAAAAGAAATAACGACACCTGAACTTTGGAGACCACCATGACCGAACAAGCCCCAGCCTTCAAGCCAAAAAAATCCGTCGCCCTGTCGGGTGTCACCGCCGGTAACACGGCCCTCTGCTCGGTCGGCAAGACCGGCAACGACCTGCACTACCGCGGCTACGACATCCTCGACGTCGCCACCTCCAGCGAATTCGAAGAGATCGCCTACCTGCTGGTGCACGGCAAGCTGCCGACCGCGGCCGAACTGAAGGGCTACAAGGCCAAGCTGAAGATGCTGCGCGGCCTGCCGCAAGCGGTGAAGCTGGCGCTGGAAGCGCTGCCGGCCGGCAGCCATCCGATGGACGTGATGCGCACCGGCGTCTCGGCGCTCGGTTGCGCGCTGCCGGAAAAGGACGACCACAATGTGCCCGGCGCGCGCGACATCGCGGACCGCCTGATGGCGTCCTTCGGTTCGATGCTGCTGTACTGGTACCACTACAGCCACAACGGCAAGCGCATCGAGCTCGAAACCGACGACGACACCATCGGCGGCCATTTCCTGCACCTGCTGCACGGCACCAAGCCATCGGACGAGTGGGTGCGCGCGATGCACACCTCGCTGATCCTCTACGCCGAGCACGAGTTCAATGCCTCGACGTTTACGGCGCGCGTCATCGCCGGCACCGGTTCCGACATGCACTCGGCCATCACGGGCGCCATCGGCGCGCTGCGCGGACCGAAGCACGGCGGCGCCAACGAAGTCGCCCTGGAAATCCAGAAGCGCTACGAAAACGCCGACGAAGCCGAAGCCGACATCCGCAACCGCGTCGCCAACAAGGAAGTCGTGATCGGCTTCGGCCATCCGGTCTACACCATCTCCGATCCGCGCAACGTCGTCATCAAGGAAGTCGCGCGTTCGCTGTCGCAGAGCGCCGGTTCGATGAAGATGTTCGACATCGCCGAGCGCCTCGAATCGGTGATGTGGGAAGTGAAAAAGATGTTCCCGAACCTGGACTGGTTCTCGGCCGTGTCGTACCACATGATGGGCGTGCCGACCGCGATGTTCACGCCGCTGTTCGTCATCTCGCGCACCTCCGGCTGGGCCGCGCACGTGATCGAGCAGCGCATCGACAACAAGATCATCCGCCCGAGCGCGAACTATGTCGGTCCGGAAGACCTGCAGTTCGTGCCGCTCGCCGACCGCAAGTGATCACCCATCCGCCAACCGCCGCGTTCCTGCTGCGCCGGCTCGGCCCCGCCGACGCCGCGCAGTACCGCGCGCTGCGGCTGGCGGGCCTGCGCGCCTTTCCGCACGCTTTCCGTCCTTCCGTCGACGAGGCGCTGGCGCAGCCGCTGTCCTGGGCCGCGGCGCGCCTGGCGAAGGAAGGCGAATACTGGTTCGGCGCCTTCGACGGCAGTGAACTGGTGGGCGCCGTGTGCCTGCGCACCCAGGAGGGCGCGAAGATCCGCCACGTGGCCAGCCTGAACGCGCTGGTCGTCGATCCCGCGCGCCAGCGCGCAGGCATCGGCGCCGCCCTGGTCGCGCATCTGATAGCCTCCGCGCGCGCGCTCGGCTACCTGCGCCAGATCACGCTCACGGTCCACGACGGCAACACCGCAGCCGAACGGCTGTACGACCGCTTCGGCTTCGCGCGTTTCGGCCTCGAGCCGGACGCCTTCCTGCACGACGGGCAGTATTACGCCAAGCAGCACCGACTACTCTCACTGGTAACACCACAATCATGAACAACGCCTACCGCAAACCCCTGCACGGGACCAACCTGCATTACTTCGACGCGCGCGACGCCGTCGACAGTATCGAAGCCGGCGCCTGGGACAAGCTCCCTTACGTCTCGCGCGTACTGGCCGAAAACCTCGTGCGCCGCTGCGAGCCGATGGCCCTGGTGCCGTCCCTGAAACAGCTCATCGAGCGCAAGCGCGACCTCGACTTCCCCTGGTTCCCGGCGCGCGTGGTCTGCCACGACATCCTGGGCCAGACGGCGCTGGTCGACCTGGCCGGCCTGCGCGATGCCATCGCCCTCGAAGGCGGGAATCCGGCGCTGGTGAACCCGGTGGTGCCGACCCAGCTCGTGGTCGACCACTCGCTGGCCGTCGAGTGCGGCGGCTTCGACCCGGACGCTTTTGAAAAGAACCGCGCGATCGAAGACCGCCGCAACGAAGACCGCTTCCACTTCATCGACTGGACCAAGAAGGCCTTCCAGAACGTCGACGTGATCCCGCCCGGGAACGGCATCCTGCACCAGATTAATCTCGAGCGCATGAGCCCCGTGGTGCAAGTCAAGGACGGCGTCGCCTTCCCGGACACCCTGGTCGGCACGGACTCGCACACCCCGATGGTCGACGCCCTGGGCGTGATCGCGATCGGCGTGGGCGGCCTGGAAGCCGAGAGCGTCATGCTGGGGCGTGCGTCCTGGATGCGTCTGCCGGACATCATCGGCGTCGAACTGACCGGCAAGCCGCAGCCGGGCATCACCGCGACCGACGTGGTGCTGGCCCTGACCGAATTCCTGCGTAATTCGAAAGTCGTCTCGGCCTGGCTCGAGTTCTTCGGCGAGGGCTCGTCGAATTTGACCCTGGGCGACCGCGCCACGATCGCCAACATGGCGCCTGAATTCGGCGCCACCGCCGCGATGTTCTACATCGACGAGCGCACCATCGACTACCTGAAACTCACCGGCCGTGAAGACGAGCAGGTGGCGCTGGTCGAAAGCTATGCGAAAGAGACCGGCCTGTGGGCGGACACGCTGACCAACGTCGATTACGAGCGCGTGCTGCGCTTCGACCTGTCGACCGTCGTGCGCAACATCGCCGGCCCGTCGAACCCGCACAAGCGCGTGCCGACCTCCGAGCTGGCCGCGCGCGGCATCTCCGGCGTGGTGGAAAACGAGCCTGGCCGCATGCCCGATGGCGCCGTCATCATCGCCGCCATCACCAGCTGCACCAACACGAATAATCCGCGCAACATGATCGCCGCCGGCCTGATCGCGCGTAACGCCAACAAGCTTGGCCTGCTGCGCAAACCGTGGGTGAAAAGCTCGCTCGCGCCGGGATCGAAGGCGGTCTCGCTCTACCTGGAAGAAGCCGGTTTGATGGGCGAGCTCGAAACGCTGGGCTTCGGCGTCGTCGCCTTTGCCTGCACCACCTGCAACGGCATGAGCGGCGCCTTGGATCCGGTGATCCAGCAGGAGATCATCGAACGCGACCTGTACGCGACTGCCGTCCTGTCGGGCAACCGGAATTTCGACGGCCGCATCCACCCGTATGCGAAGCAGGCTTTCCTGGCGTCGCCACCGCTGGTGATCGCGTATGCGATCGCGGGCACGATCCGCTTCGATATCGAGAAGGACGTGCTGGGCCTGGACGCCCAGGGCAATCCGATCCGCCTGGCCGACATCTGGCCGAGCGACGAAGAGATCGACGCCGTGTTCGCGCAGAGCGTGAAACCCGAGCAGTTCCGCAAGGTCTACACGCCGATGTTCGCGCGCGTGGCCGACGATGGCGAAGCCGTGTCGCCGCTGTACGACTGGCGCGAGATGAGCACCTACATCCGCCGTCCGCCGTACTGGGAAGGCGCGCTTGCCGGCGAGCGTTCCCTGTCCGGCATGCGTGCGCTGGCGGTGCTGGGCGATAACATCACCACCGACCACCTGTCGCCGTCGAACGCGATCATGATGGACAGCGCGGCCGGCGAATACCTGTTCAAGATGGGTTTGCCGGAGGAAGATTTCAACTCGTACGCGACCCACCGCGGCGACCACCTGACGGCGCAGCGCGCGACGTTTGCGAACCCGACCCTGAAGAACGAGATGGTGCGCAATGCCGACGGCAGCGTGCGCGTCGGTTCGCTGGCGCGCATCGAGCCGGAAGGGCAAGTCACGCGCATGTGGGAAGCGATCGAGACCTACATGGAGCGCAAGCAGCCGCTGATCGTGATCGCCGGCGCCGACTACGGCCAGGGTTCCTCGCGCGACTGGGCGGCCAAGGGCGTGCGCCTGGCGGGCGTGGAAGCCATCGCCGCCGAAGGCTTCGAGCGCATCCACCGCACCAACCTGGTCGGCATGGGCGTGCTGCCGCTGGAATTCCAGCCGGGCGTGAACCGCCTGACCCTTGGCCTGGACGGCACCGAGACCTATGACGTGACCGGCGAGCGCACGCCGCGCGCGATGCTGACGCTGGTGATCACGCGCCGCAACGGCGAGCGCGTCGAGGTGCCGGTGATCTGCCGCCTCGATACGGCCGAAGAGGTGTCGATCTACGAGGCCGGCGGCGTGCTGCAGCGCTTCGCCCAGGACTTCCTGGCTTCCTCGAAAGTGGCGGCGTAAATGGCACACACCCCCCAAATCAAAATCCCGGCGACTTATATGCGCGGCGGCACCAGCAAAGGCGTCTTCTTCCGCCTCGACGACCTGCCGGAAGCGGCGCGCGTGCCGGGAACAGCGCGCGACAAGCTCCTGCTGCGCGTGATCGGCAGCCCCGACCCCTACGCCAAGCAGATCGACGGCATGGGCGGCGCCACCTCGAGCACCAGCAAGACGGTGATCCTCGCCAAAAGCACGCGCCCGGACCACGACGTCGACTACCTGTTCGGCCAGGTCTCGATCGACAAGCCTTTCGTCGACTGGAGCGGCAACTGCGGCAACCTGTCGGCTGCCGTGGGGTCGTTCGCTATTTCAAGCGGCCTGGTCGCGCGCGAGCGCATCCCGCAGGACGGCATGGCGGTCGTGCGCATCTGGCAGGCCAACATCAACAAAACCATCGTCGCCCACGTCCCGGTCACGAATGGCGAGGTGCAGGAGACCGGCGACTTCGAACTCGACGGCGTCACCTTCCCGGCCGCCGAAGTGCAGCTCGAATTCATGGACCCGGCAGCCGAGGAAGAGGGCGCGGGCGGGTCGATGTTCCCGACCGGGAACCTGATCGACGACCTCGAGGTGCCTGGCCTGGGCACCCTCAAGGCGACCATGATCAACGCCGGCATCCCGACCATTTTCGTCAATGCCGCAGACGTCGGCTACCTCGGGAGCGAGTTGCAGGAAGCGATCAACGGCGACCCGCGCGCGCTGGCCATGTTCGAGACCATCCGCGCCCACGGCGCCGTGCGCATGGGCCTGATCAAGGACCCGGGCGAGGCGGCCGGCCGCCAGCACACGCCGAAAGTCGCCTTCGTCGCGCCTGCGCTCGACTACGTTTCGTCGAGCGGCAAGCAGGTGGCAAGCGGCGACATCGACCTGGTCGTGCGTGCGCTCTCGATGGGCAAACTCCATCACGCGATGATGGGTACGGCGGCCGTGGCGATCGGCACTGCCGCCGCCGTACCGGGCACCCTGGTCAACCTCGCGGCCGGCGGCGGCAAGCCGGACGCGGTGCGCTTCGGCCATCCCTCGGGCACCTTGCGCGTCGGCGCAGAGGCCAGCCAGGTGAACGGCGACTGGAGCGTCACCAAGGCTGTCATGAGCCGCAGTGCGCGCGTGCTGATGGAAGGCTGGGTACGCGTGCCCGGCGACGCTTTTTAAAGGTTCTTCACGGATTCCCGGGAAACGCGGCTTTGATCTTGAGGAAGAAGAAGTCGCTATCGCGGTAACCGTAGGCCATCCGCTTCATTACCTTGATGCGGTTATTGATGCCTTCAAGCTGGCCGGT
>Ga0213836_101247_pt1 | contig 15837 bp, 18 predicted proteins | sample SWPATP03_FD_160578 | JGI IMG/M metagenome (GOLD analysis project Ga0213836, IMG submission 160578) | Coastal seawater microbial communities from Marineland, Florida, United States - SWPA TP0 #3 | ecosystem: Environmental > Aquatic > Marine > Coastal | place: USA: Florida | collected 2016-08-05
AACTCCTCTCGCTGTTGCTGATCACGTTCTTGGTAGCCGTAAGTTTTTTTTTCTGGTGAAGCCAATTTTCTTCAAGGCTCTGGATATGGTGCGAGGAGAGATGTCGTCATCCCAAAGTTCAGCCATTTGAGCGGAGGTTTTGTGGCCATGCTCTTGGGCAAAAGCCTTGAATTTATGCCAGTCGGTAATTTTGTGGTTATTGCCAGGTCGGTGATTAGGTTTAGGGAGGAAGTCGCCGGTGTGTTCTTTTCTTTGCAGCCAGAGATTGATGGTGTTCCGGCTGACATGGAAAACTTGACTGGCTTCTGTTTTGGGCATACCGTCTAGTTCAATTGCATCAATAACTTTTTGTCTAAGGTCGTAACTATAGGGGGCTGGCATTTTGGGTCTTCTTAGTCATCTCGTCCTCTCCATTATACGTCCTAACTATCCTGTCTGGTGCTATAGCTCTAAAAGTTTAAGTACGAAAGCAGGGGGTTGTAGCCCTGTTCCCACTGACAAAGGGGTATCTACATCAGGAGCAGTGTGCTGGGAAACTCGCAAGCACGGTTTTGAATTGGAGTTGGGGAAGGCGACTTCCCTTTGGACCATAACTGCTTGTTGACTGAGTAATCATCCTATTGACAGAATTATTTTCCTGTGCTAGGACTAGATTGTGAGTAATATCTGAGTAACTAGGCATAGTTATCGGGTTAAGTAAATTCCGGTTATCGTCGTTAGGATAAGGCTTTAAGTTAAATCGGGATAACAGGTATTGAACCTGATACATAGCCTATAACCCCCATTCTACTGTTACTTAGGTGTTACTCAAAACCGTAGTAGGATCCATCAATCTGTAGCCATAAAATAACCCCTAGGGGTTTAATCTAGGGGTATTGGCTTATAGGGTTATAACGGGTAGATTAATCTATTTGATAAATCACCCCAAGAAATAATTTGGCTTCAGGGCTATCAATATCAACTCCCAAAGCTGTTAACTTCTCTATAGCCACGCTCAATGGTATAGGTAACTTAGAACATCCCTTTAAAACTTCTAGGGTAGCGTCAATCCCTTCTGTTTTATATTTATTCTCATTGATTGTTGCGCTATGACCCATCATTATAGCGGGTAACTCTATAGGCAATCCATACTTTTCACCTAACAGGTTGTACAGTCTACGAAAAGCATATTTCTGGGTTACGGGACATTTCATAGATTGAATTCTTTTGCTAAAAGTTGCGTTAAAGCCTCCAGCTATGGTTCTGGGTTGACTGCCTTTTATAGGGCTATATTCTGGTAACAACGACCGTTTCAATTCCAGGAAATCAAACATTTCAGGACTGGGAATTGGGGCTACAACCCGTCCACCCGTTTTAATGCTCACTTTCCGACCTTCTGCGTCAGTAAAGTAAACATAGTCACCTAGCACCAAGTAATTATCCTGATTATCGGGGTCTGATAGTGCTTTGATGATTACGCCATCATCCGTTACATAACGCTTGGTTAAGTTAACAGCAGCGGCTATCTCGGTAGGCCTTAACCCGTACATTACTGCCATACCAGCAACCCACAACCAACTATGGCGGCTATTGCTTACTGTATTGTTTTTGATGGTGTAGGCCTTCTGTTTAGCACTGTACCACCAATCTTTGAAAGCATCGATATTTATACGCTGTTTAACAACATATCGTGTTGGCTTAGGGTTAATAGGTTCTAACTGCTTTAGTAGGTGGTCTTTGCTAGGTGATTTCTTGGCAATGGCTTTTAGAGTGTAGTAGCGTTCTTTGAATGTTTGGGACCCTATCAATTCCTCTCCATTCTGTAAGGGAGTGTACAGCATAGCCTTGAAACTCTCCCAGCTAGGATATTCATCCCAATTGGGGAACAACCTGAAATATGCCCCTTTAGTAGACTCGTAAGATGCTAAGTCGCTAGCGATATCGCGAGAACGTTTCCTTCCTGTGTTGCGGTTGTAACCCGCAAAATACTCATCCTCTAGTTGTTGGAATATTTCCCGATAGGTTATCAGATTATCCTCAATCTGGTTCTTTCCTAAGATAGTCGCATCGTACCAGTCCCAGAATTCACTAGCGCTGCTGATAGTTCCCAGGGCTTGGTGCCACTAACTTGGCTTTCTTAACCCCGTCTATCACCCCTTGGGGTGTACACTCAAGATTAGCTGTCTTGGGTAGCCGTTTTCCGGTAGGTGGCTGCTTAAACTGCAATAGCAAATTATACTTAGTCCCGGACTTTTGTAACTTGAGTGTCACTCCTTTGGGACATTCCCTTTTAAAGTCTTGATAGGCTTTCAGGAATCTGCTATAGCTCTCATTATAGTTACCCTTCCCCCCACTGTAGGGAGTTTAGTAGCATTACTCATTTTTTACTCACTTGTTACTCTACTACGGTTTTGAGTAACACCTAAGTAACAGTAGAATGGGGGTTATAGGCTATGTATCAGGTTCAATACCCGCCGCCCGCAATTGGGCGATTAATTTTTCAGCTCGTTGACGTTCCTGGTCTAATAGTTGACGTTCCTGGTCTAATAGTTCAGTCGCCCATAGGAGTAGGTTTCCTTGTTGATCCCACCAACGTAGCCAGTAGCCCGTGAGATTTTCGCGGGTTCCTTGCTCTGCACCTAAGAAAAGCTGCATTTCTGGTATCCAAAATCTGCCCTGTTCATTAGGTGACTCTAGGTGATATCGTTGGTTCTCGTCTAAACGGTAGAGTTCTAATGTGCCTGTGTCTGGCTCAAAAATGCCATAATTAGGTACTTGTAGAATCTGTTGATAGAAAAATAACTTTCCAGGGGGATAGGTTTGTTTAATTGAATATTCACCCCCACCTGTATCTGATAAAAATTCTAGTACCAGTGCGGGAATATCCCCTTGTAGTCGGGGGGTATAACTACGAACTACTTCTTCGAGATTGACGGTAATTTGCGGAATATACGCCCAATCTGGGGCTTTTATGCTTATTTTACCGTTGATGGTGGCACAAATGCCGTAGTTGGTGGGGGTGAGCGACTTTTCTGGCAGTTTTCCGGCTAACCTTAAACTTTCGGTAAGGGCTGCTGCTAGGGCTGGTTGATAGATATTATCCACGGGATCATCGGGTAACACAAAATCATCTGGCAACTTTTCCCAAGTGATAGTGTAAGTTGGGGAAGTGGCTAACATGACTAACCTTGCAGATATTGGAACACTTGGATTATATCACAATATTTTATCGGAATTTGGGGAGGATTTATCAAGGGGTTCTCTTTGAGTCCTTACCCACTCTTTTTGGGGTTTAATGAAATAGGTTAAATATAGGGGGATTTTCCACAGTATATATAGGGGGATACCTAAGAGGGTTTTGAGGGGGATAAGCGATCGCCCAAAATTTGCCCAAGCCATACCAATGGCGGCAATTAGCAGCAGCCCCTCTAGGGCTATGATGATGGTGGGAATAGCAGAGACTCCTAGGCTACTGGCGAGTAAGGATATGGCGGCTGCACCGACCCACAAAATTACGAGAAGGGAGAGGGGGGGAACACATAGATCTAATGCCATTTGTAACAGTTCAAAACGTCTTTGGCTTAGGGAGGCTTTGAGCAGGCGCGGCCCTTGAGTTTTCAGGGTTTGTAAATGACCGTGTTCCCAACGGGTGCGTTGACTGGTGGTGGCGGTTTCGTCTTGGGGAAGGTATCCAATTACTTTTGCTTTGGCTGTAAATTGGGGGGAATAACCGGCGATCGCTAAATCGACACCTAGCTGCATATCTTCGACTATATTACTACTCGCTAAGGATATGCTTTGAATAATTGACCAGGGAAAAGCCATCCCAGTTCCGGTTAATAAACAAGGTCCCCCTAGTTTCGCTAATCCTTGGGGACGCACCCAATTTTTGACTAAGAATGCCAAGGCAGAAATGGAGTTCTTGACAGATGGATTGGGGGGTGTTTCCATTAAATATAATGCTTGCACTGGCTTGGCTGTGAGCAAGGCTTGTTGAGCAATAGTGGCGATCGCTCCCGGTTCCACTAAACAATCAGCATCAATCATAACTACCACCTCTGGGGGGTTTTGGGCTAGGTGGTGTAATCCATAATCGAGAGCATATCCTTTTCCTCTGTTGTCTGGATCTTGCCTTTCCAGGACTTGCGCTCCGTTTTCAGTGGCGATCGCTACAGTTTCATCTGTGCAGTTATCCGCAATTACAATGATTTCATCGTCCGGTTTCAGTTGAGGTAAAATATTAGCCAAAGTTTGACCAATAACTAACCCTTCATTATGAGCCGGAATTAATACAGAAATTGTCGGTTCTGGTAGGTCGTCATTTGATGTAAAACCTGGGAAATTAAACCCGGCTGCCAAACATTCAACGAACAGAACCATGATCGGAATTGCCAAACAAAAAGCTATTAATCCCAGCGTGAAACCAACCCAGATAGTGATCATTTTTTACATAGGCTCCATTTCAGGCACATCGGCTTCTGGCGCATCTAAATCAACTACAACATTGAGAGATTGGGAAATGAACCATTGACGCGGCATACCTTGAATAGTAATCTTTTTACCATCTCTTTCGATTTTAACATTGCCGCTTACTTTCTCAATATGTATATCTGAATTCATTAAGTAGGTAGCTTTATCTGTAACTTTAATCCACATCATTTAATTGCCTTATTTGGGGTGGGATATTTTTGTGGGGGATCATTCCAGCTTATCCCCCACATTTTACCAAGCTAAATTAGTGACAAATTACTCGTCTGCGCCGAAATCTTCCCGTAACTTAGCTTCCTGTTCATTGGTCAAGTTGGATTTAATCAACTCACCTTTTTCTTCATCTTTGAAGGCTTCCTCTACTTTATCTAAAGTCACACTACTGGTTAGTAAAAACAGTGCGGAAGTACCTTCAGTTACTTGATTTCGGACATCTTTGATAAAGTCATCATCAATGCCGTAGTCAGTGAAATATCCTGACAATGCTCCGGCTAATGCACCGACCGCCATTCCTAATACCGGAACAAAGAAAATCAAGCCGAATAATAGACCCCAAAAAGCGCCGCCAAATGCACCAGAACCCACTAGGTCAACGGCTTGGGTGGTTTTGGGTTTCTTACGACCTTGTGGCCAGAATACTATAGCCGCATCTTCGATTTGAATTAAACGTTGTTTCTGGAGTTCAGCGAGTTTAGTCAGAGCATTTTTAGCACCATCAGCGCTATTGTATTTCCAAACTGTTAAAGTTGCCATTGTTATCAATCTGTTGATGATTATATGGGGGTAGTATAATCATAATTGTATAAAATTGTACAAATTTAAGCAAAATTTTATGATTAGTAGATGGCAATGTGGTTATATTTAAAAGAAAAACCGGATTTCTGAATGAATAGAAACCCGGCGAATGGATAGTTAATAATCAACCCTTATTTCATGGCGATCGCAGTTTGACGGTGGCGGACTTCCAGATAAATTAACAAAGCGTTAATATCTGCGGGGTTAACCCCACCAATACGGGAAGCCTGACCAATAGTTAAGGGTTTGATCCGGTTTAACTTTTCCCGTGACTCCATAGATAGGGTTTCAATGGTAAGATAGTCTAAGTCTTGAGGAAGTTGGCGGTTAGCATGGCGGCTGATCTGATCAATTTGGTTTTGCTGGCGTTCCATATAGCCGGAATATTTAATCTCAATTTCCGCGCCTTCTTTTTCCTCTAAGGATAACTGAGAATTACCTAGGTTGTAATGTTCTAAATTGCCATAGTGAAAACCAGGACGGCGCAACAATTCCGCCAAGCTAATTGACCCCTTAATTTTTTGTTGAGTATCAGAGGCGATCGCTATACCAATTTCGTCGCGTTCCTTAACTCTGGTCTGGTCTAGCCGCTGCTTTTCGGCGATAATATTAGCCTGTTTTTGTTGGAATAATTGCCAACGGCGATCGTCAATTAAACCAATTTCCCGACCCAAGGGAGTTAGGCGGCGATCGGCATTATCCGATCGCAATAATAACCGATATTCCGACCGACTGGTTAACATTCGATAGGGTTCTCGTAGATCCTTCGTACACAAATCATCAATTAAAGTGCCGATATAACTTTGTTCCCGAGGAAACACAATCATATCTTCCCCCCGCACTAATTTAACCGCATTAATTCCCGCCACAATTCCCTGGGCTGCCGCTTCTTCATATCCAGTTGTACCATTAATTTGACCAGCACAAAATAATCCCTCAATTTTCTTAGTCATCAAAGTAGGATAACACTGAGTTGCCGGCAAATAATCATATTCCACCGCATAAGCAGGGCGTAGCATAACGCAGTTTTCCAAACCGGGAAGACTCCGCAACATTTCTAACTGCAATTTTTCCGGTAAACCAGTAGAAAATCCCTGAATATAAAGTTCAGGAATATGACGACCTTCCGGCTCAATAAAAATCTGGTGACTTTCCTTGTCTGCAAACCGCACAATTTTATCTTCAATACTCGGACAATAACGGGGGCCTTTAGCATCTACCCAACCGCCATAAACCGGCGATAAATGCAAATTTTCCCTAATTAATCGATGAGTTTCCGCCGTAGTTCTGGTTAAATAACAGTTCATTTGTTCCCTTTCAACCCACACTTGAGGGTCAAAACTGAACCATCGCACTCGTTCATCTCCTGGCTGAGGTTCTAAGTTGCTATAATCAACCGATCGCTTATCTACTCGTGCGGGAGTTCCGGTTTTCAGTCGTCCGGTTTCAAACCCCAAGCGGTTCAGTGTGTCTGTAAGTCCTACGGCCGCGAATTCTCCAGCTCGTCCCGCTGGCATGGATTTGTTACCCACCCAAATAATTCCACCTAAAAAAGTCCCAGTAGTTAGGATGACAGCTTGACAGGCAAATGCTACACCAAAATAGGTTTCTACACCTATAATTTCGTCATTTAATCCTAATACTAAATCCGTTACCATTCCCTCCCGGACTGATAGGTTTTCTTGGTTTTCGACTATTTGTCGCATTACTGCTGCATATTCGCGCTTATCCGTTTGCGCCCGCAACGCCCAAACAGCCGGCCCGCGAGAGTTGTTAAGTAGACGTTTTTGCAGGTAAGTGCGATCGGCCATTTTGCCAATTTCTCCCCCCAGTGCATCAACTTCGTGGGTGAGTTGAGACTTCGCGGGAGCCCCCACAGCCGGGTTACAGGGTTGCCAGCCAATTTTATCTAAATTCAGGGTCAGCAGCAAGGTGCGACAACCCAAACGCGCTGCCGCTAAAGCCGCTTCGCAGCCTGAGTGTCCGCCACCGACTACGATGATATCAAATTCTTCTTGAAAGTCTACGGGTGAATTTACGGTCATAGTTGGAATATTTTACAATGTCGCTCTATTTGATTTTAGGGATATCTAATGATATTATAGTTATTTTAACATTGATTGGGGATAATCTTATAGATAATTGGGGCATCACCCAAATTAATCATGTCCCAGAGGTATAATTTATTAATTAAATGCTGATTTAATCACCCACACAAATTATGAATATTCCGGCTTTAGTTAATGTAGCGATCGGTCTGTTTTTTATTTACCTGATTTTAAGCCTTTTTGTATCAAATTTACAGGAACTTATCGCCTCTTATTTGTTTGACTGGCGCGCCCAAAATCTCAAGGCATCTATTCAGAGTATCTTAGGGGATGCCATGACCGAAAAGATTTATAATCATCCTTTAGTCGGGTCTTTACAAGATTATAAAATTGATAGATTTAACCGGGGTGTGGGTCCTTCTTATATTCCTGATGATACCTTTTCTTTGGCGTTGATTAGTGTGTTGATGGAAACTGCGGGACAAGAATCAAAAATTGTCACTTTATCTGTGGATGATTTTAAGGAGGCGATCGCTTCTCAACCCGTCGCCAAAATTCTCAAGCCGGAACATATAGGATTAATGCGATCGCTCGCTAATCAAGCACAAATTAATTGTTTTGAAAATGTTTTTATTAAGGCTTTAGAAACCGAGGTAATGGCATGGTTTAATCAATCAATGGATCGCGCTTCTGGTGTCTTTAAACGTCGAGTTAAGTTGATGATTTTAGCCTTGGGATTTGGGGCTGCCATCATCATGAATGTTGATACTATTAATATTGCTAACCGCCTCTCCTTAGAACCTGTAATTCGCCAACAAGTTAGCCAAGATATTCAGATAATTTTAAGTGATAGTGATTCCTGGCAAAACTATATCAATTGTTTAAGTCAAAATTCCTTAGATAAAAACGACTGTGAAACCCTTGTCAGTGAGGATTTTCTCAAGATAGCACAAGAGAAACTATGGTCTCTTCCTTTGGGTTGGAGTTCCGCTAATTTAGCCTACCAATTCGGCGGTGAAATTTCGGGATTGACAATTCTTAGAGTCATTGGTGGTTGGCTATTAACAGCGATCGCTATCTCCATGGGATCTTCATTTTGGTTTGATCTCCTCAACCGATTGATTGATGTTCGCAACACCGGAAATAAACCAGATGATACATAACAGTAAATAGTGAAAATTCACCAGTGATCAATTCACATTACTTGTGACCTCACTATTATTAAAGCTGGGATTTTTTTTGGGTCCAAACAGAAAATAGGTAATCATTTTACCTTTACCTTTGACATCTATCATCTCTCGCTTTTCAAATAAATACTGATGTTGTAGGAGTTGATAAGTATCCTCAGAAACATGAATTTTACCAGGTACGCCATGGGACTCCATTCGGGATGCAGTGTTAACCGTATCACCCCATAAATCATATATAAATTTTTTCAAACCAATCACACCCGCCACTACTGGTCCGCTGTGAATACCTATGCGGATACTTAATTTTCGGTTTTGTGTCTTATTTAATTCAGCCATAACTTTTTGCATATTAATAGCCATTTCCGCAATAGCAATAGCATGATAATCTCGACGGTGTGGGAGTCCTCCCACTACCATATAAGCATCTCCAATAGTTTTAATTTTTTCCAATCCATAGGCTTCCGTGAGCATATCAAAAGCCGAAAAAATTTTGTTTAAAAGGTTGACTAAATCCACAGGAGAAAGTTCCGATGCTAACTGGGTAAAACCGACAATATCAGTACATAATACTGTAACTTCCGCAAAAATTTCCGCTACCCGGTTGTTGTTTCAGCTTATCAGCAATTTTTTTAGGCAATATATTAAGTAAAAGACGTTCCGTTTGTTCTCGCTCATGCTGTAAAGCTGCTTCTGTTAATAAGCGTTCCGTAATGTCCCGTAAAATGGCTCGTGTGGCGATCGCTTTACCATCTTCTAATTTACAATTGATACTACCTTCTACTGAAATTTTCTTACCATCTTTAGTAATAAATTCCGCTTTAATAGAATCAACTAACTCCCCCCTCACAAGACGAGCTAAAATCTGTAAAAAATGAAATTTATTATCAGGATGAATAATATCAAAAATAGTCAGATTAGATATTTCAGATTCAGTATATCCTAGAGTTTGCTTCCAAGCTCTGTTCACATAGATAAAACTACCATCCATACCAAAAGACTGAATTAAATCACTAGCATTTTCAAACAAATCTCGATATTTTTCTTCGCTTTCCGCTAAGGCTCTTAATAACAGGCTAGTTTCGTTGGTACTTTGAACTAATTTTTGCTCTAAAACCATTCTATCTGTCACATCAGAAAAGAAGATAATTAGCTGATATTCTTGCGTTTTATCATCATAATACCGATTTGCAAAAAAATCTAAATAAAGGGGGGAGTCTGGGTCAGCAAAACGACCAATTCCTTTCATTTCAAAAGATGGTAATTCTCCCCGCAATACCTCCATTAACATCTCCTCAGTTCCGAAGAGTTCTGGTAAGCCATTGTGGATATCTTCACCAAGTTGAAATGACTCCGGTTCATCAGCAAAACGATCTACCTGTGCTGACAGTTCACAGATGATTAAATTAGCATCAATAATTAAATATTCTAAGTGATGGGGAACTACAATTTTCGAGCCAAGTTGCTTCATATTATCCTCTGGTATATTCAAGTTTTTGGAGACCCTGATTTTAACTAATTATACCTGATTATTGAAGTCCTAATTATGGGTAATGATTAAACCTTAACCACCATACTATAAGACAATTTTTGGAATATTTCATCCACATAATCACCTGTTTTCGCTGAAGTGGGATAAATACCTAGGGCTTTTTCGATAACTGGTTCTGGCACATATTTAGTCAATTTTTCCAGGTCTTTTTCATTCACCAAATCAGCCTTATTCAAAGCTACAATTACTTCACCTTTTGGGTTCACAGATAAAAACAAGTTCAAGTGTTCAATTAACCGCTCAATAGTTTCTTGGCGACTGAGATCGGCTACCAAAATCACCCCGCCCGCTCCCTGTAGGTAAGAAGGCGCAATTGCTTGAAATTTTGTGTGCCCTTCTATATCCCAAATTAACAACTGTAAATTGACTATTTCTTCCGGTTTTACGTTGGGTAAGTCAACAGCTTTGCGGGAAATTTTCACTCCCACTGTTGACAGATATTGGTCGCTGAATTGACCATCTACAAAACGCCGAATTAGGCTGGTTTTGCCAACGCTAAAGTCACCAACCATACACATTTTTTTAGAAATTTTAGACATTGGATTAAGGTTGTTCTCCCTGGTTCTGGTCTTGGTTATCTATTATTTCAAATACCACAGTTCTCCCCAATAAGAAAGGCTGATGAGATACAACATCTGTAGGTGGCTGGCTGTTACCTACTACCTCTAGGCGTTTCGGGTCAATTCCTTGTTTGGTCAAAGCGTCCCGAACTGCTATGGCTCGATTGAGGGCTAATTGCTGATTTCTAGCAGCATTTCCCCTCAGATCAGTATGACCAATAATTCTGAGCGATAGTTGCGGATACCGATCCAGAAATTCTTGGATTTTGGTTATGATTTGCAGATCTTGGGGGTTAAGCTGTGCTGAACCGGAATTAAAGTAGATGCGATTTTCTATGCGGACTGGATCGATTTTTAAGGTGCTAAAAACTGATTTTATCCCAGGAATATTTTCAAAGGCGGCGGGAATTATTTGAGCGTCTCTCATTTGTCTGACTTGACCACTAATAATAACTTGGCGATCGCTATCACTATAATTGCTTTCAATATTAACGCCAGCAATTTCATGGAAAATCCCCGTCATGCGTTCCACTTCTCCAGCCGTTACTATAGGATCTGGCGGTACATCAACAGCGATAATTTGGTTATCTATCTGCAAGTCAGAAGCCCTATATACAGCTAAGTTTTCCGCTAATTACCGTAATCTTTCATTAGGAACTTTTCCACTCAGTCTTAATTGCTCACCTTCCCCTGAGACAGCAATCTTATAAATCGCTAACTCAGGAGTTGCAGCTAAGGTTTGGGCGGTTTGATATGCTATGCGTCTTTGCCGGTATTCTTGATAAGAAAAATATCCCCAAGGAATTAAAATTAACAACCCGATAAATACTCCCAAACTAATCAGAGCCAGAGGTAGTCGCTTTAATTTTTTCTCAAATACAAATTTAATTAAACTTTCTAATAACTGATGTACAGCCAGCGGAATATTGTCGCGATCGCCATCAAAATTTTCGATAAATTCTCCGTAATCTAAAACAATTATACCCATAGTTTGTCGCATTTTTTCGATAAATTCTGGCGTGGGTTCCCCTTTAGTTACCACAGCTAAATAACAGTAACCCGCCACCTCTAGGATTATTTTAGAATCCCCATACTCAATCTCATTGAGTTCTGAATAATTATCAATTTGCACAATGCAATCATTCACAAAACTGCGAATAGCAGTTAACATCCCGGCTACCATTTCTGACTCAAGGCTATAGCTACCAGAAGCCTGCACCTCCGAAATCACTAACCCTGAGTTTTTATGAATTAAAAAGATGGCTTGAACTGCAAAAGGTAAAGATTCTTTGAGGATTAATTCTGCTTCCGAAACCACCTTCACCTTAGCTTTAATTTTCCGCGCCACTCCCTCAAAACTAAAAGCATTAGCTACTTTGTCGTTAATATTCTGAACAGCCTCGGCTAGATATTTGCTGATAGTATTACCAATCACAGGATATAAAGCATCTACCATCGCATCACTTTCTAGGCGAATTTGCTCCTTAATAGCTTTACCCATTTCTGGTGCTAAAGCATTAGCTATGGCATTTTGATCTAATTTTCTTTGCTCACGAAGCGCGATCGCTATTTCCGGCGCTAAAGCCTTCGCCACTTCTTCCGGGGCGTTTTTAATATGCTGAGAAATCGCCCCAGGTAATAAATCGGCGATCGCATTAATCATCCCCGACTTATCTTGTCGTTTTTTCCCCGCAATAATCTCATCAATAATCGGCACAATTGAGTCTATAACTTGTGGTTGAGACAGAAGCATTTGCTCATTAATGATAGCTGTTATAGCTGGGAGTAATAGGTTAAAAATCTTGCCAGGATCATCAAATTTATCCTGAACCGCTTGCAGTTTCTGTTCCGCTGACTGAATTGGGCTCTGTAGCCTCGGTAACTCAGTCTCAAGATAACTTTTAGTGACTTTTTCAAACTCCGAGAATTTGGAACCTAGCAGCAGATCCTGTAATGGGTCGAAAGGGTCGGACAAGTCCTGACTTAGATCTACTTCTGTATCGCTGGTTTGGTTTTATGGCGGCGCAGAAACAGAGGTTTTCTCCTCCTCCAAATCAGAACCATTATTATTATTTGCATGAGATTTAGCAGTTTCTCCAGACTGGACAGACACTGGATCATCAAAATACTTACTAAACTCATTTGGGGAAATTTCAATTAATCGAACCGCCTTAGTCACCACTTCCTCATCCTCTGGGATTAACTCAGAGAATGCTGTCTCTACCTGAGTCTCTATCTTCTTAGTAGTCTCTACCTTCTTAGTCTCTACCTGGGTAAAATCTTATGGTTGAGCAGAAAGTAGATCCTCCCTTTTCACACCCAGATTTTGTGAATTACTTTTCCGAGAATATGAGGATTTTTGTTCATGCTTAATATTGCTATTTTGAGATGGAGAATTATCAACTTTGGGAGTTTGAGGTGAGTTAGTGATAGATTCATCATTAGGCTTCCCAAGCAACACATCAATCAAAAGATCAACCAACTCATCCAGTTGTGGTTCAGACTCAACAGATTCTAACTCAACCTCTTGTGATTGATTTATGCTCTTGGGAGTTTCTTGCGATCTAGTCATAAATGCCACCCCTGATAGATAATTCAGTCAAGTAGGGGTCGAGAGATATGTCGCCATCTCCCCCTCCCATACAAAACCGTACTTGAGACTTTCACCTCATACGGCTCCTAATTTGATTGCTCCATTGTTAGGGATACAGCGTTGACATTATCTAATGCCGTCTTATCATCGCGGGTGTGGCGATGTAGTAGTTGAAGATTTTTGTATTCATCCTTTCCGCCTAAGCTTCGAGGTACAATGTGGTCTACTTCAATTAAATCCGATGGTGCAAAATACTGTCCGCACCAGGTACATCTGCCTTTTTGCTTTTTGAGTAGTTTTGCTACCCTATTTGGCGTGTCAATTGCTTGTCCTTTCCTAGTTGCCCAGTAAGTCCAATTTCCGTCATATGGTGTTGCGTCAGGGCGTATCAGGGTGTGTCTGACAATCGGAGTCCAATTATGTTGCCATAATGTGAGTCCATCCTTAGTCTGGAACAACCAAGATTCATGCCTTTCTTTCCCATTACTAAGTCTAACCGTTCCATGACTGAAATAGTTTCTTAGCTTCTTGTAACTTGTCTTTCCGCATCTTGATACTGTCCATGCCCTTAACATTAACCAGACTTTGTGGTCTAGCTTAACGAAGGTCTCTGATGAGACTACCGCTGAATAATAGTTTGACCATCCCCTTATGATTGGGTTTAGTTTGCTTATCAGGGCTGATTGGGGTGCGGTTTTAAGATTTTTTATTGCATCCTTAATCACTTCTGTGTGGGCTTTAACTGCTTTGTTGCTGGGTTTGATGTGAGTTTTGTGACCGATTGGACGGCTTGCTGCTCCACCAGTTTTCCCAGTTTTATATTTTCCTGCAGGATATTGCCTAATATTGAATCCTAGAAAATCAAATCCGGGTTCTTCAAGTTTTCCATCATATTCAATAGGATTGAGTGTATGACAGATTCGAGTTTTTCCCGGTTTAATCTCTAACCCAATAGGTTTTAACCATTCATAAATAGCAATCTTGCACTGTTCAATAATCTCTAGTGATGGTGATATCACTACAAAATCATCGGCATATCTTATTACGGTGGCTTTAATTTTAACCCCTTTTACTTTTGGATACGTTGTTTCAATTAATCTAGCCATGCCATCCAGTGCAATGTTGGCGAGTATTGGACTTATTACCCCTCCTTGAGGTGTCCCTGTTTCAGTATCCTCAAATACACCGTTATCTAGTACACCTGCTTTGAGCCATTGTTTTAGGTCTCTTTTCAGGCTGCTTGGACAATGAATTTTGGACAGTAGGTAATCATGGTTTATTCGGTCAAAGCATTTTGCTATATCTGCGTCCAATACATAATAACTACTATGCTTAATACATAGATAGATTCGTTCTATTGCATCTTGGGCAGACCGACCAGGTCGGAACCCATAGCTTGTGTCTTCAAATCTCGATTCCCATTCAGGTTCGAGAGCCGATTTAACCAAGGCTTGCCTTGCTCTATCTTGGATTGTAGGAATGCCTATTCCAGCTTTTTTCATCCCTACCAGGTTTTGGTATCCATACTCTCCTAAGTGCTTTTGCTTTGAGGTTTCCTTTAATGTTCTTAACAAGTTCAAACCTTTGTCTTGGCGAAATTGCTTTCATTCCATCGACTCCGGCTGTTTTCTTGCCTTGATTATCTTGAGTCACTCGCCGCACTGCTAAGAGTCGGGCATAATATGACTTCACCAATAGACGTTGCCACCTTCTTGCCTTCGCGTCCTGTCCCGATTTAGCTGCTTGAAATATCCTCTTTTGGAGCTTGAAAACTTTCCTCTGGACTTTCGCCCATGGGATTTGTTTCCATACAAACGCACGTCTTGATTGGTTTTGATTTCTCAAATCCTTTCTTTAAACTCGCTTTCGTCATAGTAACTCCTACTAGACTCTATTCTTTACAATCAAACCGTGACCCGTTAGCATATCCTTACCATTACAGTATGGCTTTGGCTTCTGGTCACATCTCACCCCCTAATAGGCTTGCGCTTACACTTTCACTACTGACTTTCTCGACCAGATTGTCAGAGCCTAGAAGGGGTTAAAACGTTCCGTTTATATGGGCATTCCATCTTTAGACTTGTCCTTTCCACCGGGGTACTTTTAAAGGTCTGTGTAGGTAGTTCAAAGAGCCTCCTACTTTTCCCCTTACTCTTTTTAGCGCAGTGTATCAACCTATTTCGCTGCCTGCTGTTGACGATGGTTCAAGTCGGACATTCAGATTTCCTTAGTCATGGATGGTTGGCAGTGGTCGGAATTTTGGGAATAGGTTTTCCCTCACGCCTTCCGTTCCCCGCTTCAATCTGACGGGGTATGATTCCTGAATCTGGGGGTGGCTATCGCCGTTACTCTTTTCCACAATCGCCCAAGTGGTTTTAATCCTCCATGTTATATAATTGAGTATTGCGATTTTCTTTGTGGAATTGACCTTGAGTTCCCTGCCTTGCTTTCGCTTTGGGACATATAAACAGTTATAGGGATGGTCAGGAGTACGCTCCTTATATTCAACCCCTTGGTTGAATACAAGAGGCTTGCCTCTGACCATCTCCATAACTGTTTATATGTCCCAACGTTTGGTATAGAAATATACAAAACAAGGCAGGGAACCCAAGGTCAAAACGAACTAACTCATACA
>Ga0213836_101252_pt1 | contig 15789 bp, 13 predicted proteins | sample SWPATP03_FD_160578 | JGI IMG/M metagenome (GOLD analysis project Ga0213836, IMG submission 160578) | Coastal seawater microbial communities from Marineland, Florida, United States - SWPA TP0 #3 | ecosystem: Environmental > Aquatic > Marine > Coastal | place: USA: Florida | collected 2016-08-05
AAATAATGCGATCGCCTCTCACGATTCCCCCTCAATTCAACGACTCTCGGAAACCTCAGATTCGTCTCCCATTCAGAGACTCTCGGAAACCTCAGATTCGGGAGACGTAAATAATGCGATCGCCTCTCACGATTCCCCCTCAATTCAACGACTCTCGGAAACCTCAGATTCGTCTCCCATTCAGAGACTCTCGGAAACCTCAGATTCGGGAGATGTAAATAATGCGATCGCCTCTACTCACGATTCCCCCTCAATTCAACGACTCTCGGAAACCTCAGATTCGGGAGATATAAATAATGCGATCGCTTCTGATGATTCCACAATTCAAAGACTCTCGGAAACCTCAGATTCGGGAGACGTAAATAATGCGATCGCCTCTACTCATGATTCACCCTCAATTCAGAGACTCTCGGAAACCTCGGATTCGGGAGATATAAATAATGCGATCGCCTCTAATCATGATTCACCTTCAATTCAGAGGTTATCGGAAACTTCCGATTTAGGAGATGTAAATAATGCGATCGCCTCTAATGATTCCCCCTTAATTCAACGAATCTCGGAAACCTCAGATTCATCTACAATTCAGAAACTCCCCGAAACCTCGGATTCATCCCCTCCCATTCAGAAACTCCCCGAAACTTCCGATTTGGGAGATGTCAATAATGCGATCGCCTCTACTCACGATTCCCCCTCAATTCAGAGACTCCCCGAAACCTCAGATTGGGGAGATGTAAATAATGCGATCGCCTCTCATGATTTACCCTCAATTCAACGACTCTCGGAAACCTCAGATTCATCTCCAATTCAGAGACTCTCGGAAACTTCCGATTCGGGAGATGTAAATAATGCGATCGCCTCTGATGATTCCCCCTCAATTCAACGACTTTCCGAAACTTCGGATTCATCTCCCATTCAGAGACCATCGGAAACCTCGGATTCGGGAGATGTAAATGATGGGATATCTGAAAATGATTCATCATCTATTCAACGAGAAGCTGAATTATTATCAAGTATTTCTACTAGAAATATAACGGTTAAAGAAATGCTTTTAAATGGCAATATTCCCGAAATTCAAAGATTTTTTAAAAATAAATTTATAACAAAAAATAATGAGGCTTCAAATCATCAAAATTTTAATAAAAATAACCCCAAAAATAGTGATTTTAACGAGAAAAATTTAGTCTCTCACAATCCATACAATATTCACAACATAAATAATCAAAAAAATTCCAGGTTAAATCAATTCAAAAATAACCAAAATACAAATGTTAGTTTCCCGCAAAATCCATATATTCCAGATAGTCTTCAGGTAAGTTCCAAGGGTAATATTTTGTCTTCTCAATTTTACAATAAACCATCTAATATCAAAGAAATTATGCAAAAAACTATTCAAGATAGAGCCAGATTAAAGCAGACAATTTCATCCCAAAAGTCTCAGCAAGTCGAATCATTAAGGGAGCAAGATATTTATGAATTAGAGGAAAATATAAAAGCCAAAGCCACAACTGATGATGACCATAATCAACCAGAATCTAAATCAGAAGAAGAAGTTGTAACATCTGAACAACTAGAAGCACTAGCTATAGAAATATATAGATTTATTTGTCAGCGATTTCAAGTGGAAAGAGAGCGTTATGGTTCCCATAGGTCTTCTGGACGTTTTCCGTGGTAATTCAAGATATTTAAGGATTGATGAAAATATAAAGAAAAGTTAAATTTTTATGTAATTAATCAATAATAGTGGTATAGTGGAATTATTTATCATAAAAAATATACCTAATTACAGGCATAAAGACTGATGATAAATCATCTTGATTATCGTGGAATTAGAAAAGGGGTGAATTATGACACAAGGGAATTCATGGCTCAGTAATTTGGCTAAGGATGTCGCGACAAGTACAGCCGATATTGCTTTGCTTAAAGGAGCAGCTATATATGACAAAACTCGAGATCAGCAGTATTTATCCTTAGAGCGAAAAAAAGAGGATGCAGCCAGTTCTCTTTATCAAAGGTCTGAGTTCAAAAGTGGGAAACTGGTCAAAGCTGCTCTGATTCCGAGAAGTGGAGAAGGCGCTAATATTATCCGGTTTCAATTTAACCCTACAGACTTGCAGTTAAGTAGGTCTGTTTCGATTGAAGATATCAAGGGAGCGCGGACAAGTAGAGGTTTACCGAAGGTGAACTTTGGTTTTGTAGAACCCTACCAATTGACGTTAACTGATCTGGTGTTCGATACCTATGAAACTGGTGAAAATGTATTGAATCAAATCAAGCCTATTCTGGATGCTGTAGACTTTAGTTCCTTTAAAGATCCATTTGCGAAAGAACAAGGTTACAGTGAAAGATTGGTCAAAGCTAGTGTTACTAATACTGTAATTCAATCGGCTGTATCTAGCCTGTCTAGTAACTTGTTAGGGGTGAATGCGAATGCCATGGAATTGGCGGAATATGGTGGGGGAGATATTGCAACACAAGCCCTAGAGCTGCGACGACCCCCGGTTTATTACTTAATTTGGGGGGATAAAAATTATATGCGTTGTATGGTGGAAAGTTTAGATTATAAATTGACGATGTTTAAACCAGATGGTACACCAGTACGCGCCCGAGTGACGATTAAGCTGAAAGAAGTGGATCTGGGGGTTGCCGATCGCAGTTTTAGTGAGCGTCGTAAAATTATCAGTAAATAATAACATATCATTGTAGTCATGGCAAGCGATCGCAGTCTGTATGTTTCCAGTCCTCTGTTGCAAATTGAAGGAGCTGACCAATTATCCCTGTCGGCTTTAATGAATGATTTGCTGCAAATTTCGGTAGAAGAGAGTTTGCACCTACCGGGGATGTTCACACTGGCTATAAATAATCCCTACGTTCCGGTAGACGACGAAAGCCAAACATGGCAACACGATCCCCTACTACAAATTGGCAAAAAAGTCAAGATTGGTTTTCAAGGTAGCACAACGGAATCTCCAGAATTCAACCAAGACCAAAAAGACTACATTATCGAAGGAGAAATTACGGCGATTGAAACACACTTTACCAGCGACACCCAAGCACCGATTATAGTTCGGGGTTATGACATTTCCCACCGTCTGCACCGAGGGCGCTATAACCGTTCTTTCCAGGATTATACCGATAGCGATATAGTTGCGAAAATCGCGAGAGAAGTAGGAATTGAGCGAGGGAGAATCGACCCGAGCGGAGAAAGACAAGCCTATGTCTTTCAGGAAAACCAGACCAATATGGAATTCCTGCGGGACAGAGCAGCTAGAATTGGATTTGAATTATTCGTTCAAGATGGGAAACTATTTTTCCGTCGCCCCCAGGGAGGGGATATTTTGAGATTGAAATGGCTAAAAGACTTTGAAAGTTTTCGAGTCCAAGTCACCAGTGCGGAACAGGTTGACTCAGTGGAAGTGCGAAGCTGGGATTATACTAGAAAACAGCCTATTGTGTCGGTAGCCGATCGCTCGGAAAAAATCACTCAAATCGAGGGTAATTCCCAGGAGGGGCACTCGAGTCAGTTTCAAGGGAGGTCATCAGGTGGCGATCGCTTAACCACGGGACTTTTTGGGAGCAACTTCCCGCCGCCGAAAATGATTGTTGTAGATCGGCCTGTTTCCAGCCCCAAAGCGGCGGACTTGATGGCTCAGGCTCTCTATAATGAACTCGAGGGAGAATTTGTGCAAGCGGACTCCCATGCTCCGGGAAACCCGAATATTCGGGTAGGGAAAGTGGTGGAATTAACGGGGATGGGGCGTTATAGCGGTAAATATTACATTACCGAAACGCGCCACCTGTATCAAGAAGGGAGATACAGCACAGAATTTAGTGTTAGGGGGTTACGGGGCGGTTCAATTTTGACAACTCTTTCTCCCAAAATAGGTTTGAAACCGGGGCAAACCCATCTAGTGGGTATTGTTACTCATAACTATGACCCAGAGGGTCTTGGGCGTGTGCGAGTGAAATTTCCGACGCTGACCCCTGAAGGGGACGGGAGCGCCCACGCCAGCGCCTGGGCTAGGGTTGTGGGTATTGGGGCTGGACCTAACCGAGGCTTTTACTGTCTCCCAGAAATTAATGATGAGGTGCTAGTGGCTTTTGAACATGGAGATATCCACCGTCCCTATGTTATTGGTGGGGTATGGAATGGCCAGGATAGTCCCCCAGAGCCTGTTGAGGAGACTATTTCTAATCGGGGGAAAGTGCGCCTGCGAAGTTTCACTACCCGCAGCGGCCATAAAATCCAGTTTGTGGAGGAGGATCTCAGTCGCACTAGCCAGGATGGGGTTTATATTCAAACCAGTGGCGGTCATCAAATTAGGCTTAATGATAGCGATCGCACTATAGAGATAGTGACATCTGGCCATCAGCGCATCCGCATTGATGATCGTACCCGCAAAATTGACATTCAAACTGCTAATGTCAACGTGACGGGAGCTGTAACGGCTGCGGCTTTAATGGTCGGCGGGACGGGGGGGATGAATGTGGCGGATGCGATCGCTAATTTGGCGGCGCAGCAACAACAGCAACAACAGCAATTTCAGGATTATGTTAGAACCCAAGAGGCGATCGACCGCCGCCAAAACCAAACCACCGCCGCTCTCAATAACCAACTTCAGCAACAGCAGCAGAACTTCGAGAACTTCCTCAACCAACAAAACCAGCTAGACGAACAGCAAAACCTAGCTACAGAGGAACAGAAACGACAAGTACAGGAGGCGCAAGCACAGGCTAGGAATATGAGGTTTTGATATAGCAATTAGCGATCGCATATTCACCAGGGAACACCTTAACCAAACCCCGATAACCAAGCCCCGATAACCAAGCCCCGATTATCATCTTTTTTCAAAACAGCAGCCCATATTCCTCGACAGGGGTTGACAGAGGCGGCGATTTCCTGCTATTATCTTGACATAAAAATTATGATTGTTTGGGATAAACAATATTTTTTGGGCACATATTCCGATTATATTATTAATATAACCCAAGTCAATAAAAAAAGCTACCCACATCCCCCAAAACGGAAAAATTTTAACATTTATTAATTTTTTGCAACAAAAATTAACAAAGCCTGATCATTAGGTAAATAGGTTAGTTGACTGAGTGAGGTTAGGATGGCAAAATCAAATTTGCGCCCCCACATAAAATTAAATGCTAACCAGCCCACAAAACCCCTTAGTTAAGCAGATTCGGCAGTTACATACAGCGAAAGGAAGACGAGAGGAGGGACTATTTATCTTAGAAGGAACCCACCTAGTAGAAGCAGCTTGTGCTGTGAATTGGGATATCATGGCGGTTTGCTGTACTCCCCAATGGGAGGAACGTCACCGAGACCTGTGGGAATTGGCGGTAAAAAGGGCCGATCGCACTGAACAGGTAAGCGATCGCCTGATAGCGGCTATGACGACCACAGTTAACCCTGATGGAGTAGTAGCGATCGCCCGCCGCCGAGACCAAACCCCAGTTCCCATCACCAGTTTAGGGCTAGTCCTAGAAACGGTGCAAGATCCTGGCAACCTAGGAACAATGATCCGTACAGCCACAGCGGCGGGAGTTGAGGGATTATGGTTAAGTAGTGATAGCGTTGATCCAACCCATCCCAAAGTCCTCCGTGCTTCTGCTGGTGCTTGGTTTGAGGTTCCCATAGCGGTGCATTCAGACCTAATCACCCAACTAAGTGATATTCAGAAACAGGGTATACAAATTGTGGCTACCCGCGCGGACGCTTCCCTAAGTTACTGGGAAATTGACTTGCGCCCACCGACAGCGATCGTCTTAGGAAATGAGGGTTCTGGCTTATCCCCAGATTTAACCAGCCTAGCGGACTATCATATTAGAGTCCCTCTGTTGGGGAATGTTGAATCTCTGAATGTGGCTATTTGTGCAGCGTTGATATTATATGAAGCGCAGCGTCAACGACTGGACAGTTAACCGCCGTGGCGGTTAATCATCCTCAGAAGGATCTGATTGTGTTTCCCTGAGAGTATCTGGACTAGAGGGGTGTTCCCGTTGGCTTTCCAAAAACTGCTCAATATCCGAAATAGCCTCCTCAAGTTCTGACAGACTAATAGGACTCGAAGGGTAATTATCTCTCCGGGGTTCCACGGGGGAATGATCCAGAGAGGGGGCTTCCTCCGATGACTCATTTTCTTGTTGGAATGCCTCAAGTAACTCCTGTTGAAAGGATTTAACGAACTCTTCGGCAGCATGACGACGCATATCGCGCTGGTGTTTATCCGTCATGATCAACTCCTATTAGGGGTAGAGATAGGTTTTCGCAGCCTACCCCTGCCATTCAAAAAGCTGCAATCCCACAGCATCCCCACACTATACCGCAAAACTGACTAATAGCGCTAGGTTATCGCCATCACATCAACAACAACCCAAAAGCTATCGGTTTCCCCTGTCAGGTCGGTTGAAGTCGGTTAGCTTTCGGGAAAACCAGCCCCGGAATGTCCTGTGACGCACACAGATTGGCTATTCTCTAAAGGTGACTATAACTTTGATGAGCTATGAAATTTAGTGATGTCCTACAGCAATTAAAAGATGGAGTAGTTAGCCACAGTCTCGAAGATCGCGATCGCATAGATCCGGTTATTCATGGTGTAGCAGCCATTGATGAGGCTCAGGCTGGTACTCTCAGTTATATCGAAGGACAAAAGTTTGCTGCTTATTTGGCTACTACCCAAGCTGATGCGGTAATTTTGCCTGTTGATGAGGCTTTACAAGCCCAAGCGATCGCACAAGGACTAGCTTGGATGTCCACAGAATCCCCACGGTTGCTATTTGCGAGGGCGATCGCCTTATTTTATCAACCCTATCATCCTCGGCCGGAAATTCACCCCACAGCAACCATTGCACCTGATGTTAAACTGGGTTCCCGGGTGCATATTGGCCCCCATGTAGTGATTCGGTCTGGGGCAAAAATTGGCGATGATGTCTGTATTCATCCCAATGTGGTGATTTATCCTCAAGTGAAAATTGGCGATCGCACAATACTTCATGCTAACTGTACTATCCACGAACGTACTGAGATTGGGGCAGATTGCACTATTCATAGTGGCGCAGTCATTGGCGCTGAAGGCTTTGGCTTTGTCCCTACCCCAGAAGGTTGGTTACAGATGCAACAATCAGGAATTACGGTACTTGAAGATGGGGTGAGTGTCGGGTGTAACAGCACCATAGATCGTCCAGCGGTGGGAGAAACTCGCATCGGTAGCCAGACCAAATTAGATAATTTAGTCCATATTGGTCATGGCTGTAAAATTGGTTGTGGCTGTGCTTTCGCCGCCCAGGTGGGGTTAGCAGGTGGTGTCACTGTTGGCGATCGGGTGATTCTCGCTGGTCAGGTGGGAATTGCTAATCAAGCTAAAATTGGTAAAGGTGCGATCGCCACCGCCCAAGCTGGTATTCACAGTGATGTTAAACCAGGCGCTGTGGTTTCAGACTCCCCAGCCATTGACAATAAACTTTATCTGAAAAATTCCGCCATTCGTAAACGACTCCCCGAAATTTATCAAACCCTGAAACACATTCAGCGTCACCTCGGCTTGCATCAATAACATAGAGAGTATTATCACCTATTTACTCTCCGGGTAGGAAGTTCAGTATAGTTTGATCGGGCTGCTATACTGTTTCCCCTCCCTCATCTCCCTGGCGCGGATATGCTAATTTGTAACAGGCTTTTTTAGAACTTGGATAAGTGTAACAGGCTTTTTTAGAACTTGGATAAGTGTAACAGGCTTTTTTAGAACTTGGATTAGACCATAATTACAGAAAATTGTCTAACTGTGGCTATAGCTGGAATTTATCTTAAATAGCCCAAATTTGATGATTTACATATCAAAAATGATTTATATTGGATTGTATATATCGAAAGAGGATACTAGATACCGATACTCAAACTGTATTTGTCAAAATGATTGTTTTAAGGATATTATGGTTTTTGATGCGGTCAAAAACTGCATCAGCGATCCTTACTTAACTCTGAATCACTAAAAAATCCCGATCATGTTACCATTACCTGACTAAGGAAATGGTTGACTCAACTTGAGAAGGTTTACTGGTTCATAGATAATTAAGGAATGCTACAGAGTAAGTTTATTAATACTTCCCAGTTAGAAAAGGTATTTTCGCAATGTCACAAGCAGCAACAACTCCGTTAGTAGGAAAGGATTTGCTTCAAAAAGTCAAAGAACTTTCTGATACTACCCGGCGAGAAACCGCCAGACTGTGCGGTTATTACACGATAAAAGATGGTCAAGTCAGGGTGAATCTGACTGATTTTTACGATGCTTTACTGAAAGCGAGGGGGATTCCCTTTAATTCGGAGACTCCCAAGGACGGTAGGGGTCGGGATGCTACCTATACGGTCAGTGTTCACAAAAATGGTCAAATTGTGATCGGCTCGACTTATACTAAGGAAATGGGATTGCAATCGGGTGATCAGTTTGATATTAAACTAGGATATAAACACATTCATCTGATTCAGGTGGAAGAAAACGGTAAAGTGGTTAATTTTGCTGAATTAGAGGAAGAATAGTAATAATGAGAGATCCCACCTGATAGTTAGTGGGACTCTTATTGATACCCGTTTGGGGATAAATATATGATGATGAGCGATTCGACAATTGCATTAAACCCATTCACCCCGGTTTATGGTCCGGTGTCTTCCTGGCGTTATGGACGATCGCTAGGAATTGACCCAATTGGGGTGGTTTCGACCTGTTCATTTAACTGCGTTTACTGTCAGCTTGGGGAAATTGAACAGAAAACGAGCGATCGCCAAGTTTATGTACCTACAGCGGAGATTTTGACCAGCCTAGAAAATTTTGCCCCCAGGTCGGTAGATGTGATTACCCTCAGTGGTAGTGGTGAACCGACATTGGCGGCGAATTTGGGAGAAATTTTAACGGGAATTAAGAGGTTGAGCGATCGCCCTACTCTAGTTCTGACTAATGGTACTACGTTAAATGACCCCCAGGTGCGATCGGATTTGGCGATCGCAGATAAGGTATCCATCAAACTAGATGGGGTATCATCAGACCAACTAAGACGGGTGAACCGACCTGTCCCCGGTATAGACTTCAACGAGATCATGGCAGGACTTTTGGAGTTTCGCCAGGACTATCAGGGGGAAATAGGGATTCAAACGATGCTGCTTTGTCCTTGGGACGAGTCCACCAGGAGAGAGTATATTAGTTTAATGGCTGCTGTTGCACCTAGGGAAATCCAATTAAACACCCCTAAGCGTCCCAAACCAGTACAACGACAATTCGATGGTCGTGAAAACCATACATCAAGGGCCAATCGTCCTTATCAAGTGCGATCGCTGCGCTGCGTAGATCCCGAAATTCTGCACGAGTTCGCCCAAGAAATTCAGCAAAAAACGGGTATTATGGTAAGAACCGCGCCAATTCCTGCCACAGTTTAACTGGATAATTGTCGCTAATTGGCGGGTGTGTCAGAATAGATATAAACTGCATACAGCCGGAACTATGACATCATACGCAACCTCGACCGCCAGATCTGAAATGAGCGAACTCCGGCGACTGAAAAGTTTGCTACCCCCTGAATTGCAGAGTTGGGTAACTGTGGAGAAAACCATTGAGGTTAACCCACTATTGATTCGCTCAGAAGAAATTGGCAAAGATCAAGTAGAGATTCAAATTGATTTAGTTCGCTGGGAACAACTAGCCCTAGACCAGCGCAACCTGTTGTTTTGGCACGAAGTCGCCCGCATTCAAAATGATACTATCCCCAGAGATGGCTGGGAAATGGCAGCCCTAGCTATTGGTTTAGGGGGTGCGGTAGGAGAACTGTGGGTACAGGATGGACTGCTGTTATTACTGGCTCTGGCTCTGTGTGGAGTTTCTGGCTATCGGTTGTATCAGAAAAATAATGGGGAGCGAACCCTGGTGGAAGCGATCGAAGCTGATGAAAAGGCGATCGCGATCGCATCTCGTTTTGGTTATACACTCCCCAACGCCTACAAGAGCCTTGGTAGTGCCTTAAAGACGTTAATTGAACAAACACCCAAAAAGCGACAAAGAGCCCGTTACGAAGCACGTTTACAGGCTCTCAAGCGCAGTGCGGCTAAAGCTAAAGCCAGGGTGAAAGGTAGTAGTCCAGATTCCTCATCCTCCAGTTCCGAGAGCATTTACGGATAATGGATAATCATGTAGGGGTGGGTTCCAATGTTCAGCCTATCTGGGGGCGAGAAGATTGACGGGCCCGCCCTCTGTCTTGGCTCTGTGGGTTCCACGGCGGCGACTATCTGGGGGCGAGAAGATTGACGGGCCCGCCGTTTGGGGTGACGCAAGAGATCCGGCTGGGATAAGTAGATATACTGCGTGAAGCGGACTTGATATGATGCGAATATGTTAGAACCGAGTTTTTCAGTAAACTATGCCCTATCCGGTCCCACCTCCTGAACCACCAGCGATTATCGAAACCCTTGTTAACCCAAGCCCGAATCAACCCCCGTCATATCAGAGTTGGAATCAATCGGAGTCTGGTTCAAACGGATATATACAGCATAATCAAACAATCTCCTACGTTCTACCATCAAGCCGAAGCTCGGAAATTCACCGGGAATCATCAGCAGCGCTTCTGGGTGAGCCGATGACCCGTAACTGGTCAGATATTTACGGGAAAACGCAATTGTATCTAATTCCCAGAAACGAGGTTTCTAGGGATATTTTTGAGTATTCACCCACAACTCCCATAGAAAGGGGGTTTCTTGGTGAAGAATTTTCCCAAAATGCGATCGCCTCCTCATCGAGTTACGGGATTAATAGCAGCCAAAAATTTACACCTTTCGATCGCCATCGTCCCCTATACCTAGCCCAAACAGAACCTACCGGGTCAGATAACATTCCTATACCAGTAATTCCGCCGACAGACTTAGTGGAAGTCACAGCCGCCGAACAGGAATTTGACCAACAGCGACAAATCATCACGGCTAGAGGGAATGTCAGAATCAGATTTAGAGAAACCCTAATCGAAGCGGAGCAAGCCCAAGTCAACCTGAACACCCGTCAAACCGCCGCCAGGGGAAATGTCGCCCTACAAAGGGGGGAACAACTGGTTCAGGGGAGCCAGATGGAATATAACTTTGTGCGTAGTACGGGAGTTATCTACGAAGCGAGAGGGGTGGTTGTGACCCAATCGACTGCTTCTGACTTTGACATAGAACAACCAACCAACCTCACCCCTGCGCCGATTTTTTCGGGGTCTCTGTCAGATACCCTGACGGAAGCGCAACCGGTGACGGAAGTTACCACTACCGGAGAGACTCAAATCCAGGTAACTGGTGCTGGTTTCCCACAAGTTGGGGGGACTGTAAATCGTTTAAGGTTTGAAGCTGAACGGATCGATATTCAACCTAACGGAGAATGGGAGGCTACTAATATCCGCATTACTAATGACCCTTTTTCGCCTCCCGAATTGGAACTGAGGGCGGATAATGCTCAATTAAGGCGGATCTCTCCCCTACAAGATGAATTGCTGACGAGTCGATCGCGTTTAGTGTTCGACCAACGCTTCTCGATACCGCTATTTCGCGATCGCACTATTATTGACCGTCGCCAAAGGGAACCGAGTCCCCTAGAATTTGGCTATGACCTGAGAGACCTCGATGGTTATTTTGTCCAGTGGAACCTAACGCCGATTGAATTAGGACCGTTAGAATTAAAAGTGGCTCCCCAGGTGTTAGTACAGCGGGCTATTTCGGAAAGTTTATCGCCACTTGACCCTCGATTTTATGGCTTAAACACCCGTTTATCTGGTCGCATTACCCCGACTACTTCTATAGAGGGACAGTTAAAAATTAGTAACTTTGAAGACTTCCCCAACCTAGGGGAAAACGCTTATAGGGCGAGATTAAGGGTTCGCCAATCATTAGAAGATTACACGCTCACGGGGGAATATAGCTATCGGGAACGGATATTTAACGGAACTCTGGGGTCACAAACTGTCCACCGTAGTTTTGGGGCGGTTCTGACGGTACCTAATATCTTGATCGGACCATCAGGAGGATATGTTAATTTTCAAACAGGCTACCAAGCCATAGAAGCGAATACCGATCGCTTTGACCTTCTGGAGGCGGAACGCGAAAACGATCGCATCAGTCGCCAACGCTTTCAAACTGTTGGGACTCTGATCTATCCAATTCCCCTGTGGAATGGTTCCGCTCTCCCTGCTACGGCTTCGGAGGGACTGAGATACACTCCCAGACCTGTTATCCCGTTTGTGCGTCTGGTGGGAATTGCTAGAGGTTCGGCTAGTTTGTATTCTGAGGATGAATCCCAATTCTATCTTAGTAGTAGTGTGGGCATCCAAGGACAGCTAGGGCATTTTTCCCGCAGTTATCTGGACTATACGGGTTTCAGTTTATTCTATACTCAAGTGGCGATCGATGGTGCATCTCCGTTTTTATTCGATCGCATGGTAGACCAAAGAATCCTGACTTTGGGATTAGTTCAGCAAATTTATGGGGGGTTAAGGGGTGGTGTAGAATCAGCCATTAATTTAGATAGCGGTTTAGCGTTAAATAATGAATTTACTTTAGAATACAGTCGGCGCACCTATGGTGTCATCCTCAGAATTAATCCTGTCCAAAGACTGGGAAGTTTCAGTCTTAGGATTAGTGATTTTAACTGGACTGGGGACTCACCCCCTTTTGATGATTAGCCCTATGAGCCTATCACCCGCAGAACAAGCCCAAGTCCTGCTTAATCATTACAGTTTTGACCTAGATGGAAATTCCGCAAATCAAATTATTAGCAAGTGGTCGGAAATATATGATGTGAATTGGCTGCATCTTGCTGTGATTGAAGCCCTCTATTTGGGGCGTTATAAATCTATTTCTGTTCAGCAAATACTAGAAATGTGGAAACGTCGCAATCAGCCCATTTATCACTTTAACTCGGAGTTTGAGCGGTTAATTTGTAATAAGTTACCTCATGCTTTTGAAGATTATAAAATTGTCCACAATAACACACCAGAAACCAATCAACAAAAGCCTGAGAATGAAATCCTAGACCATGAAATCCTAGACCATGAAGAAGCAGTTATTGAATCTCTGCCAATTAGCGAGAAAACCCCGACTTTGCCGCTTCACTACTCAGACTTTTGTGCCAAATTGCAAGCCATTGTGGAAAATAGTCAATAGACTATATGTAAAAGCAGAGACAAGGGGTGGCTTGTCTCTACGAGGGGGAGCAATTTAGCTGGGGTAACTATCAATTATCAATTGTCAATTGTCAATTATGATGTAGGGGCTGATTACCCCGGGAATATTAAACCGGTTATTGGGGGTGATTTTTTACGTTAAACCCATGCGAATTTCTGAGCAAAAAGAAGCCAAAGCCAATCCATTATTATAATTAACAATACTGGTTCGCAGGCGTAGATTAGGAATCAAATACCAGATCCTCTCCTCGGCTTTAAACTGATCAGACTCGATCGACAAGGTCAAAACATCATCCTTACCCATGAGATAACGACCGATTAAGGATTGATTCTGGCCATGGGCTTGTTGCTGCTGCAAAAGTTTTCCTTGTAGGGGAGTTGAGCGATCGCATATTGTAACTAAAACGGCTGAACCTCGTTGCTGATCAGGATTTGATTCTATAGTGCCTTCCCAAGTTAACTGTAAACCCTTAGCTACCAATCCGGCATCAACCCCGTGGCTGGAGCAGATGTCTGTAACTATAGCATGATCAGGGGCAAGGGCTTCCATGACCAAATTAGATTTACCAGCCTCGAGGTTACCGGAAGTCAAATTGTGTACAGTCCGCTGAGAAAACCACTTTCCCGCACTCAACTCAAAAAATTCGACAATATCCATGATTTTCGTGCATTGTAATTAACCAACAAATAGCTTAAACACTTTGGTTATTCAACACAACTACTAAAAAGGGAGACCGGATAACTGATAAACTGTGGATTGGTTCAATAGCCAAGGAGAACACTGGAAGTGGCAATCGAAATCGGTCAACGAGTAAAGGTCCGGCGCATCAGAGATCGCATACCGGGAAATATCGTTAATCAACTCAAGCAAAATCCATTTGGAACTGTCAAAGGCTTTAAAATGGTCGATGGCAGTGGCATTGGTTTTGTCGTCCAATTTGACAATAGCCTATCGACTTGGTTTTTTGAAGATGAGCTAGAATAATGGGCGCTTGACAATGGATTATCGGCGATCAGCAGCTCAGGTGCGGTTCCTGGGATAGGATAAATAACTGATCTATTGAACGATCGCGTCAGGCTTAGGTAGCATATATCGCCTCTCATGGGGGGGTGAGGTGAACCTAGACTGCGCGATCGCCAACCATATAGGAAATCATTGATGGCTGTGATTCTGACATTTTTGGGTAAGGGTGGTACAGGTAGAAGTACAATTGCGATCGCTGCGGCGAAGGGACTCGCCGCCGAAGGTAAAAGGGTTTTACTGGCTACCTCGGACAGCGGGCCAGCACCAGGACTGCTACTGGGAACGAAGTTGACTACGTTACCCACCCCTGTAGAAACCAACCTCAAAGCAGTACAATTCCAGTGCGCTGCTTTACTAGAAAGCAGTTGGGAACAAGTCAAGACCATAGAGGCGCAATACCTACGCACTCCTTTTTTTAAGAATGTCTACGGTCAGGAATTGGGGGTATTACCAGGAATGGATAGCGCCCTAGCCCTCAATGCTCTGAGAGAATATGACAATAGTGGCGATTATGATGCGATCGTCTATGATGGCAATAATAGCCAGGAAACATTAAGGATGCTGGGAATGCCAGAAATTCTCAGTTGGTACATCCGAAGATTTCGGCAGGTATTTCTGGACTCGGACTTAGGAAAAGCACTATCTCCATTTGTGCAACCCATTGCTAGTACGGTGTTAAGTGTTGATATCTCTGGGGATACCTTCGCCGGACCTACTAAAGAAATGAGCAATGTTCTGGAACAGGGAAAATCCGCAGTATCAGACCCTAACCGAGTTAGTGCTTATCTGGTGACTACGGAAGATGAAGTGGCGCAGGCTACGGCTAGTTACCTATGGGGAAGCGCTCAACAGGTAGGCTTAACTGTGGGTGGTATTCTCCTCAACCGGAGCCAACAAACCAGCTATTTGGCTGACAGCTTCGCCCCCCTGACGGTTACAGCCATTCCAGAAGCTGCTTCCAACTGGGAAACTTTAATCAAAGCCCTACCGGACTTTAGCGGGGCAACCAGCGCCCCGCGTTCCATCTCTATTGATGTCGCGCGCCGTCATGTCACCCTATTTTTACCAGGATTTGATAAAAAACAGATCAAACTCACCCAATATGGTCCTGAACTGACTATTGAGGCTGGAGATCAACGCCGTAATATTTTGCTACCTCCTTCCCTGACTGGTCAACCTGTAACTGGGGCTAAATTTCAAAATGGCTATCTGATTGTTTCTCTTTGACCTCATGGTAGGGTGCGTCAGAAAAATTTCTAATAATTAATACCATAAAAATCTGACCTGACGCACCACAAATCATCCGAACTGATACATTTACGCGACATTTATCCGGCTATTGCCTGACAATGCGACGATAGCACTATTACCCGTTAAGGTAACAGAGGCGGTATCCCGCAAAGCTTTTAGAAAGATTCCAAAAGCACCGTTCCAGTCCCTGGGTTGAACCCACACTCAGGACATCGGAACACTTTTGAGCCACCTAGCTGGGAATGGACATGACCACAGTGAGTACAGGTTTTGCTGGTGTATTCTTCCGTCACATCTACAACTGTGGTTCCAGTTATTTC
>Ga0213836_101254_pt1 | contig 15753 bp, 13 predicted proteins | sample SWPATP03_FD_160578 | JGI IMG/M metagenome (GOLD analysis project Ga0213836, IMG submission 160578) | Coastal seawater microbial communities from Marineland, Florida, United States - SWPA TP0 #3 | ecosystem: Environmental > Aquatic > Marine > Coastal | place: USA: Florida | collected 2016-08-05
CGCGCACCGTGCCGCCGCCGAAATCGGTTTCGATGGCGCCCGGGGCGATCGTGTTGACGGCAATGCCGCGCTCGCCCAGCTCCTTGGCCAGGTAGCGGGTCATGACTTCGACCGCGCCTTTCATCGATGCATACGCGGCGTAACCGGGCAGGGCGAAGCGGGTCAGCCCGGACGACACGTTGACGATGCGCCCGCCCTGGGCGATCAGCGGCAGCAGTTGCTGGGTCAGGAAGAACACGCCCTTGACGTGAATGTTGTACAGGGTGTCGAACTGTTCCTCGGTCGTTTCGGCAAACGCGGCGTGCACGCCGATGCCGGCGTTGTTGACCAGGAAATCGAGGTCGCTGCGCTGCCAGGTCGCCGCCAGCACTTCTTTCAGCCGGCCGGCAAAGGCGGGGAACGAGCTTGCCTTGCCGGTATCGAGCTGGAGCGCCACCGCGCGCGCGCCCATGGCTTCGATCTCGGCCACCACCTCCTGCGCCGCCTCGGCATTGCTGTGGTAAGTGAGGATCACGCCGACGCCGTCGCGCGCCAGCGCCAGTGCGGCGCTTTTGCCCAGGCCGCGGCTGCCGCCCGTGATGATTGCCAGTTTGTTTGCCATGTTGAAGTCCTTTGTCATGAAAGTCGCGATGAGGCCAGTGTATTGCCCAATCTCGCGCGAACAAAGGCGCGATTCGCGATTACACTGTTCACGCAGATTGAACAATTTTTGAACAAGGCATTCATGAACCGGCTCGATGCAATGGGCGTATTCGTGCGGGTGGCCGACCTGGCCAGCTTCACCCAGGCGGCCGACCAGCTCGGCATGTCGAAAGCGGCGGTCTCGATGGCGATCCGCGAGCTCGAGACGGGGCTCGGCACGCGCCTGCTGCAACGGACTACCCGCAAGGTCCACATGACGCCCGACGGCCTGACCTACTATGAGCGCTGCCGCCACATGCTCGACGAAATGGAAGAGCTGCAAACCTTGTTCCGCCAGGGCGCCGGGCTGAGCGGCCGCTTGCGGGTCGATATGCCGATCGGCGTGGCGCGCAATATCGTGATGCCGCAATTGCCCGCCTTCCTGCACCAGCATCCGCGCTTGCAGGTGGAACTCTCGAGCACGGACCGGCGCGTCGACGTGATCAAGGAAGGCTTCGATTGCATCGTCCGGGTCGGCCGCCTCGACGACTCGTCCTTGATCGCCCGCCCGCTCGGGCATTTTCGGATGGTCAACTGCGCCAGCCCGGATTACCTGGCCCGCCACGGGACACCGCAGGCACTCGAGGACCTGCACGGGCACCACCTGGTCGATTACGCGCCCGCGCTGGGCGGACGTGCAGCGCATTTCGAGTATGTCGAAGACGGGCGCGTGCGCAGCCTGGAAATGCCGGCGGCGGTTGCCGTGAACAATAGCGACGCCTACCAGGCTGCCTGCCTGGCGGGCCTGGGCATCATCCAGGCGCCATTGTCCGGGCTGGCGGAGTTGCTGGAGCAGGGCAGGCTGATGCCGATTCTCGACGGCTGCCGGGCCGCGCCGATGCCGGTGACCCTGCTCTACCCGAACCGGCGCCACGTGGCGCAGCGCACCCAGCGTTTCATGGACTGGATCGCGGAGCTGATGCGGGCGCACACCGTGTCCTGATACGCTGACGCGCGGGCAACATGACCTATGCTAATGTCGCCTCTTTGCATGTTTTCGTACTGGAGATCCACATTGAAAAACGTCACGCCCGTGCTGTTGGCCCTTCTTGCAACGTCGGCCCAGGCCGCTGAAGCGCCGTCGTTCGATCCGCAGCGCCTGTCGCGCGACGTCAAGGTCCTGTCCTCGGACGCGTTCGAAGGCCGCGGTCCGAACACCGCCGGCGAGACCAGGACCGTCGACTACCTGATCGAACAATTCAAGGCCGCCGGCCTGGCCCCGGGGGGCGACCTGTCGGGGGGCAAGCGCAGCTGGACCCAGGACGTGCCGCTCGGCCGTTTCGAAATCACCGGCCCGGTCAAGCTGACCCTGACCGATGGCGCGGGCAGCCGCCAGCTGGCCCAGGGCGACGACATGGCGGTGCGCGCATCGATGAGCGGGACCAAACAGGTCGACTTCACCAACGCGCCGCTGGTCTTCGTCGGCTACGGCGTCACCGCGCCCGAGCGCAAGTGGGACGACTTCAAGGGCATGGACCTGAAGGGCAAGCTGGCCGTGGTGCTGATCAACGACCCCGACTTCGAAACCGGCCAGGGCGAATTCGGCGGCAAGGCGATGACGTATTACGGCCGCTGGACGTATAAATTCGAGGAGATGGCGCGCCGCGGTGCGCTCGGCACGATCATCGTGCACGAGACCGCGCCGGCATCGTATGGCTGGCCGACGGTGAAGAATTCAAACACCAACGTGATGTACGACATCGTGCGCAAGGACCCGCGCAAGGCGCACGCCCCGATGGAAGCCTGGATCCAGCGCGACCTCGCCGCCAGCCTGTTCAAGTCGGCCGGCCTCGATTTCGAGGCGGCCAAGAAGCAGGCGCAATCGCGTCATTTCCAGCCGCTCGCACTCAAGGGCGTAACCCTCTCGGCCAGCTATGCGGTCGACGCCAAGGTCATCAAGTCGAAGAACGTGGTCGCCATCCGCGAAGGCAGCAAGCTGCCGAAACAGTACGTGATGTACAGCGGCCACTGGGACCACCTCGGCATCGGCCAGTCCGATGCCAAAGGCGACAAGATTTATAACGGCGCCGTCGACAACGCCACCGGCATCGCCGCCTTGCTGGAACTGGGGCGCGCCTACGCGGCCCAGCCGGCGCCGCAGCGCAGCGTCGTGTTCCTGGCCGTGACGGCCGAAGAGAAGGGCCTGCTCGGCTCCGAATACTACGCATCGAACCCGGTCTACCCGCTGGCGTCGACGGTCGGCCTGATCAACATGGACGCGCTCAGCCCGCGCGGCCCGGCGCGCGACTTCAACATCTCGGGCAGCGCCAGGCTCGACTTGCTGGACCAGCTGGTCGCCAAGGCGAAGCAGTCGAACATTGCCTACTCGCCCGATCCGAAACCGGAAGCCGGTCACTTCTTCCGTTCCGATCACTTCCCGTTCGCAAAGCGCGGCGTGCCTGCCATCTCCTTCGGTTCCGGCAATGACTGGATCGAGGGCGGCGTGAAGGCAGGCAAGGCGTCCGAGGACGAGTATGTCGAGAAGGCCTACCACCAGCCGGCGGATGAATTCGATCCGGCCTGGACCTTCACCGGCATGGCGCGCGACCTCGGCATCCTGTACGCGGTCGGCGCCGACCTGGCCAACGCGAAGACCTGGCCGAACTGGTCGATCGATTCTGAATTCCGCGCGGCGCGCGACAAGACCAAGGCCCAGCGCAAGTAACAGTCGGGGGGGCAATCGGCCTTGCCGCCTGCGCCCCTCGATTTCACATCACGGCTGCACCTGGTTGCGTCCGCCTTTCTTGGCGACATACACCGCAGCGTCCGCGGTGGCGAGCAGTTCGCCCACCGTCTGCCCGGCGGTCAGGGTGGCGACGCCGATGGACACCGTCACCTGCACGCGCGGCGTTTCGAGCAGGGGGCATTGGGCGACGCCCAGGCGCAAGCGCTCGGCCACTTCGCGCGCTTCCACCAGCGTTGTCTGGGGCAGGACCACCACGAATTCCTCGCCGCCGAAACGCGCGCACACATCGCCCGGACGCAGGTACTCGCGCACCCGCTGGACGAAGGCGCGCAGGACATCGTCGCCGGTCATGTGGCCGAATCCATCGTTGATGCTTTTGAAGAAGTCGATATCGAGCATCAGGATGGAGAAGGACTTTCCGCTCGAAATGTAGAACGCCGCTTGCTGTTTGAGGAGTTCGTCCAGCGCCCTGCGGTTTCCCTGGCCGGTCAAGGCGTCGGTGGCGGCATCGAGTTCGACCTTTTGCAAGGCCACATGCAGCCGCGCCGCCAGTAAGGCGTTGGCACCCTGCAAGCGGATGCCTTCCAGCAGGCGCTTGGAAATGGCGGCGGTGTAATACGCGATCAGCGCGAAGAACACGCTCAGGCCGGCGGCGTAGTCCATGGCACTCTGCCGGCTGGCAACGTGCAGCAGCAGGCCCAGTACCGACACGCACCAAATGACACCGATTTGCCGGAAAAAGGCTGGTATGTAGGTCCCATACACCTGCGCATTGACCGCGATCACGCCGCACAGCAGCGCGTTCAGGACGGCGTCCAGGATCGGGTCGTGCCCCATCAGGAACCAGGCCGTCAGGCCCCAGGCGAATCCGTCCAGGCCGGCCACCCATTGCAGGCGTGTACTGTGGCGCTCGAGCTTGGCGCCATCGACAATGATGCCCTGCAATATGTACAGGCCGAGCGCCCATAGGACGAGAAAGCTTCCCAGCCACAGCAGAATCGAGGTTTGGGGAACACGGTCCCAGCAGAACCACACGGCCAGCAGCCAGCCGACAGGGGTTGTCGTCAGCGCGCGACGCAGTGCATAAGCACATTCCGAAAAGCCGGTTGCACGGGCAATGGCGACGTCGGATTCGATAGCAGGAGGGAGAGTACTCACGCGGCAGGCTCACGCTCATCGGGCGCCGCAATCGGCGCTGGGCGAACGTCCATCTCTCCCTGGGGAATGTCGCTGAGCATTACTCGTATCCTACTGGAAATTAGATCGATAAGAGGTCGAGCATACCGCAAATAAACGGCCCCATCAACGACAAGACCTGGACAAGCCCGTTACGCCGCCAATTGTAAATCGAACAATTAGTTGACTACGTGTCATTTTAATTGCACACTTTTCAAAAAAGCAATGCCGTGAAACACCGCCGAGCACAGTGCTCAAACAGCCGTACCGAACCCCAAAAACGTGAACAAGCGAAGGAACCACCTGATGCGTCAACGTATTATCTGGCTGTGCGCCGTGCTCTTGATGTGCTGTGTTCCCCCTGTTATTCACGCTAAGACACCGCCCAATCTGGGCGTCACGATCGACGTGCACCATGTGGCAAAAGACACATGGCGCGTCGACTACCGATTCGCCAAACCGGTCACCGCCTTCACCTTGTATTCGATTGGCGAACTTCGCCAGAAATCCTGGAAAGTGCTTACGCCGGGCATGCGCATGAAGTTTGAATCGGACCGGGACATCCTCGATGTCGGCGGCAAGCCGTTCAAGTCCGCCAGCATCGAGATGCGCACCTTCGACGACCTGGAGCCGAAGTCGTATGCGCCGTTCAACCGCTTCTCGGATGGGGGAACGGCAGTCTTCCTGGGCTTTATGCAGGGGAAGGGCTATCAGGGAAAACGTGAGCTTGCGGTGCTGACTGACTTCCGCCTGCATGGCCTCGCGCAGGAAAATGTGCTCGCACCGCCACCAAACCAACGCATGCCAGGCGGCGATCGCGGCTACGCGTATTTCGGACCTGCCCGCGCCGTGCGCACAGGTTCGACGCTATTCCTGATCGATCCGGCCACCCCGGCATGGATGCGCGAAACCTTGCTGGACGCCGGGGCGAAGGTGTCCGCCTATTATGAACAAGCCTACGGGCGCCCGCTGAAGGACGAGTTGCTCATTATGTTCTCCGTGTCGGGATTCGACGCGCAAGGACTGTCAATCAAAGGCGGTGCGGTCCTGGGTCAGATAAGCTACCGCTTCGATGGCAAGGCAACGCTCATCGATCACCCAAAATATCGCGAAGTGCTGAAACGACTGGTCGCACATGAACTGGCGCATCTCTGGCAAATGAACCTTGCCCGCGGCGGCTGGGGCAAGGACGATCCCTGGATCCACGAAGGGGGCGCCGAGGCGATGGCCCTCGATGGCGTGCTGCAGACAGGATTATGGAATGAGGACACCGTGGCGGCTTACAACAAGCAGCAGGCGGCAGTCTGCGACAAGCTGGGCAATTCCGTGGACTCGTATGACGGCATCTACGCTTGCGGCCTGGTCCGATTCAACAATGCCGGCCTCGCGATCGTTCCGCTGTGGCGCGCGATGATGGAGGTAGCGGAAACCACAGGTGAAGTGTATTCGGCGAGCATGATCGACGCCATCGTGCGGAAACAGGGTGGGGCGCCGCGCCCGACGGCTCCCTGAAACGACAACGCCCACTTGCAGGAGTGGGCGTTGCGTGAACAATATTCTTGGTGGCCCGGGGCGGAATCGAACCACCGACACAAGGATTTTCAATCCTCTGCTCTACCAACTGAGCTACCAGGCCAAGAGAGGCATGATTATAGCCACCCGCTCGCGCCTGTGCAAGTCCCGACTGCAACTTTCTTCGACCGCCGTGCGCGCCCCGGCTGAAGTGCGCCATCGACATGCCGCTATAATGCCAGGCATGACGACACCGAATTCCTCCACCGCACACACTACCAGCGACGTCTGCATTGTCGGCAATGGCGCCATCGCCAAGACGGCGGCGCTCGGCTTCGCCCAGGCCGGGCACAGCGTCACGTTGCTGGTACCTGCAGCGAATCCGACCGCGAACGAGGGCGCCATCGGCGGCGGCGAACGCCCCTGGGATGTGCGCGTGTATGCGCTGAACCACACGGCGCGCGATTTGCTGGGTTCCCTGAAGGTGTGGGATGCGCTCGACGCCAGCCGGGTGGCGCCGGTCGATGCGATGGCGGTGAATGGCGACGGCAAGAACGGCGGCAGCCTTGGTTTCGATGCCTTCGGCGCGCACACGGGAGCGCTGGCCTGGATCGTCGAGGACAGCAACCTGAATGGCGCGCTCGACGCCGCCCTGAAATTCGCGCACAAGGTCGAGATCGTCAAAGGCTGCGGCGCGCGCCTGCGCTGCGGCCCGCAAGGGGCGCAGGTCTTGCTGGAAGACGGCCGCCGCATCGATGCCGGTCTCGTGATCGGCGCCGACGGGCGCGATTCCTGGGTGCGCGGGCAATGCGACATCGGGATCGACTATCGGTCTTACCACCAGAAGGCGATCGTCACCAATTTTTCCTGCGAAAAGCCGCACCATGGCGTCGCCCACCAGTGGTTCACCTGCAGCGACGGCATCATCGCGCTCCTGCCGCTGCCCGGCAACCGCGTCTCGCTGGTGTGGTCGGCGCCGGAAACCCTGGCCGCGACCCTGCTCGAAGAATCGATGGGTGAACTGGCGGTGCGCCTGGGCGAATACGCCGACGAGGCGCTCGGCACGCTGCGCCCGCTGCAGCCTGAGCTTGTGAAAGCGGTGCCGCTGGCGCTGGTGCGCCCGCATGCCTTGACCGCCCCCCACGTCGCCCTGATCGGCGACGCCGCGCATGCCATCCACCCGCTGGCCGGCCACGGCATGAACCTGGGCTTCGGCGACATCGTCGACCTGCTGCGCGTGGTGGCCGAACGCGAAGAACACCGCGCCCCCGGCGACGAACGCGTCCTGGCGCGTTACGCCAGAGCGCGCAAGGAAGATGTGCTGCTCATGCAACTGGCTACCGACGGACTCGAGCGCTTGTTCGGCGCCAACCTCGAACCGCTGCGCATTGCCCGTAATTTGGGATTAAACTTGCTCGATAAGTTGCCTTTCATTAAGCGTCAGCTGATGGCGCATGCCCTCGGTCAGTAATTTTTAAGGAATAAATAGTGATGTTGAAGACGAAGATCGCCGTGTTGGCGGCGACGGGCATGATGGCCTCGTGCGTGGGCGCCGAAAATACGACCGAAGCGGCTATCCGCAAGAATATCGAACCGCGCCTGGGCGGCGCCAAGATCGAATCGATCACCGAAACGCCCTACGGCGGCCTGTACGAGCTGCGCGTCGGCACCGACATCCTGTATGCGGACAAGAAGGGTGAGTACCTGTTCATCGGCCACGTCTACGATGCGAAAACCTCGCGCAACATCACCAAGGCGCGCGTCGAGGACCTGAACAAGATCAAGTTCTCCGACCTGCCGCTGGCCTCCGCGCTCAAGCAGGTGAAGGGCGACGGCAAGCGCGTGATCGCCGTCTTCGAAGATCCGAACTGCGGTTACTGCAAGCGCCTGCGCCAGACCACCCTGAAGGACCTGGACAACGTCACCATCTACACCTTCATGTACAACATCCTGTCCGAGGATTCGTTCGTGAAGTCGAAGAACATCTGGTGCGCGCCGAACCGGGCCAAGGCCTGGGACGACTGGATGATCAACGGTAAGCTGCCGCCGACGGCACCCGCCAGCTGCGAGACGCCGAACGACAAGATCGTCGCGCTCGGCCAGAAGCTGAAAATCCAGGGCACGCCGGCGATCTTCTTCACCGACGGCACCCGCATCCCGGGTGCGGTCGACCTGGCGGGGCTGGAAGCGAAGCTCGGTTCGATCAAGTAAGCATGGTCCGGCTGAACGTCAATGGACGAGACACCCAGGTCGACGCCGACCCGTCCACGCCCATCCTGTGGGCGCTGCGCGACAACCTGAACCTGACCGGCACCAAGTTCGGCTGCGGCGCCGCCCTGTGCGGCGCCTGCACCGTGCACCTGGACGGCGCGCCGGTCCGCGCCTGCATCACGCCCATCTCGAGCGCGGCCGGTCTCAGGATCACCACCATCGAGGCGATCGGGCAGGACGGCATCGGCAAAGCGGTGCAGGACGCCTGGATCCGCCACGACGTGCCGCAATGCGGCTACTGCCAGAGCGGCCAGGTGATGAGCGCGACCGCGCTGCTGCGCTCCAACCGGGCGCCGAGCGACGCCGATATCGACAACGCCATGAGCGGCAACATCTGCCGCTGCGGCACCTACCAGCGCATCCGCGCCGCGATCAAGGATGCCGCTAGCACGCTGGCCTGAGCCGGGCGCCCGCCCGTGAACGCGGTTGGCATTCTGCTGGCGGCGGGGCGCGGGCGCCGTTTCGATCCGCTCGGCGCGCGCAACAAGCTGCTGCAGCCGCTGCCTTCCGGCGAGCCGGTCGTGGTGGCCAGCGCGCGTCATCTTCTCTGCGTTCTTCCCCGTGTGATTGCCGTCGTACCGCCGCAGGATGGCGGCGTGGCGGACGCCTTGCGCGCGCTCGGCTGCGAAGTCACGCTGTGCGCGCAGGCCGACAGCGGCATGGCGGCCTCGCTGGTCCACGCGATTTCCTGTTCTCTGCCGCAGGCCGACGCCTGGCTGGTGGCGCTGGGCGACATGCCGTATGTGGCGCCTTCGACGCTGCGCGCGCTGCTCGACGCGCTTGCGGCTGGCGCAGGCATCGCCGCGCCCGTGTTCGAGGGCCGGCGCGGCAATCCGGTGGCCTTCGGCGCGGCGCACTTGCCGGCGCTGCTGGCGCTGCAGGGTGAGCACGGGGCGCGCGCGCTCCTGAAGACCGCGTCCGTGACGGAAGTCGCGGTGGACGATCCGGGCATCCTGCGCGATATCGATACCCCTGACGATTTGGCGTCCTTGGACTGACTCCGGAAAATCGTCGCGCCGCTTGACACGTGCGTTGAACGCGTGGGCGGGAGACCGCGGGGCCGCCGAGGCCCACCCTACGGGTATGCCAGGTACGTTTGCAGCAGGACGTAGCGTGGGCGGCTTCGCCGCCCACGCGTTCAACCAGCTCCAGAATCCTCGCGCCGCCGCCGCTGGTCAGCCCCTGCGAATCCGTTACACTACGTAAATCGCCCGACTCATTTCGCCATCATGAAAAAAACAGCCCAGAAAAAGCAGCCCGCGGTTCACTACACCATCGTCCCGAAAGACCTGGCCGGCCACCTTTTCAATGTGACGGTCACCGTGCCGGCGCCCGCGCCCGATGGCCAGGTGTTCGCGCTGCCGGCCTGGATCCCGGGCAGCTACATGATCCGCGAGTTCGCGCGCAATATCGTGCGCATCCGGGCCGAATCGAACGGCGCCAGCATCCACCTGACGAAACTCGACAAGCATTCCTGGCGCGCCGACCCGGTCGCCGCGCCGCTGACGCTGCACTACGAAGTCTATGCCTGGGACCTGTCGGTGCGCGCCGCCCACCTCGACCAGACCCACGGCTTCTTCAACGGCACCAGCGTATTCCTGCGCGTGCTCGGCCAGGAAGAGGGCGCGCACGAAGTCGACATCCAGCGCCCGGGCGATCCGGCGGCAAGCACCTGGCGCGTCGCCACCGCGATGAAGGAAGCGGGCGCCAAGCGCTACGGCTTCGGCACCTATGCCGCCGCCAACTACGACGAACTGATCGACCATCCGGTCGAAATGGGCGACTTCGCCCTCTCCACGTTCAAGGCGCACGGCATCGCGCACGACATCGTCGTCACCGGCCGCGTGCCGAACCTGGACATGGCGCGCCTGCAGGCCGACCTGAAAGCGATCTGCGAAGCGCAGATATCGCTGTTCGAGCCGGAAACCCACCGCGCCCCGATCGACCGCTATGTGTTCATGACGATGGCGGTCGGCGACGGTTACGGCGGCCTCGAACACCGTGCGTCGACGGCCCTGATCTGCTCGCGCGCCGACCTGCCGACGACTGCCATGACGCAGTCCGGCGAACCGGCCGAGGGCTACCTGAAATTCCTCGGCCTGTGCAGCCACGAGTACTTCCATACCTGGAACGTCAAGCGCATCAAGCCGGCCGTGTTCGCGCCCTACGACCTGCAGGTCGAGGGCTATACGCCGCTCTTGTGGCTGTTCGAAGGCTTCACCAGTTATTACGACGACCTGATGCTGGTGCGCGCCGGGATCATCGGCGAGCCGACCTATTTCAAATTGCTCGGCAAGACGGTCGGCAGCGTGCTGCGCGGCAGCGGGCGCCTGAAACAGAGCGTAGCCGATTCGAGTTTCGACGCCTGGAGCAAGTACTACCGCCAGGACGAGAACTCGCCGAACGCGATCATCAGCTATTACAGCAAGGGCTCGCTGATCGCGCTGGCCTTCGACCTCACGATCCGCGCCAAGACGAATGGCGCCAGGACGCTCGACGACGTCATGCGCGCCCTGTGGCAGCGCTACGGGCGCGATTTCTATCCGAGCGTCGGCCGCGGCGTGACGGAGACCGAAGTGGAAGCATTGTTCGACGAAGTCAGCGGCCTGAAACTGCGCACCCTGTTCGACAAATACATCCGCGGTACCGAGGACCTGCCCCTGGCCAAACTGTTCGCCCCCTTCGGCGTCAAGCTGGTCGACGAGCGCAAGAACAGCAAGCCGTCGCTGGACGCCGGCATCGGGCGCGATCCGCTCGGCGCCAGGCTGACGCAGGTGCACGAAGGCGGCGCGGCGCACCAGGCCGGCCTGTCGGCGCTCGACATCGTGATCGCCATCGACGGCCTGCGCGTGAACGGCAACCCGTCGAACGTCGATACGCTGCTGTCGCGCTACCGGGTCGGCGACAAGGTGACGGTGCACGCCTTCCGCCGCGACGAATTGATGGCCTTCGACGTGACGCTGCAGGGCGACCGGGTGCCGGGCATTAGCCTGTCGCAGGCGGTCGCCGGCAAGAAGTCGACGGCGCTTGCACGTCCGAGTGCCTCCTGAGGTTTGCTGCTCCCGTTTTTGATCAGAAAAGAGGTGTCCGTTGAAACAGCTTGCCGCCGCCGTCCTTGCCCTCGCCAGCCTTCCCGCGCTGGCCCAGCTTCCCGCGCCGCTCAAGAACGACGTGACCAAACGCGTCGATGGCATGTATCCCTGGCTCGATACGGTCTACAAGGATCTGCACGCCCATCCGGAGATCGCTTTCCAGGAAATGCGCACCGCAGGCAAGCTGGCGGCCGAGATGCGCAAGCTTGGCTTCCAGGTGACGGAAAAAGTCGGCAAGACCGGTGTCGTCGCGGTCTATAAGAATGGCGCCGGACCGACGGTGCTGGTGCGCACCGAGCTCGACGGCCTGCCGATGGAAGAAAAGACCGGCTTGCCCTACGCCAGCCGCGCGAAAGCGACCAGCGACGGCCGCGAGAGTTTCGTCACCCACAGCTGCGGCCACGACATCCACATGGCCAGCTGGCTGGGCGCCGCGCGCACCCTGGTCGAGATGAAATCGCAGTGGAAGGGCACCCTGGTCTTCATCGGCCAGCCGGCCGAGGAGACCGTGTCGGGCGCCAGGGCGATGCTGGAAGACGGCCTGTTCACGCGTTTCCCGAAACCGGACTTCGCTTTTGCCCTGCATTCCTGGCCGCTCGCGCATGGCACGGTGGGCTACAACACCGGTGCGGTGTCCTCGAATTCCGACGCGATCGAGATCGTGTTCAAGGGACGCGGCGGCCACGGCTCGGCGCCCGACAAAGCGGTCGACCCGATCACGATCGCCGCGCGCTTCGTGGTCGACGTGCAAACGGTCATCAGCCGCGAAAAGGATCCGAAGGAATTCGGCGTCGTGACGATCGGCGCGATCCAGGGCGGCACGGTCGGCAACATCATTCCCGACAGCGTGCAGGTGCGCGGCACCATCCGCTCCTACAGCCCGGCCGTGCGCGCCAAACTGTTGGAGGGCGTACGCCGCGTGGCAAACGCCTCGAGCGCGATGGCCGGCGCACCGGCGCCCGAGGTGCAGCTGATCAGCGGTGGCGCGGCCATCGTCAACAGCGAAGCGCTGGTGACCAGGACCGAAGCCGTGTTCAAGGATGCGTTTGGCGAGGCCAATGCCCAGCGCATGCCGGCCATGACGGCCAGCGAAGATTTTTCGCAGTACGTGAACCAGGGCGTGCCGTCGATGTTCTTCTTCACCGGCGTGTACGATCCGAAAATGGTCGAAGAAGCCGGGCGCGAAGGCGGCAAGCCGATCGCGTTCAATCACTCGCCGTTCTACGCGCCGGTGCCGGAACCGTCGATCAAGACGGCGGCGCAGGCGATGAGCATGGCGGTATTAAATGTTTTAGGGCGTTGAACCCATTGAAAACGTATCCGGACGATTCGCAATAACACGTCCGTTTTGATGACGTTATCGCCGCGTTCGCGCGCCAACACGACGCGAACGTCCGCGTGGGCACGGGGCGCCCACGCGGATCAAAGGCACCTCGAACACATCAGGCGACAGCCCCAATTGCAGCCATGTTTGCGGGTTTCGATCATTGCGGCCCGGCTAAACTGCGCAACTGGAACCGGTACTGGTCATCGAACAGAAAGGTCTCCGAAAACGTCAGCGCCCGCATATTCGTGGCGAGCAGGTTGACCGGGGGTGGCAGGCGCCCGCTGCGCCGCATCGAGGCCAGCGCCACCTTCGATGCATCCGGGTCGCGCGAACGCTGGACGACGACGTCCTGCAATTCCCCATCCTCGCCCACCGTGATGTTCACCACCACGATCGCCGGCAGCATCGGCGGCAATTGGCCGCTGAAAGTCTGACCGGTGTTATGGCGCATGACGTGCTGCGCCACTTCGGTCTTGTAGGCGTCGAGCGTGCGCGAAGGCGGCGCGACCGGCGCGCGGGTGGTGTGAGTGGGAGTGGGCAGAATGGCGGCGACGAAGCGCCTGGCCGTGGAAGCGACGGGCTGGACCGCGCTGCATCCGCCCAAGGCTGCCAGGAGTAGAAGGAAGGTAGCCGAGGTGCGGATGGAAGTGGTCATGTCAGTCGAATAATCGTCGAAGTTCGGCGCCAGGGTCCGGCGCTCGCATGAACGCTTCGCCCACCAGGAACGCGTGCACGTTCGCCTCGCGCATGCGCTTGACATCGTCCGGCACCATGATTCCCGACTCGGTGACCACCAGGCGTTCCGCCGGAATGCGCGGCAGCAGGCCAAGCGTGGTATCGAGCGAAGTCTCGAAAGTGCGCAGGTTGCGGTTGTTGATGCCGACCAGCGGCGTTTTCAGTTTCAAGGCCGCGGTCAACTCATCACCGTCATGTACTTCGACCAGCACATCCATGCCAAGTTCCTGGGCACAGGCTTCCAATTCCGCCATCAGGCCGTGATCGAGCGCCGAGACGATCAACAGGATCGCGTCCGCCCCCATTGCGCGCGCTTCGTACACCTGGTACATGTCGACCATAAAATCCTTGCGGATCACGGGCAGCTCGACGGCCGCACGGGCCTGCTTCAGGTAGTCGACGCTGCCCTGGAAAAAGTTCACGTCGGTCAGCACCGACAGGCAGGATGCACCGGCCTCGGCATAGCTCTCGGCGATCTGCGCCGGCTTGAAGTCGGCGCGCAAGACGCCCTTCGAGGGCGAGGCCTTTTTCACTTCGGCGATCACGCCGGCGCGGCCGGCGGCGATGTTCTTGCGCAGGCTGGCTTCGAAGCCGCGGATGTCGGCGCGCAGTTGGGCGTCGCCCTCGACTTCGCGGCGCAGGCTGGCCAGGTCGCGGTATTTCTTGGCGGCCGCCACTTCGTCGGCTTTGACGGCGAGGATTTTATTCAGGATGTCGGACATGCTTGTAAACCTTTATGCGCTTTTGCTTAACCCGCGCCCAGCTGGCGCGTGACGCTGACAAATTGTTCGAGCTTGGCCAGGGCCGCGCCGGACGCAATGGTCGCACGCGCCTTCGCCAGGCCGTCTTCGATCGACGCTGCCACGCCCGCCGCGTACAAGGCGGTGCCGGCGTTCAGCGCCACGATGTCGGTGGCCGGTCCCGGCTCGCCGCGCAGCGCCTCCATGACGCGCAGTTTCGACTCTTCCGTGTTCGCCACCTTCAGGTTGCGGCTGGCGATCATCGGCATGCCGAAGTCTTCCGGATGGATTTCGTATTCGCGGATTTCGCCATTCACCAGTTCGCCGACCAGGGTGCCGGCGCCGAGCGAGACTTCATCCATGTTGTCGCGGCCCCAGACCACCATCGCATGCTGGGCGCCGAGGCGCTGCAGCACGCGCACCTGGATACCGACCAGGTCGGGATGGAACACGCCCATCAGGATGTTCGGCGCGCCGGCCGGATTGGTCAGCGGGCCGAGGATGTTGAAGATGCTGCGCACGCCCAGCTCGCGCCGCACTGGCGCCACGTGCTTCATGGCCGCATGGTGGTTCGGTGCGAACATGAAGCCGATGCCGGTCTGGGCGATCGACTGCGCGATCTGCTCGGGCTTCAGGTCGATATTCGCGCCGAGGGCTTCGATCAAATCCGCGCTGCCCGAGGACGACGAGACGCTGCGCCCGCCGTGCTTGGCCACGCGCGCACCGCTTGCCGCCGCCACGAACATCGACGCGCTGGAGATATTGAAGGTGTGGGCGCCGTCGCCGCCGGTGCCGACGATGTCGAGCAAATGGGTGGTGTCGGCCATCGGCACCTTGGTCGAGAATTCGCGCATGACTTGCGCGGCGGCCGTGATCTCGCCGATGGTTTCCTTCTTCACGCGCAGGCCCATGGTCAGGGCCGCGACCATGGTCGGCGACATCTGGCCCGACATGATCTGGCGGAACAGTGACAGCATCTCGTCGTGGAAGATCTCGCGGTGTTCGATACAGCGCAGCAGCGCCTCTTGTGGGGTGATCGGCATGGTCGTTCCAGTAGCAAGTGTTTGAGAACCGCGACGGGTGAGCCCAGCGCGGCAGGCGATCAACAGCCTTCGAGGAAGTTCTTGAACAGCGCGTGGCCGTGCTCGGACAGGATCGACTCCGGGTGGAACTGCACGCCCTGGATGTCGAATTCCTTGTGGCGCACGCCCATGATTTCGCCGTCGTCGGTCCAGGCGGTCACTTCGAGGCAGGCAGGCAAAGACGCGCGCTCGATCGCCAGCGAGTGGTAGCGGATCACGGTGAACGGACTCGGCAAGCCTTTAAAGACGCCCACGCCGGTGTGCGCGATCATCGAGGTCTTGCCGTGCATGACCTCTTTGGCGCGGATGATCTTGCCGCCGAATGCTTCGCCGATGGCCTGGTGGCCGAGGCAGACGCCGAGGATCGGGAGCTTGCCCTGGAAGTGCTTGATGACGTCGACCGAGACGCCCGCGTCGCGCGGCGCTTTCGGGCCAGGGGAGATGCAGATGC
>Ga0213836_101257_pt1 | contig 15738 bp, 15 predicted proteins | sample SWPATP03_FD_160578 | JGI IMG/M metagenome (GOLD analysis project Ga0213836, IMG submission 160578) | Coastal seawater microbial communities from Marineland, Florida, United States - SWPA TP0 #3 | ecosystem: Environmental > Aquatic > Marine > Coastal | place: USA: Florida | collected 2016-08-05
CGCCCCAGAGCTGGTTGGGCATGGCCGCCACGAACTGCCGGTTGACCTTGTCATCGGGGCAAGGCTGCGCTGGATCGGGGATGGTCGTCGTCTTCTGACCCCGCACAACCCCTTGTAATCCATGAAGATGCATGAGCCGCTCCACGGTGCAACGCGCGATGTCGTGTCCGTCACGCCGAAGCTGATGCCAGACCTTGCGGGCACCGTAGCGCCCGCGGCTCTTGCCGTGGACCGCCTTGATCTTCTCGATGTCCACGGCATCCTGCCTGGCGCGATCCGAGGCACGCTCCGGGTTCCGGGCGATGGCAGCATGGCGATGGAAGGTTGCCGGGGCGATCTGCAGAACACGACAGATCGGCCTTCGCCATCGGGCTCGGACCGATGGCGCCGCGATGGCTCAGCCCCGAAGTCCCCTCGGTGCCTCTCGATGAAGGCGATCATTTGCGGAACGGGCGGTCGAGCTCCGCCTGAGCAAAATACGCCGACGCCTTCTTCAGGATCTCGATGGCCGTACGCGGTTCCCGGTTCTCGCGCTCCAACTCCTTCAGCCGCGCGCGCTCCTCCGTGGTCAGGCCTGCGCGCTCACCGGCATCGCGCGCCGCCTGCAGGCACCAGGCGCGAAGGGTGTCATGAGAACAGCCGAGCTTCGAGGCGATCGCCCGGTAGGCGGCGTTGTCGCTCGTGTAGTCGGGCCGGTGTTCGCGATACAGCCGAACGCCGCGCTCGCCGAACTCGCCAGTGTAGGTCGGGGCGGGCTTCTTCTTCGATTCCATAGGGGGCATCCTCCGAGAGCTTTACCCTCTCGGAAACCCGGGGCGGTTCAGCCAGCACCACCAGCCCCGCCACCCGCCCGGCCCCCGCGCGCAGCATCGGCGCCACGTTGACGTTGGCCCCCCCGCCAGCGGTGCAGACATGGACGAAACGCTCTGGCCACTTCGCAGCCGGTCGGGAATCCGCCGGCTGGTGGCCGAGCACAACCTCACCATGCTGATGCTCACCCACCAGATGGGATTCGCCCGCGATATCTCGGACCGGGTCTGCTTCTTCCACAGCGGCCGGATCGAGGAGGAGGGCACGCCCGAAGCCCTGTTCGGCGGTCCCGGCGGGACCGGACGAAGCAGTTCCTGCGGGCCGTGCGCGAAGCGGTGTGAGGTGCCTCTCGGGCGGCACTGTGCTTGCAGCCGGGCCGGCCGGCGGGGTCAGCCCAGCACCTCGCGCAGCGCCTCGGCGGTGGTGTCGGCGATGCGGTCGGCCTCGGCCGTGGTCAGGCAGAAGGGCGGCGCAAGGCCGATGATGTCGCCCTGCGGCATCGCCCGCGCGATCACGCCCCGGCGCATCATCGCCGCAACGACCTTGCCGCCGACCCCCTCGGCCGCCTCGAAGAACGTCCGCGTGTCGCGGTCGCGCACCAGTTCGACCGCACACAGAAGCCCCGCGCCGCGGACCTCGCCGACATTCAGGTGATCGCCCACCGCCTGCGCCATCCCGGCGTTCAGATGCGCGCCGACGCGGCCGGCGGCCTCGACCAGCCCCAGCCGGTCGATCAGCTCCAGATTGGCGATGCCGGCCGCGGCGCAGAGCGGATGCGCCGAATAGGTCCAGCCGTGGCCGATCACGCCGTTCTCGTCGGTGCCCCGCTCCAGCACCTTCCAGACCCGGTCGGAGACGATCGAGCCCGACAGCGGTGCATAGGCCGATGTCAACCCCTTGGCGATGGTGATGAAATCGGGCTTGAGCCCGTAATGGTCGCTGCCGAACATGCTGCCCAGCCGCCCGAAGCCGGTCACCACCTCGTCGGCGATCAGCAGGATGTCATGGCGCGCCAGCACCTGCTGCACCGCCGGCCAGTAGCCCGCGGGCGGCGGCACGAGGCCGCCCGTGCCCAGCACCGGCTCGCCGATGAAGGCAGCGATGGTGTCGGCCCCCTCGCGCGCGATCAGCGCCTCGAGTTCGGCCACCAGAAAGGCGGTGAAGTCGGCCTCGGACATCGCCGGATCGGGGCGGCGGTAGAAATATGGCGCCTGCGTGTGCAGGATCCGGTCCAGCGGCAGGTCGAACTTGCGGTGAAACAGCTCCAGCCCGGTCAGCGAGCCGGTCATCAGCCCCGAGCCGTGATAGCCGCGCATCCGCGAGATGATCTTCTTCTTCTCCGGCCGGCCGAGGATGTTGTTGTAATACCAGATCAGCTTGACGTTGGTCTCGTTCGCGTCCGACCCCGACAGGCCGAAATACACTTTCGACATATGCGCCGGCGCGCGGTCCAGCACCATCTTGGCCAGCCGGATCGCCGCCTCGGACCCGTGGCCGGCATAGGCGTGATAGTAGGGCAGCGCGCGGGCCTGTTCGGCGATGGCCTCGGCGATCTCGGGCCGGCCATAGCCGACGTTGACACAGTAAAGCCCGGCGAACCCGTCCAGAAGACGGTTGCCGTCGCGGTCGATGATGGTCGCGCCCTCGCCACCGGTGACGATGCGCTGGGGCGCCTCGCCGCGGGCGAACTGCCCGAGGTGGGTCGAGGGGTGGAACAGGGTCTCGCGGTCCCATGCGGCGACTTCGTCATTGGTCAGCATCCCGGAGTCCTTCGGTGGCGCGCGGGGCTCAGGCCCAGTCGCGGCAGACGTATTTGATGTCGGTGAAAGCCTCGAGCCCCCAGCGCGCCCCCTCGCGGCCCAGCCCCGACTGCTTCATGCCGCCGAACGGGATGGGCGCGCCGGTGACCTTGGTGCGGTTCACCGCGACCATGCCGAACTCCAGCGCCCGGGTGACCCGATAGATGCGGCGCGGGTCCAGCGTGTGCAGATAGGCGACAAGACCGTATTCGGTGGCATTGGCCCCGGCGACCGCCTCGGCCTCGGTCTCGAAGGGGGCGACGGCGGCGACGGGGCCGAAGGTCTCCTCCTGCATGATACGGGCCTCGGCGGGGACATCGACCAGCAGCGTCGGCCTGTAGAACAGCGGCCCCTGCGGGTCGCGCCCGCCCCCGGTCAGGCAGCGCGCGCCGCGGGCCAGCGCGTCGGCCACCTGCGCCTCCTGCCGGGCGACGGCGCGGTCGTGGATCAGCGGGCCGAGGTCGCGGTCCTCGCTCCCCGGGCCAAGGGTCAGCGCGGCGATTCGCCGGGCAAACCGGGTGCAGAATTCGTCGTAGACCGGGCGCTCGACCAGAAAGCGGTTCGCGCCGAGGCAATCCTGCCCGGTGGTGGCGAACTTGGCCTTGATCGCCTCGTCCACGGCCCGGTCGAGGTCGGCATCGGCGAACAGCAGGAAGGGCGCGTGCCCGCCGAGTTCCAGCACCAGCCGCTTCACCGTGGCGGCGGACTGGCGGTAGAGCAGCCGGCCCACCTCGGTCGAGCCGGTGAAGGACAGCGCGCGCACGCGGGCGTCGGCCGTCCATTCCCCGACGATTTCGGGCGCATCGCCCGGCACGACGTTGAACACGCCCGCAGGCAGCCCCGCCCGCACGGCCAGTTCGGCCAGCGCCAGCGCCGACAGCGGCGTCTCGGCCGACGGGTGCACGACGCAGGTGCAGCCCGCCGCCAGCGCCGCGGCGGCCTTGCGCGTGACCATCGCGCTGGGAAAGTTCCACGGCGTCACCAGCGCGGCCACGCCCACCGGTTCGCGCCAAAGCTCGACCTCGGCGTCGGGCAGATGCGAGGTGACGCCCAGGATGTCGGGGCGCCTTGCTTCCTCGGCATAGAACTCGACGAAGCTGGCGCCATAGTCGATCTCGCCGCGGGCCTCGGACAGGGGCTTGCCCTGCTCGGCCACCATGATCCGGGCGAGATCCTCCCGGTGCGCGACGATCATCTCGAACCAGCGGCGCAGCGCGGCGCTGCGCGCCTGCGGCAGGGCACCGGACCAGCCGGGAAAGGCTGCCGCGGCGGCATCGACGGCGGCGCGCGCCTCGGTCGCGCCCAGTCGGGCGACGCGGGCGACCTCGGCGCCGGTGGCGGGGTCGGTGACGGGGAAATCGGCCGCAGCCCCGCGCCAGCCGGCCAGATATCCTTCGCGGCGCAACAGACCGGGGTCGGCAAGGAGGGGCGTGGCCGGGTGCTTGTGGGCAGGAGCGGGCATCGGGAAACCTCGATCAGGGATGACCCGAAGCTAGCCCTCTTGGCGCAGAGGGTTCGGCGCGCCTGGCCCCGGTGCATCGAACGGATCGTCTGAAATGCGCCCCGCCTCAGGATGATCCGTCCAGCAGCGCGGCCAGCGGCGGCGGCGCATCCTTGACCGCCTTGGTGACCACATAGGTGAAATAGCGTGCGACGCCGGCGCGGCGTTCCAGCAGGCCGTCCATCAGCGCCTGATAGGCGGCGATGTCGCGGGTCACGACCTCCAGCAGATAGTCGAAGCCGCCGCCCAGCGCCCAGCAGCCGGTGATCTCGTCGATTGCGGCGATGGTGCCTTCGAAGCGGCGGAAGCTTTCGGCGCGGTGGCTTTCCAGCTCGACGGTGACGAACACGCGCACATGCGGGGCCAGCCGGGCCAGCGCGATGTCCGCGCGATATCCGCGGATCAGGCCGGCGGCCTCCAGCCGGTGCAGACGCTGCCAGCAGGGTGTGGGCGACAGGTTCACCCGCCGCGCAAGCTCGGCCTTGGCGATGCGGCCCTCGCGTGTGAGGATCGACAGGATCGCAAGGTCACGGTCGTCGAGGGCGAGGGCAGAGGACGACGGTATCGGCATGGCGCCATGTTCTGCCGGTCGCGGGGGTTGTCAACGGCGCGCTTGCAGATTGACCTGTGATTGTCATGATGCATGCCATGACAAGCTGGATGCCCGACCCCGCCACGCTGACCCGTCCGGCCTATCGGTCGCTTGCACAGGCCATCACCACGGCCATCGATGACGGCCGCCTGCGTCCTGGCGACCGGTTGCCGACCCATCGCGATCTGGCCTGGAAGCTGGGCCTGTCGGTCCAGACCGTCAGCCGCGCCTATGAGGCACTGATCCGCGCCGATGCCGTCACCGGCGAGGTCGGCCGCGGCACCTTCGTCAAATCGGCTCCGGTCGAAGGACGCGCGCCGCCCTATCAGCAGATCGACAGCGGCGATCCGGCGATCGACTGCTCGATGCTGACCCCGGTGAGCAGCGCCCTCCATACCGAGGCAATGGCACGGACGCTGGCCGAGATGTCCGGCACGGTGCGGGCCGAGACGCTGTTCTCGTTCCGTCCGCGGCAGGCATTGCGCCGCTCGGCCGAGGCCGGACTGCGCTGGCTGGCGGGCTGCGGGCTGTCCACCCGGGCCGACCTGGTGCTGGCCACCAACGGGGCGACGCCGGCGATGACCGTGGCGCTGATGACCGCCGCGGCACCCGGCGATCTGGTGGTGACCGAGGCCGCGGGCCACCACACGCTGAAGGCGCTGACCCGGTATCTGGGACTGAAGCTGCAGGGCCTGCCGTGCGATGACGAAGGGGTGCTGCCCGACGCGCTGGGCGCCGCCTGCCAGCGGGGGGCGCGGGTGCTGTATCTGCTGCCGGCGGGCAACGGGCCGCTGAACGCGGTGATGGGCCCCGCCCGCCGGGCCGAGATCGTCTCGGTGGCGCGGCGGCACGATATGGCCATCGTCGAGAACGACGCCTGGGGTCCGCTGGAGCCCGATCGCCCAGCGCCGTTGGCCATGCTTGCGCCCGAGCGGGTGTTCTATTTCACCAGCCTGACCAAGTGCCTGCTGCCCGGGCTGCGCCTCGGCTGGCTGGTGGTGCCCGAGGCGCAGGTGACGGCGGCCTTCGGCCGGCATCTGGTGACCAACTGGATGGCCACCGGCCTGATCGCCGAGATTGGCGCGCGCTGGGTCGAGGACAGCACCGCGTGGCGACTGCTGGACTGGCAGCGGTCCCAACTGGCCCGGCGCAACCGAATGGCCGCCGCGGCGCTGGCCGGCCTGCCGATGCGGGCCAATCCGCACGGGCTGCATGTCTGGCTGCCACTGCCGAAGGGCTGGGACGAGCCCGGCTTCGTCAATTCCGCCCGCCTGCGCGGTGTGGCCATCGCGCCGGGCAGCGCCTTCCACATCGGCCCGGAGCCGGCGCAGGCGCAGGGCGTGCGGCTCTGCCTGGGCGGGCCGGGCGAATCGGACCTCGAACAGGCGCTGACGACGGTGGCGCGGCTGATGCGCAACCTGCCCGAGCCCGATTTCCTGACGATCTGACGCGCAAACGGGCAGTCCGCGGAGCAGCGGCAATCCTGCCGCCCCGGTGGCCTGCCCCAGAGGCCGGGCCCCGGGCGTCGACCATTTTCCAGCACCTTGACGTGGTTCCGGCCGGCAGGACGGACAATGATCCGCCGGGCAACGGTCAGAGGTGCCAGGACTGCATGATTGTAATGATTCAATGATTAAATTGACATGACTTTATCCTGACCCCTTACCTTGGGACATCCGGCTGCCTGCCCTGGCGGCCCCGTCCAGCGAGGGAGATCGACATGAAGCGTAGTACCCTGCTCATCGCCGCCAGCACCGCCGCCATCATGGTGGCGGGCACGCTCGAGGCAGGCCAGACGTGGCGCTATGCCTTCGAGGAGGCCATCGACGAAGTCCAGGGCGTCTTCGCGACGCAGTTCAAGGAGCACATCGAGGCCAACTCGGACCACACGGTGCAACTCTTTCCCTTCGGCACGCTGGGCGAGTCCGACGACATCATGGAGCAAGCGCAGGCCGGCATCCTGCAATTCGTGAACCAGTCGCCCGGCTTCACCGGCGCGCTGATCCCGGCCGCGCAGGTGTTCTTCGTGCCCTACCTGCTGCCGCAGGAGGGCGAGGCGCTCAACGAGTTCTTCCGCACCTCGGTGGCCATTAACGAGATGTTCCCCGAGATCTACGCCGAGCACGGGCTGGAACTGCTGACCATGTATCCCGAGGGCGAGGTGGTGATGACCACCAAGCAGCCGGTGCGCAGCCCGGCCGACCTCAACGAGCAGAACATCCGGGTGATGACCAATCCGCTCCTGGTCGAGAGCTACCGGGCCTTTGGCGCGGTGCCCACCCCGCTGCCCTGGGGCGAAGTCTATGGCGGTCTGCAGACCAACATGATCCAGGGCCAGGAAAACCCGATGTTCTTCGTGGAATCCACGCGGATGTACGAGGTGACCGACTACATCACCTTCACCGGCCACAACAACTTTACCACCGCCCTGATGGCCAACAAGGGTTTCTTCGACGGCCTCTCGGCCGAAGACCAGCAACTCGTCCGCGACGCGGTGGACGTCGCCTTCGAGTATATCCTCGAATACCAGGAGGGGCTGACCGAGGCGTCGCTGGAGAAGATCCTCGAGGCGAAGCCCGGGATGGAGGTGATCGTCCTCACCGACGAGGAGCGCCAGCCCTTCATGGACGCCGCCGCCCGCGTCGAGGAGGAGTTCCTGCGCATGACGGGCGCGACCGGGGCGATGATCCTCGAACAGATGAAAGCCGACCTCGCGGCCGTCACCGACTGAGCCGTTGCGCGGCGGGTGCCCCGGCACCTGCCGCGCGCCCCCGTCCCGAAGCCCGCCTGGGCGCAGCGCGAGGGAGCACGCAAGGTGAGCGACGACACGCCGGGGGCGGGGAGCCGCCCGCCATCCGACCCGCTGCGGAAGCCTTCTCCGGAGGACGGGGCGCCCGACCTCGCACCCGTCCTGACCGACGAGGACGCGCTCAAGGCGGCCGGGGCGATCGAGGACGTCTCGCCCTCGGCCTACCGCTCCGACCTGCCCGGCCCGCTGGGCTGGCTCGACACCGGCATCGCCCGGCTGGAGGCGTTCCTGCTGGCGGCGGGCGTGCTGCTGATGGCGGCCAACACCGTGGCCAATGTGGTCGGCCGCTTCGGCTTCGGCACCTCGATCCAGGCGACCGAAGAGGTCAACCGGATCCTGATCATCCTCATCACCTTCGCCGGCATCTCCTATGCGGCGCGGCACGGCCGGCACATCCGCATGACCGCCTTCTTCGACATGCTGCGGCCGCGGGCGCGCAAGGTGCTCCTGATCGTCATCTCGCTGGTGACAGCGGCGGCGATGTTCGCGCTGGCCTGGTATGCCTGGGGCTACATGATGACCCAGATGAGCCGCGGCCGGGTGCTGCCGTCGTTGCAGATCCCGGTGTGGTGGACGCTGGTCTGGGTGCCGGTGGGGCTGTTCATGACCGGGCTGCAGTATCTGCTGACCGCGATCAAGAACATCGTCGCCGACGACATCTATCTCTCGACCAATGTGCTCGAGGGCTATTCCGACGACAGCGAGCGCGAGGTGTAGCCCATGGCCCTGACCATCCTCGCCATCATGGTGGTGCTGCTCTGCCTCGGCTTTCCCATGATGATCCCGCTGATCGCGGCGGCTGCCACCGGCTTCTACATGGTCTTCGGCGGTTTCGCGCAGATGGAGACGATGATCCAGCAGATGATGGCCGGCATCCGCCCGGCCGCGCTGATCGCCGTGCCGATGTTCATCTTCGCCGCCGACATCATGACCCGCGGCCAGTCGGCCGGCCGGCTGATCGACCTGGTGATGGCCTTCGTCGGCCACAAGCGCGGCGGGCTCGCGATCTCCACCGCCACCGCCTGCACCATGTTCGGCGCGGTCTCCGGCTCGACCCAGGCCACGGTGGTGGCGGTCGGCTCGCCGCTGCGCCCGCGCATGCTCAGGGCCGGCTACAAGGACAGCTTCACGCTGGCGCTGATCGTCAACGCCTCGGACATCGCCTTTCTGATCCCACCCTCGATCGGGATGATCATCTATGGCGTGATCTCCAATACCTCCATCGCCGAGCTGTTCATCGCCGGCATCGGGCCGGGGTTGCTGATCCTGCTGCTGTTCTCGATCTACTGCTGGATCTATGCCGTGCGCATGGGCGTGCCCACCGAGCCCGTCACCCCTTGGCCCGACCGGCTGCGGGCGCTGGCCCGCGCGCTCTGGCCTCTGGGCTTTCCGGTCATCATCATCGGCGGTATCTATGGCGGCGTGTTCTCGCCCACCGAGGCCGCAGCCGCCTGCGTGCTCTACGCGCTGATCCTCGAGATGATCGTGTTCCGCACGCTCGACCTGAAGGGCCTCGTCGCCACCGCCCGCTCCACCGGGCTGATCACGGCGGTGGTGTTCATCCTCGTCGCTGCGGGGGCGGCGTTCTCCTGGATCATCTCCTTCGCGCAGGTCCCGCAGGAGGTGCTTGGCGCCGTCGGCATCGACCAGATGGGGCCGATCGGGGTGCTCTTCGTCATCTCCATCGCCTTCTTCATCGGCTGCATGTTCGTCGATCCGATCGTGGTGATCCTGGTGCTGGTGCCGATCTTCGCGCCGGTGGTGAATGCGGTGGGGCTCGACCCGGTGCATGTCGGCGCGATCATCGTGCTGCAGGTCGCCATAGGCTCGGCCACGCCACCCTTCGGCTGCGACATCTTCACCGCCATCGCCGTGTTCAAGCGGCCCTATGCCGAGGTCATCCGCGGTACGCCGCCCTTCATCGCCATCCTGCTGGTGGTGTCGGTGCTGCTGATCTTCTTCCCGCAGATCGCGCTGTTCCTGCGCGACCTCGCCTTCGCCTGAGGGCCCGGCCATGTTCGAACGCATCCTCGTTCCCTTCGACGGCTCGGCCAATGCCGAAACCGCCCTGCGCAAGGCCGTCGAGCTGGCCGCGCTGTCCGGGGGGGAGCTGCTGATCCTCACCGTCTATCGCCACCACGGCATGCTGGAGGCGTCGTTCTCGATGGTCCGGCCGGGCGATCCGCCGCCGATGGACGACGTGCTGCGCGCCCATGCCACCGAAGTGGCCGAGCAGGCCAAGGAGTTGGCGCGCGCAGCCGGCGCCGAACGCGTGCGTGCCTTCGTCAAGGCCGGCCCGCCCGCCCGCACCATCGTCGCCTGGGCGGCCGAGCGAGAGGTCGATCTGATCGTGCTGGGCAGCCGTGGACTCGGCTCGCTGGAAGGGTTCATGCTGGGCTCGGTTTCGCACAAGGTGACGGGGATGGCAGAGTGCCCCGTGCTGGTGATCTGAGGGAGAGCAGCGATGACGCCGGAGTTCACGACCGCGGCCGCGCCGCCGCCGCTGGTGCCCGACGACCGGGTGCGGCTGGGCCTTGTGGTGCTGGCCACGGACCTGACGGTCGAGGCCGACGTCGCCGGGCTGATGCCCGCCGGGGCGGCGCTGCATGTCTCGCGCGTGGCCTATGCCAACCCCACCACGCCCGAGAACCTGCGCGCCATGGGCCCGCATCTTGCGGCGGCGGCGGATCTGATCCTGCCCGGGCTGCCGCTGGCGGGCCTCGGCTTCGGCTGCACCTCGGGCGCGGTGGTGATCGGGCATGACCGGATCGACGCGGCGCTCGGGGCGGTGCGTCCCGGCGTGCCGGTGACGACGCCCGCGCGCGGCGCGGTCGAGGGGCTGCGGCATCTGGGCGTGCGGCGGGTGGCGCTGCTCACCCCCTATCTGCCCGAGACGACGGCGCCGGTGGTGGCGCATTTCGCCGCCGCCGGGCTGGAGGTGGTGCGCGCCCTCGGCCTCGGCCTCGCCGACGACCGCGAGATTGCCCGCGTCGCCCCGGACGCCATCCGCGCCGCCGCGCGAGCGGCCGACGAGCCGCGGGCCGAGGCGCTGTTCGTCTCCTGCACCGCGCTGCCCGTGCTGGGGCTGATCCCCGAGATCGAGGCCGCGCTGGGCAAGCCGGTCGTCAGTTCGAACCAGGCGCTGGGCTGGTCGATGCTGCGGGCGGCGGGGCTGCGCGCGCCCGGCCCCGGGCGGTTGTTCGCCACGGAGCCTGCCCCGGCATGATCCCCACGGCCGAGGATTTCCACGCCGCCCGCGCCCGGCTGGCCGGGCACATCCGGCGCACTCCCTGCCGGCGCTCGTCGGCGCTGTCGAACAGGCTGGGCGTGCCGGTCTGGCTGAAATGCGAGCATCGGCAGGAAACCGGCGCCTTCAAGCTGCGGGGGGCCACCAACGCGGTGCTGCGCCTGGCTCCGGGCTCGCGCGGCGTGACCACGGCCTCGACCGGCAACCACGGCCGGGCGCTGGCCCATGCCGCCCGCGCCGCCGGCCTGCCGGCGGTGATCTGCATGTCGCGCCTCGTGCCTGCCAACAAGCGCACCGCGGTCGAGGCGCTGGGCGCCGAGGCCCGCATCATCGGCGCCAGCCAGGACGAGGCCGGGCAGGAGGCCGCCCGGCTGGTCCGCGACGAGGGCTTCGCCCTGATCCCGCCCTTCGACCATGCCGATGTGATCGCCGGGCAGGCCACGCTGGGGCTGGAGATGGCCGAAGAGGTGCCCGACGCCGCTGCGGTGCTGGTGCCGCTGTCGGGGGGCGGGCTGCTGGCCGGGGTGGCGGCGGCGATGAAGGCCGAAACCCCCGGCCTGCGCGTCATCGGTGTATCGATGGAGCGCGGCGCGGCCATGGCCGCAAGCCTCGCCGCCGGTCACCCGGTCGAGGTGCAGGAGCGCCCGACCCTGGCCGACTCGCTTGGCGGCGGTATCGGGCTGGATAACCGGCTGACCTTCCGCATGGTCGGCGACCTGATGGACGACCTGATCCTGCTGACCGAGGCCGAGATCGCGGCCGGCATCCGCCATCTGGCCGCCGTCGAGGGCGAGACGGTCGAAGGCGGCGGCGCCGTCGGTGTGGCCGCGCTGCTGGCCGGAAAGGTCCGTCCGGGTGGCCCGGTGGTCCTGCCCCTGACCGGAGCCAACATCGACCCCGCGCTGCATGCCCGGATCCGTGCAGGCGAAACCCCCGAGATGGACACCGACCCATGCCCGACATCCGCATCCTGACCGAGGCCGAGCTGCGCGCGGTCGTCACGCTCGACCTTGCCGTCATCGACGCCATCGACGCCGCCTTTCGCCAGTTGGCAGCCGGCGGGGTGGCGATGCCGCCGATCCTGTCGATGGCCATCCCCGAGCACAACGGCGAGGTGGACGTGAAGACGGCCCATGTCCCCGGCCTCGACGGCTTCGCGATCAAGGTCAGCCCGGGCTTCTTCGACAATCCGAAGCTGGGCCTGCCCTCCACCTCGGGGCTGATGATGGTGCTTTCGACCCGCACCGGGCAGGTGCAGGCGCTTCTGCTCGACAACGGCTATCTGACCGACATCCGCACCGCGGCCGCAGGTGCGGTGGCCGCGCGAGCGCTGGCGCGGCCCGATGCGCGCCACGCCTGCATCCTCGGCGCCGGCTGCCAGGCCCGGCTGCAGCTGGCCGCGCTCTGCCTCGTCCGGCCGGTCGAGACGGCCAGCGTCTGGGCGCGCGACCCGGCTCGCGCGCAGGCGATGGCCGCCGAGATGACCTTGGCCCTCGGCCTGCCCGTCACCGCCGCTACAGACCTGGCCGCAGCGGTCGCCGCCGCTGACGTCATCGTCACCACCACGCCCGCCACATCCCCCATCCTGAAAGCCGACTGGCTCCGCCCGGGCCAGCACGTCACCGCCATGGGCTCGGACCAGCACGGCAAGTCCGAGATCGACCCCGCCGCCCTGCCGCGCACCGTCTATGTCCCCGACCGCCTGTCGCAGACCCGCGAACTGGGCGAGCTGCGTGCCGCCATCGCCGCCGGGCTGGTGGCCGCGGACCGCGATTTCGCCGAGCTTGGCGCCGTGCTGGCCGGAACCGCCCCGGGGCGGCCTTCGGACGAGGCCATCACCCTGGCCGACCTGACCGGGACCGGCGTCCAGGATACCGCCATCGCCACCCTGGCGCTGACCCGCGCCGGCACCCTCGGCACCGTCATTTCCACCTGAGGTCTCCCACCTATGCCCAACCCGACCCCCCGCTTCGCCCCCGAGGAATACGCCGCGCGGCTGGAGCGCGCCCGCGCCGCCATGGCCGCGCGCGGGATCGACACGCTGATCGTGTCGGACCCGTCCAACATGGCCTGGCTGACCGGCTATGACGGCTGGTCGTTCTACGTCCATCAATGCGTGATCGTCGGTCCGGACGGCCCGCCGCTCTGGTTCGGGCGCGGCCAGGACGCCAACGGCGCCCTGCGCACCTGCTGGATGGAGGACGAGCACATCGTCGGCTATCCCGACCACTACGTCCAGTCGACCGAGCGTCACCCGATGGACTACCTCGCCGCGCGGCTGACCGACCGGGGCTGGCACCGCGGCCGCATCGGCGTCGAGATGGACAACTACTGGTACTCCGCCGCCGCCCACCGGGCGCTGTCGGCCGGCCTGCCGGCCGAGCCGGTGGATGCCACCGCGCTGGTCAACTGGCAGCGGCTGGTGAAATCCCCGGCCGAACTGGACTGCATGCGCCGCGCCGCCCGGCTGGTCGAGAAGATGCACGCCCGCATCCTTGACCGGATCGAGCCCGGCATGCGCAAATGCGACCTGGTGGCCGAGATCTGGGATGCCGGGCTGCGCTTCGACCCCGATCTGGGCCATGGCGGCGACTATCCCGCCATCGTTCCGCTGCTGCCCTCGGGCACCGATGCCGCCGCGCCGCACCTGACCTGGGACGACCGGCCGATGCGCAGCGGCGAAGGCACCTTCTTCGAGGTCGCGGGCTGTTACCACCGCTACCACTGCCCGCTGTCGCGCACGATCTACCTCGGCCGGCCCAGCCAGACCTTCCTCGACGCCGAGAAGGCCACGCTGGAGGGGATGGAGGCGGGCCTCCAGGCCGCCCGCGCGGGCAATACCTGCGAGGATGTGGCGCTGGCGTTCTTTCGCGTGCTGGAACGCCACGGCATCACCAAGGACAATCGCGCCGGTTATCCCATCGGGCTGAGCTATCCGCCCGACTGGGGCGAGCGGACCTGCAGCCTGCGCAAGGGCGACCGTACCGAGCTGGCCCCCGGCATGACCTTCCACTTCATGACCGGCCTGTGGATGGAGGACTGGGGCTTCGAGATCACCGAAAGCATCGTCATCACAGACGGACCGCCCGAATGCCTCGCGCAAGTTCCCCGCAAGCTTTTCGTCAAGGACTGAAGCGCCATGACCACCAACCCGATCCGCGCCACGGTTCCCTTCGACGAGGACGGCAAGCACCACGGCTTCCTGCGCCTGCCGCATTCGCGCAACGAAAGCGCCTGGGGCGCGATCATGATCCCGATCACGGTGATCCGCAACGGGGCCGGGCCGACCGCGCTGCTGACCGGCGCCAACCACGGCGACGAATACGAGGGCCCCGTCGCGCTGCAGTCACTGGCGCAGGATATCGCGCCCGAACAGATCACCGGGCGGGTGATCATCGTGCCCTACATGAACTATCCCGCCTTCCGCGCCGGCACCCGCGTCTCGCCCATAGACAACGTCAACCTCAACCGTGCCTTCCCGGGTGCGCCCGACGGCACCGCCACGCAAAAGATCGCAAATTATTTCAACGATGTGCTGGTGCCGATGGCGGATGTGGTGCTGGATTTCCACTCGGGCGGGCGGACGCTGGATTTCCTGCCCTTCGCCTGCGCGCACTACCTCGACAGTGCCGTCCAGCAGGAGGCCTGCATCGCCGCCGTGCGGGCCTTTGCCGCCCCCTACACGCTGATGCTGCGCGAGATCGACAGTGTGGGGATGTACGACACCGCGGTCGAGGCGCAGGGCAAGGTGTTTGTGACCACCGAGCTGGGCGGCGGCGGCACCGCCACCGCGCGCTCGGCCCGCATCGCCCTGAGGGGTGCACGCAACGTCCTGATCCACGCGAGGATCCTTGCCGCCGCGCCCGAACCGGCCGACAGCGTGATGCTCGACATGCCCTCGGACGATTGCTACCACTTCGCCACCTCCGAGGGGCTGGTCGAGCCGCTGGTCGATCTGGGCGAGGAGGTCGCCAAGGGCGATCCTATCGCCCGCGTCTGGCCCGCCGACCGCACCGGGCTCGACCCGCTGGTTTACACCGCACAGCGCAGCGGCCTTCTGGCTGCCCGTCATTTTCCGGGCCTGATCCAGACCGGCGACTGTCTGGCCGTGATCGCCACGGCGATGGCCACAAGGACGGATGGGCACCCGGCCTGATATTCGGCCGCCCGGCGGGGAACGCGCCGCGCCGGCCATCGCGGGCGGGGCGTGGCGACGTAACGGAAGGATGCCGGGTTTCACGTCCATCAGGATCCTGGCGGAGGGCGAAGCCCTGTGAATGATCGTTCGGCTGCGTTCGGGGCGATGCGTTGTCGCGGGCAGTTCAGGTCGTTTCCGTCACGCAGTCATGCTGACCGGCTCTGTTGCACAAATCGTTTGAAGGTCGGGGTTCCCCTCTCCCCAGACAGACTTGTCCCATGGCTTCCGTGACGGGGATGCCGAGGGCAGTGAAGCCGTTGAGCACGACGACACGGACCTGGAACTCCGCAACCTGACGGCCGAAGTCCCGTGCGGACAGGGGTACTGTACCCTGAGGTCTGGACATTCGCTTTGGGCCGGGGCGCTGCGCCCCTGCCGGGGCATGCCCCAGCAGGGGCTGCCCATCCTGGTATTCCATGGAGTTGTATTCCATGGAGTTGCTGAACCACCATGGAGAAGCTGTCAACGGCGGAGCAAAATCCGGCCATGTGGCGGCGCAAAACTCGGCCACTCTGGGGTATGGGCGGGCAGCTGCCACGGGCGGCGGCCAGTCAGCAGCGCTTGTCAGATAGCTGGCGGCTGACTGGCCGCCTTGGCCCTTCAGGGCCAGGTCTGCGCGGGTTGGGTCAGGGGGTGTCGGTGGGTTTGCGCGCGTGACTTTGTACGAGCCTGTAGCTCTCGCCGTTCATCTCGAGGATGTTGACGTGGTGGGTGAGGCGGTCGAGCAGCGCGCCGGTGAGGCGCTCGGTTCCGAAGGTCTCGGTCCACTCGTCGAACGGCAG
>Ga0213836_101258_pt1 | contig 15721 bp, 13 predicted proteins | sample SWPATP03_FD_160578 | JGI IMG/M metagenome (GOLD analysis project Ga0213836, IMG submission 160578) | Coastal seawater microbial communities from Marineland, Florida, United States - SWPA TP0 #3 | ecosystem: Environmental > Aquatic > Marine > Coastal | place: USA: Florida | collected 2016-08-05
ACGCTCGTGGCGGAACATCGGGCCCTTGTACCAGAGGCGCTTCGGACCGTCGTAGACCAGGTTATGTTCGAGCACCGCGCGCACGACGCTGGCCGTGCCTTCCGGACGCAGGGTCAGTTCGTCGCCATTCATCGAATCGGTGAAGGAATACATTTCCTTTTCGACGATGTCGGTCACGGCGCCGATGGCGCGCTTGAACAGGCCCGTTTCCTCGACGATCGGGGTGACGATCTTCTGGTAGCCGTAGCTTTTCAGGATCGTTTCGGCGGTGTTCTCGAACAGCTCCCACAGCGGTGCATCGGCGGGGAGGATGTCGTTCATGCCTTTGACGGCGACGATTTTTTCTGGTTTCTTCGATTCGGACATATTTTTAACGCCAGTGAATTCTGTTTCTCAGTAATGCTTGAATGTCGCTAAGGAGTCTAGGCTTGCAAGCCTAGACCGTTCCGCTGGCGAGCGACAGATCGCTCGAAACCCCAGCTACACCGGCGATTTTTTCTGGTTTTGACATAGTTTTATTTTTTCGATACACGGATGGGCGCCGTGCGCCCATCCCGCGTTTACATCACGATTTCGGTGGTCTTGCCGTAATTCTTTTTTACGTAATCGAGGACGATGGCCTGGAACTCATCGACGATCCGCTCGCCGCGCAGCGTCGCGAACTTCTGGCCATCGACGAAGACGGGCGCGGCCGGCGATTCGCCCGTACCGGGCAGGCTGATGCCGATATTTGCATGCTTCGACTCGCCCGGGCCATTCACGATGCAGCCCATCACGGCCACGTTCATGCCCTCGACGCCCGGATAGGACTTCTTCCATTCCGGCATCGAATCGCGCAGGAAGGTCTGGATGTTGTCGGCCAGTTCCTGGAACACGGTCGAGGTGGTGCGGCCGCAACCCGGGCAGGCGATGACCATCGGCGTGAATTTGCGCAAGCCCATGGTCTGCAGGATCTCTTGCGAGACCACGACTTCTTTCGTACGGTCGCCGCCCGGTTCCGGCGTCAGCGAGACGCGGATGGTGTCGCCGATGCCTTCCTGCAGCAGCACCGACAAGGCCGCGGTCGAGGCGACGATGCCCTTGCTGCCCATGCCGGCCTCGGTCAGGCCCAGGTGCAGCGGGTAGTCGCAGCGGCGCGCCAGTTCGCGGTAGACCGCGATCAGGTCCTGCACCGCCGAGACCTTGCACGACAGGATGATCTTGTCGCGCGCCAGACCGATTTCCTCGGCGCGCACGGCGTTTTCGATGGCCGAGGTGATCAGGGCTTCGTACATCACGGCTTGCGCGCTGAACGGATTCGCGCGGGCCGCGTTCTCGTCCATGATGCGCGCCAGCAGGTTCTGGTCGAGGCTGCCCCAGTTGACGCCGATGCGCACCGGCTTGTCATGCTGGATCGCCACTTCGATCATCTGGGCAAATTGCGTGTCGCGCTTGGCGCCCTGCCCTACGTTGCCGGGATTGATGCGGTATTTCGACAGCGCTTTCGCGCACTCGGGAAAATCGCGCAGCAGGATGTGGCCGTTGTAGTGGAAGTCGCCGACCAGCGGCACGTCCACTTCCATGCGGTCGAGCTGTTCGCGGATCGCCGGCACGGCGGCGGCCGCTTCCGGCTTGTCGACGGTGAGACGCACCATCTCGGAACCGGCACGCGCCAGCTCCTTGATCTGGATGGCGGTGCCGATCACGTCGGCGGTGTCGGTATTCGTCATCGATTGCACCACGATCGGGGCGTCGCCGCCGATCCAGACCTTGCGTTCGCCGTGCTGCACCAGCACGCGGCGGCTCAGGCGGCGCGCCATCGGGCCCGAAGGAATTGGCAGGTTCGTAAAAGTCATACTTTGCTCGTTGTCGTTGTAGCGGGCGCCGGGCGGTTCACGGCGCCGGGCTGCTTTATTGAATGGTCACGCGCGAAATCGTCTTGCCCGGCAGCGGCGGCAGTGCGACGGCGGCGCCGCGCAGCGTGGCCGTGACGGCGGTCGGGTTGCCGACCACCAGGGTCGCCGTGCCCGGCACCTCGACCGTCTCGGTGCTGCCTGCGCGCACCAGGCGCGAGACCAGCGCCTTGCCGCCCCGCGGCTTGACTTCGATCCAGGAATCCTCGCGCACGTTCAGCACCAGGGTGTTGGCGCCGGCTGCAGCAGGCGCAGCGGCAGGCGTTTCAGCCGGCGGCGTGACGACGGCCGGGGTTGCCGCCGGCGCGGCGGTCGTCGCAGCCGGTGCAGCCGGCGTCGTCGCCGCCGGCACCGTGTTGGCGTTGGCATCGGCCGGCGCCGGCACCGAGATCAGCGGCACGGTCGGGTTGTGCACCGTATCGTTGGCCGGGGCGGCGGCGCCCGTCGTCGTTTCGGCCGGCGCGGTCACGACGGCATCGTTGGTCGCCACGGTCTCGCTGCCGGGCATCTTGACCAGGCCAAAATGCCAGGCGGCGAAGCCGGCGGCGGCCACGACCACGACGCCGGCGATCCAGGCCAGCGGCAGGCTGCTGCGTTTGCCGTGGGTCGGATAGCGCGAATGCGAGAACGAGGTCGGCCGGTTGCCGCGCACGGCGCCGCCGGCGTCGGCCGGCGTCGGATTGTCGACCGGGCACATGGCGACCAGCGGGGCCGGATCGAGGCGCAGGATCTTGGCGTAGGCGCGCACGAAGCCGCGCGTCACGGCCGGACTCGGCAGCGCCGCATAGTCGCCCGCTTCGATCGCCACCACCTGCCTCACGGCCAGCTTGAGCTGCTCGGCCACCTGTTCCACGGTCCAGCCCATCGCTTCGCGCTGGGCTGCGAGGGTCGCGCCAGGCTGGCTGTCGTGTTTGTCCGAAGCGGCGCTGTGGTCTGTGCGCTCTGAAGTCATTGTCGTCTCACTCATCGAAGGCCCCGCGCTCGTACGCCAGGTATTCGGGCGAACCGGGGAAGCGCCGCCGCAACTGCGCTACCAGGCTGGCCTCCATCGAGCGTTCGCCCAGTTTGCGCTGGACCCGCATGGCGAGCCACAGCGCATCGGCGGACAGATTGTCGAGCTTCGACACTTCTGTCAGGCGGTTAATGAAAAAACCGGCGCGCTTGTAGTCGCGCCGCTCGAAATAGACCCGCGCCAGGCCGCTAGAGACGGCCGGCAGTTCGGGGTTATAGCGCAGTGCGTCGAGCAGGTAGCGCTCGGCCGCATCGATATTCCTGGTCTTCAGGCTGCACACGCCCGCGTTCACGAGCGCGCTCACCGGCGTCTGGTAGCTCGGGTTCTTCAGCGCCGCGTCGAACTGGGGCATCGCCTCCGCCGGGCGGTTCGCCGTCTGGCACAGGAAGGCGCCGTAGTTGTTGGCCAGGTCCGGGTTGCCCGGCGCCAGGCGCAGCGCGTGGCGGTAGTTGTCGTCGGCCAGCGCCACCTGGCCCATCGCCGTGTAGATCAGCGCGCGCATGCCATAGGCGTCGGCATAGCTCGGGTCGGCGGCAATCGCCTGCTTGATTTCGTCGAGGGCGATGTCGTACTTGCCCTGCTGGTAGTAGCCCACCGCCAGCTGCAGACGGATGTTGGCGCGCTTTTCGAGGGCGGTCTGGTCGGACGCCGTCTTCAGTTCGGCGCCGCCGGAGCCGTTGCCCGTGCCGGCGCAGGCCGTCAGCAAACCCAACGCGCAGGCAGCCGCGAAGCAGTGTGCAAGGATCCTGCGCGGCAGGGCTGGCATCAAGAAGGGATCTCCACGATGCGGCCGAAATCGGCGCCGAATTTCTTCTGGTATTCCGCCATCTTTTCCATGCGCTGGGCGACCTTGGTGCGGTCCTGCACTTCGCCGGCCAGCTGGCCGCAGGCGGCATCGATGTCGTCGCCGCGCGTCTTGCGCACGGTGGTGACGATGCCGGCATCCATCAGGATCTGGGCGAAGGCCTTGATGCGCGGATTTTTCGAGCGGAACAGGCCCGATTCCGGGAAGGGATTGAACGGAATCAGGTTGAACTTGCAATTGATGCCAACCACGGGATCGTTGACCAGGGCGATCAGTTCGCGCGCATGGTCGTCGGAATCGTTGAAGTTGTCGAGCATGCAGTACTCGAAGGTGATGAAGTCGCGCGGCGCGAATTCGAGATAGCGCTTGCAGGCGGCCATCAGTTCGCGCAGCGGATACTTCTTGTTCAGCGGCACCAGGATGTCGCGCAGCGCATCGTTCGAGGCGTGCAGCGAGACCGCCAGCGCCACCGGCACGTCCTGGGACAGCTTGTCGATGTTCGGCACCACGCCCGAGGTCGACAGGGTCACGCGGCGGCGCGACAGGCCGTAGGCGTTATCGTCGAGCATGAGTTTCAAGGCGGTGGCGGTCGGCTCGTAGTTCAGCAGCGGCTCGCCCATGCCCATCATCACGACGTTGGTGATCTGGCGTTCGCCCTTCGGGCCGGGCTCGATGCCCTTGGTGCGGCGCAGCTCGAACTCGGCCATCCACAGCTGGCCGATGATCTCGGCGACGGTGAGGTTGCGGTTGAAGCCCTGCTTGCCGGTCGAGCAGAAGCGGCAGTTCACGGCGCAGCCGGCTTGCGTGGAGATGCACAGCGTGCCGCGGTTCTCTTCCGGGATGAACACGGTTTCGACCGCATTGCCGTCGCCCACGTCGACCAGCCACTTGCGGGTGCCGTCACTGGAGGTGTTGTCGCTGATGATGCCCGGCGAACGCACTTCGGCGCGGGTTTTCAGTTTTTCGCGCAGCGACTTGGCGAGATCGGTCATGTCGTCGAAATCGCTGGCGCCGAACTGGTGGATCCAGCGCTGCAGCTGCTTGGCGCGGAACGGCTTCTCACCCAAGTCGGCGCAGTAAGCGACGAGTTGCGCGGGATCGAAGTCCAGCAGGTTGGTGAGAGTCGTCATGGTTGTCCTGTATTACTTGAAAGTGATGCGAACCCCGCTCGCCAGGCCTTGGGCATCGGGCGAGCGGTTCTTACTGCGGAAACGCGATTACTTCACTTCTGGGAAGAAGTAAGCGATTTCAACTTGTGCAGCTTCGACAGCGTCCGAACCGTGGACGGCGTTGGCGTCGATCGAATCGGCGAAATCGGCGCGGATCGTGCCTTTTTCTGCTTTCTTCGGATCGGTCGCGCCCATCAGGTCGCGGTGCTTCAGGACGGCGTTCTCGCCTTCCAGGGCCTGGATCATGACAGGACCGGACACCATGAAGTCGACCAGGTCTTTGAAGAAGCCGCGCTCTTTGTGGGCAGCGTAGAAGCCTTCAGCCTGCTCGCGCGACAGCTGGGTCATGCGGGCTGCGACGATCTTCAGGCCAGCTTGTTCGAAGCGGGTGTAGATTTGGCCGATGACGTTTTTTGCAACTGCGTCAGGTTTGATGATCGACAGGGTGCGTTCGATTGCCATGTAAAAACTCCAATAAAAAGAAAGGTTTAAATCGAGAAGAAGAGAACTCAATCAACCTTTGATTTTACCATAGCTCGCCCCATCTAGCCCATATTGCGGCGGCGAGGCCCAAAGTGGTAGAGTGGCGGCGAAAAACCGCCTTGTCAAATGCGCACGTCCACGCGGGCACGCTTATGGATCACTTAAGACTGCTGCTGCCGGCGCACGCGCCATGCTATGCTTGACTGGCAATACATATTTATCCAACCGGAGGCAACATGAACCCCATCCTGCAAAAGCAACCCGCTTACGACGTGGCCATCGGCCAGGTCGCGCGCAACAAAGTCCTGCGCAATACCTTCTGGCTGCTTGCGCTGTCGATGATCCCGACCGTGCTCGGCGCCTTTGTCGGCATCACGATGAACGTGGCCCTGCCGGGCGGCTTCATCGGCATGGCGATCTTCCTGGCGATCGCCTTCGGCTTCATGTTCGCGATCGAAAAAACGAAGGAGTCGGCCGCGGGCGTGTTCGTCCTGCTCGGCTTCACCTTCTTCATGGGCCTGATGCTCACCCCGCTGCTGCGCCACACGCTCGGCTTTTCCAACGGCGGCTCGCTGATCATGACCGCTTTCGGCGGCACCGCGGTCGTGTTCGCCGTGATGGCCAGCATCGCCACCACCAGCAAGCGCGACTTCTCGGGCATGGGCAGCTGGCTGACGGCCGGCGCGGTCGTGATCCTGCTGGCGATCGTCGCCAACGTCTTCCTGCAAATGCCGGTGCTGACCATCGTGATCTCGGTGCTGATGATCGCCGTGTTCTCGGCCTTCCTGCTGTACGATGTGCAGCGCGTCGTGAACGGCGGCGAAACCAACTACATCAGCGCCACGCTGGCCATCTACCTGGACGTGTTCAACGTCTTCACGGGCCTGCTGCGTTTGCTGGGCATCGTGGGCGGCGACGACTGATCGTTCCCGCGCGACGTAAAAAAACCGACCCGCGGGTCGGTTTTTTTACGTCCGTCGCTTACGCGTCGGGCAAGTCGAATACGCCGATCGATTCGACGTGCGAGGTATGCGGGAACATGTTCACCACGCCCGCCTTCTTCATCACGTAGCCGGCGCGGTGCACCAGCACGCCGGCGTCGCGCGCCAGGGTCGAGGGGCTGCAGGAGACGTAGACGATACGCTTGGGCAGGAAGGCGGCCTTGCCGGTTTCGCGCAGCTCGGCCAGCGCCTCGGCCAGCGCGATGGCGCCATCGCGCGGCGGGTCGATCAGCATGCGGTCGAAACGGCCCAGCGCGACGAGATCAGAGGCGGTCGCTTCGAACAGGTTGCGCGTGTAGAAGGTCGTCTTGTCCGCCAGCCCGTTCGCTTTCGCATTCTCGAGGGCGCGCGCGGACAGGATCTCGCTGCCCTCGATACCGACGACTTCGCGCGCCTGCGTCGCCAGCGGCAGCGTGAAGTTGCCCAGGCCGCAGAACAGGTCGGCCACGCGGTCGTTCGGCTGCACGTCGAGCAGGCCGAGCGCCTTGTGCACCAGGGCGCGGTTGATCTGGTGGTTCACCTGGGTGAAATCGGTCGGCTTGAAGGGCATGCGCACGCCGAACTCGGGTAGCGTGTAGTACAGCTCCTTCTCCAGCGGATAGAACGGCGTCACCGTCTCCGGGCCCTTCGGCTGCAGCCACCACTGGATCTGCCACTCGTCGGCGAAGGCCTTGAGCAGCACTTCATCGTTTTTGCTGAGCGGCGCCATGATGCGCAGCACCAGCGCGGTGCTCTCCTCGCCCACCGCGACCTCGATCTGCGGCACCTGGCTGTAGATCGACAGCGCGCCGATCAATCCGCGCAGCGGCACCAGCATGCCGCCCAGGTGCGGCGGCAGGATGTGGCAGAAGGTGATGTCGGCAACGTAGCCCGAAGCGCGCTCGTGGAAACCCACCAGCACGGTTTCCTTCTTGGGCACCCAGCGCACCGAGAGACGGGCGCGGAAACGGTAACCCCAGGTCGGCCCGTACATCGGGCGCATGATGTTGTCCGCTTTCACCTTCGACAGGTGCCACAGGTTGTCTTCCAGCGTGCGCTGCTTCATCGCGACCTGGGCCGTCGGCTCCAGGTGCTGCATCGAGCAGCCGCCGCAGTAACCGAAATGCCGGCAGCGCGGCTCGACCCGCATCGACGACGCGCGCTGGAGCGTGACCATGGTCCCCGCTTCCCAGTTCTTTTTCTTCTTCTTGACGTCGTAGCTGACGCGTTCGCCCGGCAGCGCATCCTCGACGAAGACGACCTTGCCCTGGCTGCCGTCCTCGTTTTCGAGGTGGCCGACGCCGCGCGCATCCGCGTCGAGCGATTTGATTTCGATGAAAGTTTCTTGCATTGGTAGGGTAGGCACTCGTGCCCACGCGGGAAACGTGAATATTGAAAAACGGAAGTGGAAAGCAAGCCCGATCAGCTCACAAACCCGGCGGCATCATAACAAGGAATCGCGCACCACGCCACGGGCCGCCATCGCCCGCTTCAGCTTGACCAGCGCCTCCTGCTGGATCTGGCGCACGCGCTCGCGCGTCACGCCCATCTCCTCGGCCAGGGTCTCGAGCGTGGCCGGATCGTCGTTGTCCAGCCCGAAGCGGCGCATCACCACCAGGCGCTGCTTTTCCGGCAGCCGGGTCAGCCAGTCGCGCACCAGCACGGTCATCTCGTGCTGCTCGGCGCGGGCGTCGGGGCCGTCGTCGAGCTCGCCCGGCAGCATGTCCATCAGGCTTGAGCCGGGATCGTTGTCGAGCGGCGCGTCGAGCGAAGCGGCGTGCTCGGACAGCGCCAGGATGTCCTGCACTTCTTCCGGCGGACGGCCGAGCAGGCTGGCGATGTCCTCGATGCTGGCGTCCTTGCCGTCGTGGTGCTGGGCTTCGAGGTGGTATTTGGCGCGCAGCACGCCGTTCAGTTCGCGCACCATGTGCACCGGCAGGCGCACCGTGCGCGCCTGGTTCATGATGGCGCGCTCGATGCTCTGGCGGATCCACCAGGTGGCATACGTGGAAAAGCGGAATCCGCGCTCCGGCTCGAACTTGTCGATGGCGCGCATCAGGCCGATGTTGCCCTCCTCGATCAGGTCGAGCAGCACCACGCCGCGGTTGATGTAGTGTTTGGCGATCGAGACGACGAGCCGCAGATTATGCTCGATCATCTTCTGGCGCGAGTCGAAGTCGCCCGCCTTGGCCAGGGTCGCGAAGTGCGATTCCTGCTGGGCAGACAGCAGCGGCCGGGTGCCGATCTGGTTCAGGTAATGCTGGGTGGTGTCGGTCGACAGCTCGGCGGCGAGCACTTTCTTGAGCTCGTCGACGCTGTCGACCTCGGCGGCGGCGCCCGGCAGCAGGGCCTCGCCCTCTGCGCCGTCGCATGCCGCCGCCCCGAAACCCGACGCGCCCTCGCCTTCCATCTCTTCAGGAAGTTCGTCCGAAACGTCTTGATCCCCGGAGTGCGGCGGCAGCGTCATTGGCCCTCTCTACGACCGTGTTCTAACGGCTGGGCAAGAACCTCGACGGATCGACTGGCTTGCCCTGCTGGCGAATCTCGAAATGCAGCTTCACCGTCTCGGCGTCGGAATCGCCCATCTCGGCGATTACCTGGCCCTTGGCCACGTTATCGCCTTCCTTGACGACGATTGCGCGGTTGTGGGCGTAAGCCGACAGCAAGCTGTTGCTGTGTTTGACGATGACGAGGTTACCATAACCTCGAATTCCGCTCCCAGCGTACATTACTTTGCCGGCGCCCGCCGCCATGACTTGCTGTCCCGCGCGGCCTGCGATGTCGATGCCCTTGCTCTTGCCTTCGTCAAAGGTGGCGATGATGCGTCCGTCGGACGGCCACATCCAGCTCAGTTTTTCGTCGTCGAGCGCGGTGACGGTGCTGCCGATGCGCGATCCGGCCGCGGCCGCTGCCGCCGGCGATGGCGCGGCGGCGGCCGCAGCGGCGGCGACGACCTCGGCGCGCTCGCCGGCCCGCTCGCCGCGCGGCGCCTCGGCGGTGTCGTCGCTGACGGCCTTCTTGTCGGCGCGCGGCAAGCTCTTGCGCGGCACGGCTGGACGGCTGTCCGGCGGCATCGGCACCGGCTGGGTCACGACGGCCGTGCTCGATGAGCGCTCGGGCGCCACGCGCAGCACCTGACCGACCTTGATGTCGTCCGGATCGGACAGGTTGTTCCAGGTGACCAGGTCGCGGTAGCTCTGGCCATGGTCGAAAGCGATGCGCAGCAGCGTATCGCCGCGGCGCACGGTGTAGGTGCCTTTGGCATCCTGGCGCGGCTCTTCGCTGCGGACAGGCGCGGGACGTGGCTTGTTGGAGGAACCGGTGGTGCGTTCGACGATCGGCGCCTGGCGGGGAGTGGTGCTGCAGCCGGCAACCAGGCCGAGCGTGAGGGTCAGGAGGACTAAACGGGGTGTTTGATTCATTCTCATCTATATCTTTTTTTACTTGTACAGCGCTCAGGCGGTGCCTGGGCGCAGCGGCACGAAATGGCAGGATTCCAGGGTTTCGCTGATCCACTCCGATTTGCCGGTGCGGGTGATCCGCTGCAAATGTTGAACCTGGCCGCCGACGGGAGCCACCAGGCGCGCGCCGATGGCGAGCTGTTCCAACAGGGCGCGCGGCACTTCCATACCGGCCGCGGCGAGGATAATACCGTCGAATGGCGCAACCTGCGCGAGCCCGAGCATACCATCTCCGTAGTGCAAACGCAGATTGGGCAGGCGCAGCGAGCGCAGATTGGCCTTCGCCAGTTCGTGTAGCGGCTTGATGCGCTCGATCGAATACACCTCCTGCGCGACCCGCGCCAGCACCGCCGCCTGGTAGCCGCAACCGGTGCCGATCTCGAGCACGCGGCCCATCGGTTTACCGTCGCGCATCGCTTCTATCATGCGCGCCACGATATACGGCTGGGAAATCGTCTGGTGGTGGCCGATCGGCAGCGAGGCGTCGATATACGCCTGGCTCGACAGCGCAGGTTCGATGAACAGGTGGCGCGGCACCGCTTCCAGCGCGGCCAGCACCTGCGCGTCGCGCACGCCCTGCCCGGCGACGCGCGCCACCATGGCGCGCCGGATCGCTTCGGTCGCCATCAGGTCGGAGCGCTGCGCGGTGGGCGCGCTTTGCGCGGCGGGCGCCGCATACCCGGGCAGCTTCGGACTCGGCTGCGGCGCTTTCGGGGCCTGGGCGCCGCCCACCGCGCGCGCGGCATTCTGGGTCGCGGTCTGGGGCGTGGCGAACGAGGCCGGGGTCGCCGGCTTGCGCGCCCCGCTGGTCACCGACGACAGCGGCAGGGGAAAGGTGCTGCCCGGGCGGTCTTTCATGCGAGTCCCTGTGCCAACAGTTCGAGCTGGGTTTTATGCGTCAGGTCCACCTGCAGCGGGGTGACTGAGACTTGCCCCTGCGCGGTGGCGTGGAAATCGGTGCCTTCGCCGGCGTCGCGGCAGGCGCCGGGCGCGCCGATCCAGTAGATCTCGCGCCCGCGCGGATCCTGCGCGCGGATCACGGGCTCGGCCTGGTGGCGGCGCCCGAGCCGGGTCGGCGTCAGGGCGCCGAGCGCCTCGTAAGGCAGGTTCGGGATGTTCACGTTCAGCAGATACGGCGACGGCAGCATGTCGAAGCGGCGCTGGACGACGTCGCGCGCCACCCTGGCGGCGGCATCGAGGTGTTCCCAGCCGTGGTTGACCTGGGAAAAGGCGATGGCGGGAATGCCGAACAGGTAAGCCTCGGTCGCGGCGGCGACGGTGCCGGAATACAGGGTGTCGTCGCCCATGTTCTGGCCGTTGTTGATGCCGGAGACGACCAGGTCGGGCAGCGCGTCGCCCATACCGGTCAGGGCGATGTGCACGCAATCGGTGGGCGTGCCGTTGACGAAATAGAAACCATTGGCGGCGCGCGTGACCGTCAGCGGACGGTCGAGCGACAGCGAGTTGGACGCGCCCGAGCGGTTGCTGTCGGGGGCGACCACAATGATTTCGGCGATGCTCGCCAGGGCTTGCGCCAGGGCGTTGATACCAGGGGCGAGATAGCCGTCGTCGTTACTGATAAGAATTCGCATCCGGAGATTTTACCTGAAGCAACGCTTTGAACGCGCATTCAGGGGAGATAATTTCTATCCCGCGGGGCGTGGCCGGCGTGACCCCTTGCTCCGCTACGCCCCGCCGTGTTCCACTTCGCTCCGGCCCGGCGGCGTTGTCCTGAAGCGACGCCACGCCCCTGCTGAGCTCGCTTCATTCGCGGCGCGGCGTTGTCGATCCGACACCAGCGCCGGCCACAATCTTGCACTTCCGGCAAGCCTCATCGCAAGGCCAGCGGGCGCCCCCCGGCCGCTTCGATCAGTGCGCCTTCGAGCGAAGCGACCTCGTCCTCGGCGAAGGCCAGCAGCGCATCCTTGTCGCCGTCGTCCAGGTAGACCTGCTTGATGAGCGCCACGCCGCGCCGCCGCAGCGGCTGGGAAACCGCCGGGCGCAGGATGATTTCGCGCAGGCTGTCGGCCAGCTGGCGCGCTTCGCGGGCGCGGCCGCCTTCGAGCAGCTTGTGCAACTGGCTGAGCTTGTGTTCGATCGGTTCCTGCTGCGCCGCACGGCTGGGGCCGGAGCCGGGCCGTGCGCCAGCCTGCCCCATGGCGCCGGGGAAGGAAGTGAAGGGCATGCCTGCGGCGCCCGGCGAAGCGTCGCCCGGCGAGGCGTCGCCCGGCGCCGCAAGGCCTGCGTCATCATGCAAACCGGCCGACATTGCACGCAGCTGCGACAGGCGGTGGCCGCCCTCCTCGACGCTTTGCTCGAGGCGGCGCGCGGCCGCGCTGTTGCCCTGGCTCGACAGGGTCTGGGCCAGCATCCGCTTGCTGCGCAGCGTTTCCTGGTCATCCATGCCGCGCAAGCGTTCGTGCAGGGTGACCACATGCTGCTGGAGGCGGCGGGCCTCCTCGAATTCGCCCTGCTGGCCCAGGGTCGTGGCCAGCCGCAGCAGCACGCCGAGGGTGTCGGGATGTTCGGAACCGAGGCGCCGCTCGCGCGCCATGGCGAGCGAGCGCTGCATGTCGCGCACCGCGCCGAGGTCGCCCTGGGCGGCGAAAATCTCGGCCAGCGCCTCGCGCGCCTGCAGGGTCAGCGCGGCGTCCATCCCGGCCAGGCGCTCGCGCACCCGCACCACGCTTTCCTGCAGCTTGCGGGCGTTGCCGAGGTCGCCCATGTCGCGCAGCAGCGCGGCCAGCTGCTGGGTGCAGCGCAGCGTGTCTTCGTGTTCGGTGCCGAGCACGCGCTGGCGCCCTTCCAGCACGCGCTCGTAGAGCATGCGCGCGCGCGAATACTCGCCCTGCAAGGCAAGCGTGCGGGCCTGGCCGGCCACGGCGTCGAGCGTGGCGATATGGTCGGGGCCATACAGGCGCTCGCAGGTGTCGAGCACGAGGTCGTGCAGCGACAGCGCCGCGCCGAATTCGCCCTGGCGCGCCAGCGTGGCGGCCAGGCCCGAGCGCGCGGCCAGGGTTTCGGGATGGTCGGGCCCGGCGGCGCAGATGCAGTGTTCGAGCAGCGCGTCGTATTGCTGGCGGGCCTCAGGCAGCCGTCCGCTGTCGCGCAGCACCGCGGCCAGGGCGGCGCGGCTGGCGCGGGTATCGGGGTGGTCGTCGCCCAGCAGGCGCTGGCGCAGGGTGGTGCTCTCGGCGAAGCAGTCGCAGGCGTCGTGCAGGCGCGCGCCCTGCAGGTACAGCTCGCCCAGGCGCAGCAGCTCGCGCGCCAGCAGCACCGCGTTGGGGTCGAAGCTGAGCGGCGCATTCCCGTGCGCCTGCTGCTGCGCCTGCGCCAGGCGCGCGCGTGCGCCGTCGACGGCGTCGGCGAGCTCGATCTCGAGCCGTGACTGCCATGGGAAGCGGCTGGCTGCCGCCCAGCCCAGCAGCGCCTCGATGGCGCGCGTTTGCGAGAGGCGGTCGGCATCGCGTTCCGGCAGCGCGCCCAGGTGCTGCACCGCGCCCGCCGCCAGTGCGCCGTGCAGCTGGACGTCGTCGAGGTAGTTGTCGAGCGAGAGCTGGGCAATGCCGTAGCATTCGCGCAGCAGTTGTTCGAGGCGCGGCTGGTAGCCGGTGACGCCCTTGTGCGGATCGCCGCGGCGCCACAGCAGGCGGCGCTCGGCATCGAAACCGTCGACGCCGCAGGGCACCGGGTACACCAGAAGCGGACGCTGGGCCTCCTCGTGGCTGCAGCGGTAGTCGATGGCGCGCGTGACGACACCGGCCAGGCCCTCGAGGCTGCGCGCGTTCGGCGTGAACACGCCGACCAGGCGGTCGGGCAGCAGCGTGGTGCAGACGCTCACGGCCGCCGAGCGCCCGCCGCGGCAGTCGACCAGCACGTGGCGGAAGTGGCGCGTCAGGTGGGCCGCGAAGGCCCGGAACAGGGCCGGACAGGCGGCGAACAGGCCGTCCCAGTCCATGCGGTCGGCGCGCTCGCCATAGCTGTCGTCGAAACTGCCGGCGCGCATCAGATACAGCGTGCGGCCCTGGTCGACGCGCTCGACATAGGCTTCCCAGTCGATCGCTTCGAGCACCAGCCGGGCGCGCTCCTCGTGGTCGTCGCCCCCGGTGCGTCCCAGCGCCTTGAGCTGCTCGCGGCACGCCTCGAAGTATTCGAGCAGGCCGGGACGATCCGCCTCCGCGCGCGCCGCTTCGTAGCGCTCGTCGCGGCTCGGGAACAGGTGGTGCAGGCCGGGGGCCTCGGTGTCCCAGTCGATCATCAGCACCGGCAGGGTCGCGTTCTGGCGGCTGGCGAGCAGCACGGCGCTGTCGGCCAGCGCGATGCTGCGCGCGGCCCCGCTTTCGAAGGAGTAGAAGGTGGTGACTTCGCCGGGACCGCCACTGGGCGGAAGCGTTAAACGATTAATTTCCATGGAGCTCCTCATTTTTTCGGGAAACTGAGATCCGGGACGGCACGCCACTCCGGTGGGACATCGGGGAGCACGAATTGGTTGCAGTCATGCCCGGGTGGCATGGTCTTTTTCTGATACTGATAGTGCGTGGCGATCCGCTTCACCATCTTGCCGATATCGGGGAGAAAGTCCGGGTTGGATTTCAGGTCGGCCGTGGCCATCGTGAAATGGGAAAAATCGACATAGAAAGTGGAGTTCGCGATCTGGGGCGGCAGCCGGTCGGGATGCTGGGTCATGATGACGGGAATGATCAGGTGGCTGGGCAGCGTGTACCACTTGCCGCGCTCGGCCTCGATCAGGCGCATGGCCTCGTATTCGCGGCGCGTGTAGGCATGCGCTTCGTACTTCGGCGTATAAATCAGCACCATGCATACGCTCTCGCACATCGCGCGCGCGATTTTCCTGTCGAGGTCGTCGCCGCCGCCGAGCTGCTCGGTGTCGACGAAGAGTTCTTCCTCGGTGTCGAAATAAGGTTCGAGATAGCAGTGCAGCGCCTCCGCCAACGCGCTCTTGAAGCGCTGCATCAACGCGTGCTTTCCATGAGCGTAGCTAAAGAAACAGCCGTACTTGATCGCCATTTCCATTCCTCTCGTCAATACGCCCGCCGGCCGCATGCGCATCCATCACTCTAGCGCCGCGTTACCTCATCATTTTGCGGGCGGACAAACGGGCCAGCCTCCCCGGCAGGAGCGTTACCTGAGGCATAATCGTCCGACACCAACAGGAGGAGACGACATGAAAGCGATCGTATGCAGGGCGTGGGGACCACCGGACAGTCTGGCGGTGGAGGACGTGCCCGACCTGGCGCCGGGTGCTGGCCAGGTCGTGGTCGACGTGCGCGCGGCCGGGGTGAATTTCCCCGATGTGCTGACGGTGCAGGGCAAATACCAGGTGCGCCCGCCCTTTCCCTTCACGCCGGGGAACGAGTTCGCCGGCACCGTACGCGCGGTCGGCGAAGGCGCGACCGGCTTCGCGGCCGGCGACCGCGTGATCGGCTTCACCCAGACTGGCGCCTTTGCCGAGCAGGCGCTGGCGCCCGCCGCGGCCCTGATGCCGATGCCGCCCGGGATGGATTTCGAGACCGCCGCCGCGATCACCCTCACCTACGGCACGTCCCACCATGCGGTGGTCGACCGCGGCCAGCTGAAGGCGGGCGAGACGATGCTGGTGCTGGGCGCGGCTGGCGGCGTCGGCCTGGCGGCGATCGAGATCGGCAAGGCGCTGGGCGCGCGCGTGATCGCGGCGGCGTCCAGCGCGGAAAAGCTGGAGGTGTGCCGCGCACATGGGGCGGACGTCCTGATCAACTACACGAGCGAGGACTTGCGCGAGGCGATCAAGGCGGCAACCGGCGGCAAGGGCCCGGACGTGATCTACGATCCGGTCGGCGGCCCATACAGCGAACCGGCGCTGCGCTCGATCGCCTACCGCGGGCGCCACCTGGTGATCGGTTTTGCCGCAGGCGATATCCC
>Ga0213836_101259_pt1 | contig 15720 bp, 15 predicted proteins | sample SWPATP03_FD_160578 | JGI IMG/M metagenome (GOLD analysis project Ga0213836, IMG submission 160578) | Coastal seawater microbial communities from Marineland, Florida, United States - SWPA TP0 #3 | ecosystem: Environmental > Aquatic > Marine > Coastal | place: USA: Florida | collected 2016-08-05
AACCCGCCCCACCGCCGATAATTAATAATTGTAGGGGCGGGTTCTGCTGTCAATTACAAATTCCCCACGAGGATATGAATAAACCCGCCCCACCGCCGATAATTAATAATTGTAGGGGCGGGTTCTGCTGTCAATTACAAATTCCCCACGAGGATATGAATAAACCCGCCCCACCGCCGATAATTAATAATTGTAGGGGCGGGTTCTGCTGTCAATTACAAATTCCCCACGAGGATATGAATAAACCCGCCCCACCGTTTCTGCTGAGAAACTGGGTTTCTTGACCACGATATGGAGGTGGTGCGTCAGTTGAACAAAATCTGCCGTTTACCCGATAGGTTATCCCTCTGACGCACCCTACGATATGTGTGATAATTAATAATTGTAGTCATCTGATTAACTCTATGTCCGATCGCATTCCTTCCCATTGGCATTCACCGAAAACGCCGGAGTTAACAGCCACACAACTCGACCGTATGGCTGTGGAATTGCATCTAGTTATATTAGCTTTAGAGTCTTTGGCTGAAGTGACACCAGAGACTTTAAAAAAGGCGGCACAAACTCTGAGTTTAGATGTGGAATATATCCAAAAATGGCAATCGCAAAAATTGACGGTCGAAGGGGGGCGATCGCTGGTTTTAATCATCTGTTATCTAGCTAGACAAAATCAAGCCTTGCTGCGCCGCGCCATTGCTTTGATTGAACAATTAGAAGCACAAAATCAGGATATCCGAGAGATTTCTTTGATGCGGGACTACCTGGATAAATTCATCCAAGGCTATGATCAGCAGTTTCCGGTTAACCGACCCATTCCGGAAGAAGATATCATCCCCTTCGCGCAAAAACTGCTAATTGATTTACTATTTTATAGCAGTCCTGATGGTTTCGGGAGGTTTTGGTCAACCCTGCTAATGCGATCGCAAACCAGACAACGCGGTTATAATATTAATAAAAACCAGCCCTAAAATCCCCCATCTTATGTTAATCAGCCGACAATATACCCCCCCCACTTGTACCCTAGAAGTTAGCGCCAATACTTCTTTCTGGAGTCGCTGGAAACATGAGAGTTGGGATAACTTTCGGTTTAAACTTTCCTTTGATGACCCCCGTCTCTCGGAAGATCAATATATCAGCATAGAAGGCGATCGCCATAATTTAACCAACCTCTATGAAAGCCTCAACAGGTATATTAACGACTTTCTGACGGCTTCCCCCTTGTCGGAAATTGACCCCACTCCCGAAGAGTCTCCCCACCCGCAAAATCTCTTAACTACCTGTTCAGACTTCCAGATCAAGCCTGATGGCTTATTATACCATGATTTATTTTTAGGAAACTTAGCACCTAGTCCGGCGGAATCATTCGTTCATTTAAGCGCATTACAGTTATTTGATGTCGCCGCCGCCTTGCGGAATTGCATCACGGAAATAGAACCTTTTTTAACCCCAGAAAGTCAGCCAAAACGTACCTCTCCCGCGTGGCTACGAACTTTGATGATCATTATTACTACCACGGGACTATTTACGGGAATTATCCATTTAAGCAATTATTATCGTCGCGATCGCCATTTAATTTCCACCCCAGAAACTCCCCAAATTTCCACTTCTATACCTCCGGCGGAAATCATCCCGCCGCCACTTCCAGAATTTCCCATTGATGAACCCCCAGCGCCGCCTAAAATAGAAATACAAGTAGCGCCAGACCTTCCCCTAGTTGATACAGTACCTTTAACCATTCCCCCACCCCTATTTGATCAACCTCCCCCTTCCCCTGAATTAATCCCTAATATTACTAACACAGGGCGGGAAACAGATGGCATAATTATTATTCCGATAGAACCCGTTAATAGAACCCCTGCTAACGGGACGGTTAACCGCCCAGAAACTCCTCCCCCTCCCACACCCTTAGCGCCGCCTCCCACTCCCCTATTTGACATAGGAACAGTACCAGAAAATATTAACCTTCCCCCCCTGCAAAATGCTAGAGTTCCCGAAACGGATACCCCGGAAAATTATGCAGTTCAGGATATCCCAGAAGACAGCGAAAATGCGGAACCAATTGCACAGCTAACTAAACGAGAACCTCGGATAGCCTCTATTCGTTCCCTGAATAATACGGTATTTGATGAAATTCCCCAGGTGGCGGAAGTACGGAGTTATTTTGTAAAAAATTGGTATCCTCCCAAGAATTTAAACAGAATATTGCAGTATCGTTTACAAGTCAATTCCCAGGGTGCTATTGACAGTATCACTCCCTTGGGTGAAGCCTCGTTTAACTGGCTACAACAGATTAAATTACCATCAGCAAATGAGCCTTTTGTCTCGCCTATGGAAGATGGAAAGACCGCTAAAATCAGGGTGGTTTTAGACCCCAGCGGTCGGGTTCAGACTTTCTTAGAACCCCAAAATTAGCATTGGTTATTACCCAAACAACTGGGATAATTAGACTCATAGGTGTGTGGGCGTTTTCCAAACAATTGATAGCGGTTATCCCGCACCTGTTCATAAATGCGATCGCCTGCCCATTTTAGCCCCGGCATTCCTCGATAAGCCTTGACAAATAGCTCCCCACCTGGTAAGATGTTACCGATTTCTTCGGCGGCATCACTACCCTGCCATCGTCGTTGTGGCTGGTTTACGTCAATCAAAATCATCCCCATTAAACAGTCTTCGGGAGTAATATTTAACTGTGCTAATTTTGCCTCATCCTGCATAGGAATATAACTAAAACGTTCACCGCGATCGAGATTTTCCAACAGTTGCACTAAGTTACTGCACAGGTTACAGTTTCCATCGTAAATTACATGATATAGCATCAATTAATCACAGTTGACGACAGTTGATAATTATAGCATATTTTCGGAGACATGACTAGGGAATCTTTATAACTCCATAGGTGCAATGATACCCAACTTTTCTTGCAGTGCAAATCGCAAAATCGACTGTGTGACGATAATTAATCCTAGTCTAGCTTGGGATAATTGGGGGTGATGAAGTTTAACCTCTCCCCAAATACGACATTGGCGCAAAAAGCGATCGCATTTATCGCTGATTTTCATGGCTACCTTTTTATCATCCATCTTCCTAGGTGGATAATACCAGAAATCGACCCCATCAATTAACTCGCCAATCAGCATTTTTTCCGCATCATGAACTAACCGCAAATTCCCGGAATCATCTAACCAAGGTATATCCCTAGGGGTAGCTAATTGCCATATAGAAGGGGTAACAATTGGTTCTGTTTCCACCAAAGAAATTAAGCGATCGCCATGAGCCATTCGCAACAAAGAACAGCAACGAGCATGGATATATTGAACCGGGAACAAATCGGAATCCAAACTCTGATTATCGGGAGAATGAGCAGTGATTGGTAAACCATGGAGCCGGATATTTTCCAACCAATTTACCACCCCCAAATCAGTAATATCAAATTGAATCATTCCCGATGGTAGCACCGTGGTAATTATACCATCATCCACCATTTTATCAGCTTGATTAGCCACAATTAAATTAGCAATTTCCACGGGAGATTGAGAATTGATGGCAGCCAATTTAATAGCGATCGCCGATATATAACGAATGGGGCTACCATTGGGAACACGAGCCAGAGGGATATCAACCGAACCTATATAATCAGCATCAAGTCCCCTTAATCCATAGCCCAGGGAGTTAATTAAACTTTGCTTAATTACCAGATTTTCCATAAAATTTGCTATAATAGCCACCATCAAAACAGCAAAACTTGACTCATGCTAAACTCTTTTAAACACCGATTACCTACCCTCATGGTGACTATGTTCTGCACCCTAGGAATTTTAGTAAACGGCTGTTCATCAGTTACCGGATCTTCAGATTTTGAACAACAGGTTTTACAAGTAATTCGCAATAATCCCGAAGCTATATTAGAGTCCGTACAAGCCTATCAGCAACAGCAACAAAACCAACTCAGCCAAGCGCGATCATCTTTTTTACAACAAATGAAAACCCAACCACGGGCGATTATTGGTGATTCTCCCACGTTTGGCGCAGCGGATGCGGAAATTGTTTTGGTAGAGTTTTCTGATTTTCAGTGTCCCTTCTGTCGTCGCGCCCACGGAACCATTAAAGAGTTTATGGACAGACACCAAGACCAGGTTACTCTCGTGTTTAAGCATCTCCCCCTCAGTCAAATTCACGCCCAAGCCTTACCGGCTGCTAAAGCCGCCTGGGCGGCGCAACAACAAGGTAAATTCTGGGAATATCAAAACGCTCTTTTTGAGGGTCAGGATGACCTAGGAGAGGCACTATATGAGGCGATCGCCATTTCCCTAGGTTTAGATTTAGAACAATTTAACCGCGATCGCAACAGTGATGGAGCGATCGCCGCCATTGAACAGGATATGCAATTAGCCAGCGTTCTAGGCATTTCTGGGACCCCGTTTTTTGTCATGAATGGGGAAACCCTATCTGGGGCTGTAGACCTGTCAACCCTCGAAGAAACCCTCGCAGAGGTCATCGCTCGCGAATAACTTTTAACTCCACTGCTGCCAAAACCTGATAGGCTAGATCACAGTTTCCACCCTTACTCACTCAAGTTTCCGTGGTCAAAAACCGTGAACCACTCGAAAGTTTAGTCCTCTACCACCTGTTTAAGTGGTCTGTGGTTAGCCCCATGCTCCATGTCTATTTTCGTGGTCGCATTTATAATGCCGAACGGATGCCCCAAACCGGACCCATTGTCGTAGTTAGTAATCATGCTAGTGATTTTGACCCCCCAATGCTGTCCAACTGCGTCAGGCGACCCGTAGCATTTATGGCTAAAGAGGAACTCTTTAAGGTTCCCGTCCTCAAACAGGCCATTTCCCTATATGGCGCTTATCCAGTTAAACGGGGTGCTGGCGATCGCAATGCGATCCGAGCCGCTCTCAATTCCCTAGAGGAAGGTTGGGCCACTGGTGTATTTTTGCAGGGAACTCGCACCTCCGACGGTCGCATCACAGACCCGAAATTGGGCGCGTCATTAATTGCAGCCAAAGCACAGGTTCCCCTAATTCCTGTCTGTCTCTGGGGAACTCATGCTATTTTTAACAAAGGCTCTGCTTTACCCAGACCAGTTCCCGTCACCGTGAGAATTGGTGAACCTATGGACCCCCCCAAGTCCAGTAAGCGGGAGGAACTAGAGGCGATCGCTTATAATTGCGCCCAAATAATTAATGCTATGCACGATTTAGGGCGCTGAGTTTTCGCAGTACAACAACTAATCAAATCATGGAAGAATTAAAAGCACAATTAGCCGCCAACATTGATCAAGCACAGTGGGAATGGTTAATTCCCCATGTACAACGAGATGCAGTCGTCGTAGTCGATCGCCAATTGGATTTACTAGATGTCGGTGTCGCCATTAGCGAGGACCATGTTACTGACGTTCAGCGCTGGATTAGTGAACAACAGATTTATAAACCTTCTCCCCAGCAAATCTCCGATTGGAATGGCGATCAGACTAAACAATTTAATGCCCTAATTATCCAACCCTTTGTTTTGGTACAGGAAGCCTAAAATCATTCATACCCTCGCCATCCCACCACCACCTTAAACTTATGGGTTTTCGGGAATATTCTCCTTCTCGCTGATAGCCAATCTTCTTTTGTTTAGCCCCAATTCAAACAAAGCCTCCCGAACTTCTGGCTTGGACTCCCCAACAAGCTGTCCAGGTTCTACACCTCTGGCGATCGCACCTTCAAACATACTAACAATATCAGCTTGAGACTTAAATCCTGATAGATCGACTCTCATCCCACCAATTTCACTGCCAATTCTCGCCGCTTTACCTGTCCCAGTTGGGGAAAATTCTGCACTCGTACCCGAGGCATTATGTAGCTTACCAAAAACATCTCTCTTACCCATTTCCGAAGTTTCTCCTCCAATCAAAACCGCTCCTTTTAACTTAGCGGTAAAACAATATTCACCCTGCCTCCGTGAGACAGAGACACCGCCGCTTGCTTCGTCCACTTGCTTCAATCCCTTGCATACATCGGTTTTTCTTTTTGCCCTTCTCCTTGGGCATTTTTATCACCGGAAAATCCGCGAAAACCACGCGATCGCAATTCGGAACAGCCAAAGGTCAATCCCGCAAACCGGCGAGCACGAAGAAATCCCAGAAACCCAACGCCCCACAACTGCCGGAACTCGACATCACCACGAAAGTGCGGCCTATCAGTTCCAACAGCATCGACGTGATGGTTCGAGCCAATCCGGAGTCGGACAATTAATCAGGGGAGGACATATCGAATTGAGATGAAACGTTTCAGCATGGCTCCTCATTTGACAATTGCATCAAGTACAAATACAGACTTGATTTCTTTCAATTTACCGCGTTCCTGATATCGCGATACATACCCAACACATCTATATGAGCAATTCTGGAAGTTTCAGTCCCAATGCAATCGAGCTTCCCGAATATAACGAGGAGGTTGACTATCTTTAATTCGATACCATCTGTTTTTCCCATTTTTTGCAAACTGGGGCTGGGTTGTATCATCACTAATTTTGACTACAGCGCCAGGCTTATATTCTTCTTTCTTATGACCCTCTTCATCTCTGGCATGAGCTTTATCCTTGACTCTATATTGTTTCATCTTTTTGGATTGGTCAATTGATTTTTCTCCAAACAATAATTTTCGCTCGTCTTCCTTGATTTTTTTACCCAACAACTCTTTAGATGTAATGATACCTTGCTGCACATTTTTTTCCGCTTCCTTAAGCTCTTCTAACCACTTAGGATCTTTAACTGTTAGGCTCTTACCATCCTGACTCAGGGTCGTATAGTCAACGACCCGACCGCCAAATTCCGCACCGATCCTTCCGGCTTTACTGGTCCCGGTAGAAGACACCTCAGCCGGAGCGCCCCTCTGATCATGATACATACCAAACACATCTGTATGAGCCATTCTGGAAGTTTCAGCACCAATTAGTACGCTGCCAGGTTCTTTGCTGCTTGGAGGTCTGTAATATATGTACATATGACCGTGTCTGCCATCTGGTAGGATCACATCACCCGCCATATCTTCATTGCCCAGTCCCCCCAACGGTATATCCATGCCATAATGTTTGATGGTACCCACTATATCAAGGGTATCACCCTTGAGCTCCTTCAATGAATTTTTAGTAACCTCTACGTCGTGACTAGAAGCAATTCGAGTATCGACCTGTGCTCGGTAATAGTCACTGGATGTGTCTACATCTTTGTGATCATGTGATTTCGGTTTATCCTTTTGGACTGTGCCACCCAGCAGCCAATAAATAAACTCATGCTGTTTTTCAGTGCCTCCAAGAGGGGGCAAATTGATCATGACACGACCGCCGTGGGAGAGTGCCACTGCAACGTTCTCTTGCCATTCCTCAAACTTGGGTTTGTCTTGGTCATCACGGTACATTAATCCATGCTGAAGAACAATAAAAACTCGTTTCAGAATGGCAATGGCTGAATCCGTTTGTTCCTGATATTTTTTGGCGATCTTTTGATTTGACTCTGGTATAGTTGTCAAATCATTATTTAGAGTTTTTTCCCACATTTCAGTATCTTTATCATAGATACCTTTCTTCACTGCTTCATAGTTTTCCTTTTTCTTCTTGGTATCTTCACTATTGGGATCGGTTTTTGCAGCTTTCTCGTACTCTTCTTTAGCTTTCTTCATCTCCTTCGCTTCATGACGCAAATATCCTGGGGTTTGACGAAATTTTTCATCCTTAATTCCTAAATCTCGCTGATATGTCGCAATTTGCAGATGGTGAATTGGACTCAATACTGCCTCTCCACGAACATCAGGCAAAATTCTCGCACTCAGTCGGACAAAGTCATGTTCTTCATATCTTTCCCAATCTTTGATCACTCGTTTTTCTTCTGCCACCTTTTCTAACTCTTCCTGGGTGAGAAAACCATTTTGAGATAAGTAGGTTTTTCCTTTGGGAATTTGACTCAACTCTTGTATCACTTTAACGATATCATCTGTCAGAAAACCTTTGCCCAAGTCGATTTGCTTTGCTAGATTCATATCTTGCCATACTGTTTCACCTTTTTTGTTTTTATAGTCTCGATTTTTAATTTTTGTCAATTCGTTGATTTTTTCGATATTATCTTTTTGTGATTTTAAAGCATCATCATTGCTATTGACACGTTTATTGGCGGAGATATAAGTTCCATACAACTGCAATCGAGTTGCCCGAATATAACAAGGAGGTTTACTATCTTTAATTCGATACCATTTATTGTTGCCAGCCGGATCGATCTTGTGCTGAGTTTCATCATCACTAATTTCGACCAAATCCCCAGGATTATATGTTTCTTTACTCTTATCATTTTCATCTCTGGCATGAGCTTGATCTTTGACTGTATATGTTTTCCTTTGTAGCGTGAGTAAGCCCCCAGTAGCGACGGTTGAATTGTCGTCTTTTTTAGACTGAATTTGACTCCCACCCTGCTGCACCACATGGGTCAACTCGTGGGCGATGAGCTTTTGTCCGCCCCGACTCTCCGGCTGATACTCTCCCTGTTTGAAAAAGATATCTTGACCCGTCGTAAATGCCTTCGCTTGGATGGATTGATTCAATTGACTCGCTTGGGAATTATCATGAATCCTCACACCCCTAAAATCTGCCCCCATCGCCTGTCCCATTTGAGACTGTAAATGCTCATCTAAGGGTTCACCACCACCCTTTTCTCGTTGAATTGATGACTCTAAATCTGCCGAAACTTCCCCACCCGCACTCGCTGTCTGTGGCTTCATCTGTACATCACCATCATCATCAAATTCCTCCTCATCAGACTCTCGCTGTAGGGTATTTGATAGCTCTTCTTTTTTCTGCAACTGAGAAATCCTCGGAGTCCTCAGCAACTGTGGTTGTTCCTGGCCTCCTTCTGCTTCCTGTTTCTGAACCTCCGGGTGCGTGGGGGGAGATTGAATCTGGTCTACAACTACATCCGCCACCCGGTCCGCTTCCTGTTCGTATTTATCCCCTACCGCCCCCACCGTCAGTTTAGCTTGAATCGGCTGCTGCGGTGTCCCATTCGTCGGGTTATCCCTTTGGGCTAAAGTCTGAAACACCCTCTGCATTGGCGCGTTGGGTTCCCCTTTCATCTGGATATCATCATCCTCCGTCCGTTGTATCGGTTCTGGCGATCGCTTCGTATTAGCAAAAACCGGGATATTAGCTAAATCGAACCCAGAGGACTCCTGCTGAAACTGCATTTCTGGCCGTGTCAGCTCCTGGTCTCGCCCTGCAAAATTCGCATCCTGAAACGGTCGAGACTGAAACTGTGCCTGGACAGGAACTGCATTGCCTTTCGCTTCATTGTGGCGTTTTTTCCGGCGTTGGATTTTCATCAGTATGTCCTCCTAACTTAGAGCTGATTTGTATACAAAACTTTAATAAACCTGAATTGTTGGCTGGGACTGAATTCAACTCACTTCAGAAATTAGAGTCTGAGCGATCGCGTTTTTATTATAACTCAAAAATTGACCGGTTGATGTCAATAAATGTAATTTTTGATGCAAGGACGGCAACAACCGGCAATTAAACCATCAAAACACTCACAAAAAATTGACCCTTTTCAAAAAATTTATTTATTATGGTTCGATTTGACGGATGGCTTCTGGCGGAAATTGATGACCTTCCATCACCATCATCAGGCCCGAAAAATATCGCTCTACCGTCTCAACATTGGTGTAGATCAATGAGTGAATTTGATGCCGGCTCAACGATCCACCTTCGACATCAATACTCGTTTTATATCGAATTTCACCGTCGCCAAAGTCCATTTCAAAATTGCCGATGCAGAGTCCATAGTTTGCTCGGCAAATAAATTCGGCAACTTGAGGAATTTTTGACTCGGGTACTTTAGCCACTAAAATCGAGTAAAAAATAACTTGTTGTTCTTCTTCTCTGACTTTTGCTTCGCAGATCCACCCTCGTGTTTGACCGTCAATTTTGAAAAACAAAATATTTTCTTTGGGGGGGATTTTTGCCCACTTAATCCCTTCTTCTTCAAACCAATTAATCACCATATCAGTCAAACTTTCGGACTGTTGTTTTTTCTCTGTGTAGGAGATGGGGGATTTTTCCGGTAAATTTTTGACCAAATTTTCTAAAATAACGTTGACCGAATTGATCAGATTTTCCAACAAATTTAGTAGGTCAAATTCATCGATGTATTCGGGGGAAATTTTTGGCTTTATTTCACTCAAACTGTCGATAATTACGGACGCTTGTTCCGACAGAAATTGTTGTTTGTCGGGAGACAAAGTTTCGGATTGGTTGGATTGCAAAAAGCTCAAAAATTGGACTATACTATTTAAGGTAACTTCTTGAAAATCTTGGCCCAAAAAAATATCTGACCACCCCACAAAATCCCATAAAGTTCTATAGTTGACTATCCGCAAAGCAAACCAACTCTCAGTCCGACCCATTTCCGATCCATTTTGGCGATCGCACCATTCCCAAAATCGACTGACAATGTGTTGCGGATCGTCCCCCGCTTGAATTAGCCTTTTTAATAACACAGGAGATAACAATAGGGTAATTTGAACGTCCCCAGATGACACTAAATTGATCGCCTCATGCCAACCCTCTAATACTTCTGGCGTGATATAAAATAAGCGATCTTGAAGAATTTTTTGATAAGTTAAACTCCCCACTTTTGCCGTCAATTGCAGTGCGGTCACTTGCCTTTCGGAACCGAGTAAGCGCAGGTACTCTGCATCTAAATCAATGAATTGTTCGTCAATTCCTTGCATTACAAATTTTCGTTCAACAGGAAAAACTAAATTTTCAGTCAATTGTTTTCTCCTTTCAACTGTTCCGATCATTTAATCCTATCGTGAGGCATCGGATATTTTCACTTTTCCCCTATCAACTCCATACCGACACGCAACAATCGACCGTCTCAGGAAGACCCGAGTTTTCGCGCAATTTGTTCGACCATATGATTTTTTAATTTATCTTCTAAGGCTTTATTTTTTTTCTGTTTATTTTCCAGGCGGTCTGATTGTTTTTTCATCTTTTTGTCCGATTTTGTGAACTCTTTATTTCTTTTCTCGGCGGTTTTTTTGTCTTTCTTTTTTTCCAATATTTGATTGTATATATCGCCGTATATTTCCATCATATTTTCCGCTTCTAAGCCCAGACGTTCAATATCCTTGATGTTCAAGTATTTCTTAATTGCCTGCATCTGTGCTTGACGATAATCATATTCTAATTTGTCCGATTTCAGGACTCCTTCTTTCGCTTGTTGCATCGCTTCTACAGGTAAACCTAACTTCTGTAGCGCTTTTTCAGCCAAAGCATCGCCCGCCCGCAATTTTTCATAAAGCAGCGTCGCGATTTCATTCCGTTTTTTACCTAGAATACCCCCTCTCCGTTTCCTAAACCAATGACCAATTTTGTACAGCAGCAATCCCACTGCGCCCAGTCCCCCCAAGGCGGCTAACGCGGCACCAATTGCCCATCCAATTGGGTTGGAAGCCAGAACTAAACCGATAATTCCTCCTCCAATACTAGCTAATCCAGAACTAAAAGCCAGAGCTCTTCTGCCACTTTTTTCATATTTTTGATCGATCGCATACTCCACGGCATTGACGACATCGGGATTGTACTGTTTGAACCCCGGATTTTGACTTTTAGTTTCATGCAGCAACTCTTTCAAAGAGTTTTTGGTCTGAATTGATTTCGCCATTGCACAGGCATCAATTACCGATGTAATGGCAGCAAAGAAGACTCCGGCTATACTGGCAATTTGGGCAACGATACTCACGACTGGACTCACTGCATTAAGCACCTTAGCAGCCCCACCAACAGCCGTATTCAAGACTTCTCCCGCAGTGTATGCTGCCCCCTCGATTTTGGTTCGCTTATTTTTTGAACTAACATCCTGAATTTTCTGGTTGGCTTGCTCCTGTTGCTTTGGTACTAAATCCGAGTTTTTTGGCAGTTGTGCTTTGGCTTCTTGGGAGACAATTTCAAATTTAGATTGTTTCGGTGGCGCTTCCTCTGCTGCCGACTCTTTCTGGTAGAGTTCCGTTACAACCTGAGACAATTCCGGATTTTTAGACAGTAATTTTTCGAGTTCTCCTCCCGCCTCCTGACCGACATTTAGAGACGTTTGTACCTCGGTTCTACTCGGCAATTTATCCCCGTAAATTTTGGGCATATTTTTGCTCACATAGAGCTCTGCATCCTGTTTAATTTTTTTCGGATCTTCTCCTTCACGTTGAATTTTGGCTTCGGAAACCCTACCGACAGGAAAAAATTGCGGGGAATTTTGTCGGTTAATTTTTCTGACACCCGACCCCGAACCTTGCTGCACCACATGGGTCAACTCGTGGGCTATTAGCTTTTGTCCGCCCCGACTCTCCGGCTGATACTCTCCCTGTTTAAAAAAGATATCTTGACCCGTCGTAAATGCCTTCGCTTGGATGGATTGATTCAATTGACTCGCTTGGGAATTATCATGAATCCTCACACCCCTAAAATCTGCCCCCATCGCCTGTCCCATTTGAGACTGTAAATGCTCATCTAAGGGTTCACCACCACCCTTTTCTCGTTGAATTGATGACTCTAAATCTGCCGAAACTTCCCCACCCGCACTCGCTGTCTGTGGCTTCATCTGTACATCACCATCATCATCAAATTCCTCCTCATCAGACTCTCGCTGTAGGGTATTTGATAGCTCTTCTTTTTTCTGCAACTGAGAAATCCTCGGAGTCCTCAGCAACTGTGGTTGTTCCTGGCCTCCTTCTGCTTCCTGTTTCTGAACCTCCGGGTGCGTGGGGGGAGATTGAATCTGGTCTACAACTACATCCGCCACCCGGTCCGCTTCCTGTTCGTATTTATCCCCTACCGCCCCCACCGTCAGTTTAGCTTGAATCGGCTGCTGCGGTGTCCCATTCGTCGGGTTATCCCTTTGGGCTAAAGTCTGAAACACCCTCTGCATTGGCGCGTTGGGTTCCCCTTTCATCTGGATATCATCATCCTCCGTCCGTTGTATCGGTTCTGGCGATCGCTTCGTATTAGCAAAAACCGGGATATTAGCTAAATCGAACCCAGAGGACTCCTGCTGAAACTGCATTTCTGGCGATGCCACCTCCTGGTCTGGCGGCGCAAAATTCGCATCCTGAAACGGTCGAGACTGAAACTGTGCTTGCATCGGTGCAGAGCCAATTGATACTTCGGGTGAACCTTTCTTTCTACGTTGTATTCTCATCAGAAGCCCTCCGATTAGCTTGATCTGATTGCTCTAAATTTAATTAATCATCATCAAAAAGGCGATCGCACCTTAATTTTAAATCAAAACGGAATTATTCTCCCAATTCTCCCCGAACCAAATCCGCAATTTCCCCGATCCAGCGTTGTCGTTCTCCATGTTCGAGATTAAGAATATCAGCCCGAGACCAGTGGAAATAAAAAGCAATAAAGGCTACCTCCCGATACAAATCCTCTAGGGGGTAGCCCGCAACTCCCCCGCCAGAGAAATCCCCGCCTCTGGTGGATTAATCTGATTATATACCCCCTGTAAATAGTCCAAATCCGCTAAAAACAATCCCTCCAAGATATCCGGTCCCACCACAGAAATCTCCCCCAACTGGACAATGGATCGCGACAGCATCACCAAAACTCCATAGGCTGGATTTTCCCTCACCCGCAGATCTCTTTCTCGGAAAAGTTCATCCCACCCTGTCAGCGATCGCATGATTACCTCTCGATGCAAAGTTCCCTCCCCGTCCAACAATCCAACGGGGAGGGTAAAGCAAAATTGGGTCTGTGGCAAGTTTTCCGACAACATTAGATTAGGGACTAGAGAGTTTTGTAGCAGCCGGTGCTAGATAGGCCTTAATTAAACACTGGGGACACTGCCGCACCCGCCTTAGCAGAATAGGCTCCTACTAGGAACCCCCCCGCCTAAAAGCCACGGAGGATGTCAATTTCCTATCGTCGCTCTAAAAACGCGCCCAACTTTAATTAATCAGAGTCCGACTTGACCAAGCCGTTAATTTCCCGGTAGAAATCTTGCAGATAAGCCAAATCTACCGCAAACATATTCTCAATCACCGCCGTGGACACTTCCTGTAAACTACCGAGTTCAGTAATCACCCTGGCCAGGATAATCACAGTTGCATAGGCGGGATTCATCTGTACACGAGGATCGCGCAGCGGGATAATCTCATCGATCGCCCGCGACAGTCGCATCACCCCCTGTTGGTGCAGGTTCCCTTCCGGGTCCAAATACCCCTTGGGTAAAATAAACTCAAACTCCGTTTGCATCGTTTAATCGTGCCTTAGCAAAAGAATCGGGCTTTAAAGTCCCGTGTAACTACCTCGCGCCCAGCGCGGCGAGTACGTCACAAGATACGTTCAAACCCTTCGCAAGCAATTTCCAACTCCTCAACGGCTAAATCGCTTCCCGATGCCATATTATCGGTGATGCTATAACTAACCGGCCAGCCGCCACTAAAAGCAAACCGCGCCCCTTCCGAACTATCCTGACGGTAAATGGTCAAAAAACCATTTTTAAACTTAGATACCCAACCGCCATCATGGACAGTCGCGATCCAATCCCACAGTGTAGTGGAAGCCGTTAGTCCCCGACGCAGAGAAAAATTATCAACACTGTTGTTACCCGGAAGTTTAGTGCAAATCACCTGACCTCGAGTCGCCTTTCCCCACCTTTTTGGGAAGACCTCATTGTGGGTAATGACAGTCTGGGAATATTTGAACCCTCGGCACTCCATAAAGTAGCCATCCACATCATCCCGGCTGCCGTCCAAATGCAAAGCCACATAAAAACGGCAGGCGGTCAGAACTTCATAGAGATGATGTTTTTGGTTAATTAAATCACCAATCATGCCAATCGCTACCCTAACTAAACACTACACTTGTTCCCAAAGTTGCTACTTTCTGCAACCCGGAATGGCTAATTTCAATGGTTTCCTTAAACAGATCCGTTGAATCGGAACTAGCTTGGGTGGTTGTATATTTAGCGGGGAGACAGTCCCTCAAATTCCAACGAGCCCCCTCCGAGCCATCCTGTTTGTAAAGTACCAAGGAAGCATCACTCACCTTGGCGATCGCATCAGTTTTACCACCAAGCATCGCCGGCGGATGACAGTCGAGATACCATTTTACCAGGGCATCATTTTCAGCGGTAGTGATAAACTCCAGAGTCATATTTTCAAAAGTCACCGATGCTGGGGTAATTTGAGTTGCGCTTCTAACGTCTTTTCCCGAACCGATAGACTGTCCCTCTGCCGCCGGGTCGATACTAATAGAAATTCCACTCACTTTGGAAATCAGCAAACGAGTATTATTGCCAAATTCAAAGTAAAACCGCGCAGAAGTCAAATATTCATAAGCCATAATTTAAATCTCTCCTAACTGATAAGCGATTTGAAGGTCTTGTAGGGGCGGGTGCTAGATCCGCCACGGGAAAACCAGCCAACTACCTGCACCCGCCCTTCTTTCAGGGGACGGGAAAACCAGCCAATTCTGGACCCGCCCTTCTTCTTTCAGGGGACGGGAAAACCAGCCAATTCTGGACCCGCCCTTCTTTCAGGGGACGGGAAAACCAGCCAATTCTGCACCCGCCCTTCTTCTTTCAGGGGACGGGAAAACCAGCCAATTCTGGACCCGCCCTTCTTCTTTCAGGGGACGGGAAAACCAGCCAATTCTGGACCCGCCCTTCTTTCAGGGGACGGG
>Ga0213836_101262_pt1 | contig 15669 bp, 17 predicted proteins | sample SWPATP03_FD_160578 | JGI IMG/M metagenome (GOLD analysis project Ga0213836, IMG submission 160578) | Coastal seawater microbial communities from Marineland, Florida, United States - SWPA TP0 #3 | ecosystem: Environmental > Aquatic > Marine > Coastal | place: USA: Florida | collected 2016-08-05
ACGGTCCCCTCCATATGTTCAAGACCGAGGTCATCAACCTTCTCGGGCCCTGGAAATCCATGGCCCAGGTCGAGTGGGAGACCCTGCAGTGGGTCAGCTGGTACAACAACGAGCGGCTACACGGCGCCATCGGGCATCGGCCGCCGCAGGAAGGGGAGGACGCATTCCACGAACGGATGAACGCCCTTGAAAACGCCGCCCAGGCTTTGAACAAAACACCCTCTCGGAAACCCGGGGCGGTTCAGACCGCTTCGACCGGCTGACCCGCCGCGTGGGCACCTTCCTGAAGGTGCACGCGGTCACGGCGGCCGAAAGCGTCAATCTCCTGCGCGCCGCAGTGCAGGAACTCGACCTCGACCCCGATCAGGTGGACGCCATCTTCGGTCCCGGCTTCCTTGACGGGCTGACCGAGGGCGCCAAGGAGGAAGTCGCGGGCGTGGTGGCCGAGTTCGATGCGCTCGCGGAATCCGCCCGCGATACCGCCTTCGAGATGAACCAGGCCGCGGCGGTGCTGCGCGGCATGGGCCTGACCGATCAGGCCGACGCCCTGACCGAGATCGCGGCGGAACTGGAGAACACGGCCGGCGCGTTCGAGCGCGGCGAGTAATCTGCCGACGACATGATCGACGCGCTGGTGAAGACCTCCGACAACGCGCTGCTGGTGGTCAACGGCATGGACGCCATCGACCGGGCGCGCGTGTCCGGCGCCATTGGCAGCGTCAACGCGCTGACGGCTGCGCTGCTGGCCGCGTCCGAAATGGCCCGCAACGTGGCCGCCGACATTGCCGCGCTGGAGGATGCACAGGACGACGCCGAGGCCGGCTTCCCCGTCCAGACCCCCGGACCCGGCACCCCACGCCCGCGCAATGCGCCGCGCGACATCGACTTCGACCTGCCGCCCGAGGTGCGAACGCGCAGTGGCGGAGGTGGTGGCCGTGCGGCGCCGTCGGAGTTCCAGCGCGCGGCGCAGGCCATCCGCGACCGCATCGCCGATCTGGAGGCCGAGGGCGCGGCGCTGCTGGCCGCTGCGGCGGCGGGCATGGAGTATGAGGGCGCCATCGCCTACGCCTACCAGCGCGCTCGTCTGCTGAACGCCGCCATGCGCGACGGCATCGAGATCACGCCCGACTTCGCCGCCGAGATCGACCGCCTCGCCGAGTCCCATGTCGCCGCCAGTGCTGCCGCGAGGGAGACCGCCGACGCCATGCGCGAGGCGCAGGCGAACGCCGAGGCGGGCGCCGAGGCGGTGGCGAACCTGTTCATGGGCATCGTGCAGGGTGCCACGGCCCGGCGGGCGCTGGCGCAACTGCTGCAACAGATGGCGATGGTGCAGGCGCAGCGGGCCTTCGGGATGCTTGCGGGCATGGGCGTCCCTGTGGGCATGGTCCCGGGCACGCTGGGCAGCCTGACACGGCGCGAGCACGGCGGCAGCGTGCGCGCGGGGCAACCCTGCATCGTGGGCGAGAAGCGGGCCGAACTGTTCGTGCCGAACCAGTCGGGCACCATCCTGCCGAGCGTGCCCACGGGCAGGGGGCAGGTGGACGTGTCCGTGCGGGTGCATGTCGACGAGAACGGCAACTGGAAAGCGAACGTGGAGAAGATCGCCGATGGCCGCGTGCGGAAAGCGGCGCCGCAGATCGTGCGGCAGTCGGTGCAGGCCACCTACGCCGCCAACAGCGAACGGAGGATGCCGTGATGGATGGACCCCTTCGCAAGCTGATGGCCGAGGAACTGCGCCGGCACCTCGCCACGCCGGAGCCGATGAACCTGCCCGCTGGCGGCGCGACCCTGTGGCGCGCGTTCCTCGACCTCGACGCCTCGCGCAGCTACCACGCGAACGGCCCGAACCCGATCCCCTATACCGAGATTGCAGCCCATGCGCGGTGCATGAACCTGCCGCTGGAGCCTCACCACGTCGCCGTCATCCGCGACATGGATGACGTGGTGCCGGAGCACTACCAGCGCCGCATCGCCGAGGCCGTGAAGGCGAGTCGCGCCGCGGCCTCGACCGCGCCGAGGGTGTCGTCGCAGCCGCTCAACCCGGCCCTGTTCGACGCGCTGCTGGGCTGAGTGCTTACCTGGCTCTGGACGCTTACTCGCCCGCACCCCCCCGACTTCCCGCCAAGCGCTTGATTTTGGGGGTGGTGGGCGACCCTGGAATCGAACCAGGCATGGGTCTCCCCGGCGGAGTTACAGTCCGCTGCCGCACCTTGCAGCACGTCGCCCGACGCTGGGGGCGGGATAGCGAAGGGCCAAGGGGGCGTCAACCGGATTCGGTGGCGGCAGGCGGCACCTTGCGCCGAGGCCCGGCCGGCGCCATGGTGCGGCCGCGGCGGAGGCGAGCGATGAAGAAACCGGCCTGGGTGATCGACAAGGAACGCGCGCGCCGCGCGGCCGGGCAGGCGACCGTCTGGCTGTTCGGGCTGCATGCAGTGCGCGATGCGCTGGCGAATCCGCGCCGACAGCGGCTGCGCCTCATCGCCACGAAGAACGCCGCCGACCGCCTCGCCGATGCCATCGCCGCCGCCGGCATCGTCCCCGAGATCGCCGATGCGCGGCGCTTTCCCGCGCCGCTCGACCCCGGCTCGGTGCATCAGGGCGCCGCGCTGGAGGTCCGCCCGCTGGACTGGGGGCCGCTCGAGACGCTCTGTGCCCCCGGTCCGACGCCCGCGACGGTCGTGCTGCTCGACCGGGTGACCGACCCGCACAACGCCGGCGCCGTGCTGCGCTCGGCCGAGGTGTTCGGCGCCCGGGCGGTGATCGCCCCCGAACGCCACGCCGCCCCCGAGACCGGCGCGCTGGCCAAGGCCGCCAGCGGCGCGCTGGAGCGGCAGCCCTATCTGCGGGTGCGCAACCTCGCGCAGGCGATGGAGGCGCTGCGGGGCATGGGCTATGCGCTGCTCGGCCTCGACGGGGGGGCCGAGGCAACGCTGGAGGCGGCGCTGGCCGAGGCGGGCCCCGAGCGCCCGGTCGGGCTCGTGCTGGGCGCCGAGGGGGCGGGGCTGCGCGCGGGCACGCAGGCACACTGCGACCGGCTGGTGCGCATCGCGGCGGCGGGGGGGTTCGGCTCGCTGAACGTGTCCAACGCCGCGGCGGTGGCGCTGCATGCCGCGGCCCGGCGCTGAGCGCGCGGCCCTTCACAGTCGCGCAGGCTCGCGCTCTCGGGACTTTCCGCGGCCGGCGCGATGCGCCATCTTCGCGCACATGAGTCGCATGATCGCCGCCAGACCGATGCCCTCGGCCCCCGGTGTCCGCCTGTTCTGGGCGATGCTGCTGGGGTTGCTGCTGTCCACCGGCCCGGCCGTGGCCGAGCAGCGTGGCCGGGTCATGGCGCCGGCCGGGGTCGCGCTGGCGGGCTTCGACCCGGTGGCCTATTTCACCGATGGCCGCGCCGTTCCGGGGCGTACCGACATCGCGCTGCGCTGGCGCGGGGTGCGCTGGCACTTCGCCACCGCGGCCCATCGCGCCGCCTTCGAGGCGAACCCCAAGGCCTATGTGCCGCAGTTCGGCGGCCTCTGCGCGCTGTCGGTCGTGCGGGGAGAGCCCGAGCCGGGACACCCCGAGCACTGGACCATCGTCGACGGGCGCCTCTATTTCGCCGCCGGCGCGGCACAGCTGGCGCAGGTGATGGGCGACCCCGCCGGCACGATCCGGAACGCGCGCAGCAACTGGGCCGCCGCCCGCGCGGACTGACGGGCCCTGCGTGGCCGCCGCCGGCCCGCCGGCGACGGGCGACGCCGCGGGCTCACCTCCGGCCGCCGCCACCGCATCCGCCGACGGGGGGGCCGCAGCGTTCACCCTTGCTTCACAGCTTTGCGATACCCCCTTAAACGCGCGCTTCCGATCTCTAACTCAAACTGCGAGACGTGAGTTCGGAACATTCGCGTTTCTCTTCACTGTCCCTCGTTCCGTTACTGCGCCCGGTCCTCTGGTCCGGGCGCCTCTTTTTCGCCAGCCCACAGGCGGGCAGGGGGGTTCCACCGGGCCCGCGCCCGCGCTACTCAGGGGCCGTTCCCATGCGGCGGGAGGGCAACTCACCATGGAACCGACCGATGCGGCCCTGCGCCGGATCCTGGGGCGTGCGCGCGTCATCGCGATGGTGGGCGTCTCGCCCGACCCGGTGCGCCCGTCGCACTTCGTGGGCCGCTACCTCGCGCTCAAGGGCTATCGGGTGATCCCGGTCAACCCGGGCCACGCCGGGCGCATGCTCTTCGGCGAGACCATCCGTGCCGGCCTTCGCGACTGTCCGCCCGAGACCGACATGCTCGACATCTTCCGCCGCTCCGAGGCCGTGCCGGGCGTGGTGGAAGAGGCGCTCGCCTGCCTGCCCGGGCTGCGCACGGTCTGGATGCAGATCGGGGTCGAGAGCCCCGACGCCGCCGCCATGGCGCAGGCGCGTGACCTCGAGGTGGTGATGAACCGCTGCCCCAAGATCGAGCATCAGCGGCTCTTCGGCGAGCTGCGCAAGGCCGGCTTCGCGACCGGCGTGATCTCGTCCCGGCTCTGAGCGACCGGCCGAGAGCCCTCTCCCCTTTCATCTTTCCTCAAATATCCTCGGGGGGGTCACGCGGAGCGTGACGGGGGGCAGACAGCCCCCCTCCGCCGCCGGGGCCCGGAGCCGGCGACTGCCCGAAGGCGCCTCAGCCCTGCGGGTGATCGGGGGCGTGCGGACGCCGCAGCACCCGCGGCGGCGCCGGCAGCCCGGCCTCGGCGGCGATGTCGGCGCGGCTCTTGCGCGCGCGCTCGGTCTCGGACTTGAGCTGCCCGCAGGCGGCCATGATGTCCTCGCCCCGCGGCGTCCGGATGGGCGAGGCGTAGCCCGCCTTGTGCACGATGTCGGCAAAGGCCTCGATCCGCTCCCAGTCCGAGCGTTCATAGGGCGCGCCGGGCCATTCGTTGAAGGGGATGAGGTTGATCTTGGCCGGGATGCCCGCGATCAGCTTCACCAGCCGCCGCGCATCGGCGTCCGAATCGTTCACGCCCTTCAGCATCACGTATTCAAAGGTGATCCGCTCGGCATTCGACAGCCGCGGATACTCGCGCAGCGCCTCCAGCAGCGCGGCGATGTTCCATTTGCGGTTGATCGGCACCAGCCGGTCGCGCACCTCATCCGTCGTCGCATGGAAGCTCACCGCCAGCAGGCAGCCGATCTCGCGCGCCGTCCGGGCGATCTCGGGCACCACGCCCGAGGTCGACAGCGTGATCCGCCGCCGCCCAAGCGCGATGCCCTCGCCGTCCATGCAGATGCGCATGGCGTCGCGCACCGCCTCGAAGTTGTAGAGCGGCTCGCCCATCCCCATCAGCACGAGGTTCGAGACCAGCCGCTCCTCGCGCTTCGGCTCGCCGGGCCGCGGCCAGTCGCCCAGATCGTCGCGCGCCACCATCACCTGCCCCACGATCTCGGCCGCCGTCAGGTTGCGCACCAGCTTCTGCGTGCCGGTGTGGCAGAACGAGCAGGTCAGCGTGCAGCCCACCTGGGACGAGAGGCAGAGCGTGCCGCGCCCCTCCTCGGGGATGTAGACGGTCTCCACCTCATGCCCGCCATTGATGCGCAACAGATACTTGCGGGTGCCATCGGCCGAGACCTCGCGGCGCACCACCTCCGGCAGGGCGATCTCGAACGCCTCGGCCAGCTGCGCGCGATACCCCTTGGCGAGGTTGGTCATGGCGGCGAAGTCGCGCACGCCCCACTGATAGAGCCACTGCCAGATCTGGGCCACGCGCATGCGCGCCTGTTTCTCGGGCGTGCCGGCGCCGATCAGCGCCTCGGCCAGCTGCGCTCGCGTCAGGCCGACAAGGTTGATCCGCCCGCCCGCAGCCTCGCGGCGGGGCAGGGTCAGCACATCCTGGGTGATCGGGGCGGTGGCCGGGGTCACGGGCAAGCTCTCCGCGGTGGGGGGCAGGGGCGATCAGGGCATATAGGCGTCGGGGGCCGGCTTCGCCAGCCCCTCCGCCCCGACGTGCCTGCCCGTCCGCGCGCTCAGCGGCAGCGGCGCTGCGCCTCCTCCGAGGCGGCGGTGAAGCCGAACAGCGAGAAGGTGTCGCGCGTGGTGGTGCCGCGGCTGGACCGGCCGGTCACGACGGCCTGGGCCCCGCCCCGCATGGCGGCCATCAGCCGGGCGTCGTCCTCCGGGTTCGCCGGCCAGGCCCAGTCGCCCGAGGTGAAGAGCTGGAACGTCTCGTTGCCGATCTCGACCGACACGGTCGAGTCCGGGGCAAAGGGATAGCCGCCGGTAAAGCTGATCTCGCCGTTGACGTTCTGGTCCGGCCGATAGGTGACGAACATCAGGATGTCGCCGCGCCGCACCTGCACGGTCGAGCCGCCGCGGGTCGCCACCCACTCCTTCGGGCTCGACACGCTCCAGCAGGCGCGGGGGTTCTCCTCGACGAAGACGCTCCAGTCGGTCTCGGCCGCGACCCGGTTGGTGGATTCCTGCTGCGCCGCCGCCGGCATCGCCAGTCCCGCGCCCAGAACCCCGCCCAAAAGCACCGCCACAGCCCGTTTCGCTTGCCTCATCGCGTCTTCCTCTGCCCTGATCTGTCGGGACCGTCCGGTCTTGCAGGGTCCGGCCACGCCGCAGCGTCCGCACCGCGTGGCCCCTCGCGCCCCCATCTTCTTGGCGGGCGTCCTGCGCCGGAGCGGTGTTTTGCGGTGGCGGCGCCCCGTGTCTCCCGCTAGCTGGGGTCTTAACGCGATTGGGTGGGCGGGGAAAAGCCCCGCCGCCGGACGACTGGGCGGGAATCCGCGCAACTCTGCGTGAAGGCTGGAGGCCGAGGCGATGAACGGGACGGCGGGGCAGGGGGGCTGCGTGCAGGCCGGGGCGGTTCCCATGGTGGAGGTCTGGCGCGGCGGCCTCGTCGAGAGCGTGCATGCGGGGCATGCGGTGGTCTGCGATGCGACCGGCGCCGTGCTCGAGGCCTGGGGCGAGCCGGAGGCGCTGATCTATCCGCGCTCGTCGTGCAAGATGGTGCAGGCCCTGCCCTGGGTCGAGAGCGGGGCGGCCGGCGACACGCCCGATGCGCTGCTGGCGCTGGCCTGCGCCTCGCATCAGGGCGCCGTGATCCACACCGAGGCGGTGGGGCGCTGGCTTGCGGCGCTGGGGCTGTCGGAGGCCGATCTGCGCTGCGGCGCGCACCCCCCCACCGACCGCGAGGCGGCCGAGGCGCTGATCCGCGCCGGCCGCGCGCCCGGTCAGATCCACAACAACTGCTCGGGCAAGCACACCGGGTTTCTGGCCCATGCGCAGCATCTCGGCGCGGGGCCCGAGTATGTCGAGCCCGACCACCCGGTCCAGCGCGCCGTCCGCGCCGCCTTCGAGGAGCTGACCGGTGCGCCCAGCCCCTGCCACGCGCCCGACGGCTGCTCGGCACCGAATTTCGCCACCACCGTCGCCGGGCTCGCCCGCGCCATGGCGGCCTTCGCGGCGGCGGGGCCGGGGGGCGGGGCGCGGGCGCGGGCGATGGTGCGGCTGCGCGAGGCGATGATGCGCCACCCCGAGATGGTCGCCGGCGAGGGCCGCGCCTGCACCGGGCTGATGCGGGCCATGGGCGGGCGCGGCGCGGTCAAGACCGGGGCCGAGGGCGTGTTCGTCGCCATCCTGCCCCAGCGCCGGCTGGGCGTGGCGCTGAAGATCGCCGATGGCGCCGGGCGGGCGGCCGAGACCGCCATCGCCGCGCTGCTCCACCGCCTGGGCGCGCTCGATGCCGCCGAGGCCGCGCCCTGGCTCCGGCCCGGGATCCGCAACTGGCGCGACCTGACGACCGGCCACATCGCCCCGGCGCCCGGCCTTCTCCGGACGCCCCCCGGCGCCGGCCCGTGACGCCGGCCCGTGACGCCGACCCGTGACGCCGACCCGTGACGGGCGGGTGTGACGTCGGCCTGCGAGGCGCGCGCGCAACACGCCCAGGCGTCGAGCGCGGCTCTCGGGGGCTCCGCATGTCCCCGCCCCCTCCGCGGCCCCCCCGCCCCCCGCGCGCGCCCCTCCGCCTCATGCTCCGCCCCGCCAGCGGCATTAACCCGACGTTAAGCATGCCGCGGCGAAACTCTGCGGATGTGGCGTGCGCTCGGCCTCACCCTCGTGCTGGCGGCCTGCCCGGCCTCGGTCGCGGCGGGGCCCTGGCCGCGCGAGCCCGGCGCCTGGTTCGCCGCGCTGGAGGCCGGGGCCGAACGGGGCGGCGGCTCCCCCCGCGCGCTCGGCCAGCTCTGGCTGGAACGCGGGCTCACCGACCGGCTGACCCTCGCCGGCAAGCTCCGCCACGACAGCGGCGGCCCATCGGCCGAGGCGCATCTGCGGCTGCACGCGGCCGCCGGTCCGGGCGGTCTGCGCCAGGCCCTCGCCCTCGGGCTGGCCACCGGCGACGGCGCCACGCAGCTGGTGGCAACGCTGCACCTGGGGCGCTCCCTCGGCGGGCGGCTGGGCCCGGGCTGGGCACGGCTCGACATCACCGGCCGCGGCGGCGCCGGCGGGCTCGCCTCGGCCGAGGTCATGCTGCAGGCCGGGCTGCGCCCGCGCGCGCCCTGGCTCGCCATGCTCGGCGCCACCGCCTTCCACCGCGACGGGACCACCTCGCTCACCCTCACCCCGGCGCTGGGCCGCGATCTGGGAGCGGGCCGCAGCCTCCTGACCGAGCTGGCCCTCGACCCGCGCGAGCGCAGCATCCGCGCGCTGTCGCTCGTGCTGTGGCACGAGTTCTGACCCCCGCGCCCCGAACATGCCGCCCGGGGACAGCCTCCCGCCCATCCCCCTTCATCTTTCGAAAAATATCCTCGGGGGGAGCCGCCGCAGGCGGCGGGGGGCGGAAAGCCCCCCCTCCGACGCCCGACCCGGGTGCACCGCCGCCGGGCTCAGCCGTCGCGGAAATGCTTCGAGAGTTTCAACCCCTGCCCCTGGTAATGCGAGGCAAGACCGGCGCCGTACAGCACCTCGGGCCGCTCGGCCATGCGCTCATAGACCAGCCGGCCCACCGACTGGCCGTGCTCGAGCGCAAAGGGCGCCTCGTGACAGCGCACCTCGAGCACCCCGCGCGCCCCCGCACCGCCCGCCGCCGCATGGCCGAAGCCCGGGTCGAAGAAGCCCGCGTAATGCACCCGGAACTCGCCGACCATGGCCAGATAGGGGGCCATCTCGGCGGCATACCCCGGCGGGATGTGCACCGCCTCGCGGCTGACCAGGATGTAGAAGGCGCCGGGGTCGAGGATCAGCCGGCCGTCGCGCGCCACCAGCTCCTCCCAGAACTCGGCCCGCGCATGGGCGCCGACACCGTCAAGGTCGATCACCCCCGAATGCGGCTTGGCGCGGTAGCCCACCAACCCCCCGGCGCCCGCCCGCAGATCGACCGAAAAGCCCACGCCCCCGGAGAACACGGGCGCATCGCTGCCCAGCCCCGACACCAGCGGCTCGCGGGCGTGCAGCGCCGCGAGCTCGGCGTCCGACAGCACGGCCTGTCCGCGCCGAAGGCGCAGCTGGTTCAGCCGCATCCCCGGCCGGACCAGCACCGAGAACGAGCGCGGGCAGATCTCGGCATAGAGCGGGCCGGCATAGCCCTCGGGCACGCGGTCGAACTCGACCCCGTCGTCCGTGATCATCCGGGTCAGCAGGTCCAGCCGGCCGGTCGAGCTCTTGGCGTTGGCGGCGCCCCCGATGCCGGCGGGCAGCGCGAGCCGCTCGATCAGCGGCACGAGATAGACGCAGCCCTTCTCCAGCACCGCACCGGGGCCGAGGTCCATGCGGTGCATCCGGAAATCGCGCAGCCGGTCGCCCACGCGCTGCCCCCGGCCGGGCAGGAACGAGGCGCGCACGCGCCAGGCCTCGGTCCCGAGGCGCAGGTCGAGGCTGGCGGGCTGGATCTGGTCGGGCTCGATCGCGGGCGAGCCGGCGATCGCTCCCTCGGCGACGAGGCGGCGAAGCGCCTGTGCCGGCAGAACGCCCTCAGGCATCGTGGTTGGCCTCGTGGCAGGCATGCAGGCCGACTTTCCCCCGCCGGGGCCCGGGGGCGCCGGCGCCGCACGGGGGCCGCGCCCGTCCGACCCATGGCCCGACAGGCACCCCCATCGTGCCGAAGAGGGATTGCGAAGCCGGTGTGCCCCTCGTCCCCGCAGCGGCATTCGAGATGATGGTCGGGCCGGCGAGATTCGAACTCACGACCTTCCGCCCCCCAGACGGACGCGCTAACCAGACTGCGCCACGGCCCGACGCGCGCCTTGTAGGGCGGTTTCGGGGGCGGGGGCAAGGGCGAAAGTGCACCTCTGCGGCCCGCCCCGGAGAGGTTCGGGCCATGCGAGGGCGTCCCTAGAGCCGCGCACCGGCGGCACGTTCGCTCATGCGGGCGTGCAGGGTCGCCAGCCGGCCGCCCAGGCCGCGCGCGGCGGCGGCGCGGGAGGGCGCAAGCGGACCCTCGAGCCCGCGCAGGAGCGTGGCGACGCGGCGCCCGTCGCCATCGTCATCCCCACCGTCGTCCGCCTCCGCGGCCGCAAGCGCCGGCGGCGTCGGCGCGGCGTCATCGGCCACCTCGGGCAGGAGCGATTCGGCGTCGGCCGTGTCGAGCCCGGCGAACAGGTCCGCCATGGCCGTCTCCGCTGCCCGCGGCGTGGTGTCGCGCCCGCCCGCCGCCTGGCTGCGCTCCCCTGCCGACGCGGCCCCGCCCTGCGCCGGGGCCGGGAGGTCGGGGGAGGCCTGGTCGGGGGAGGCCAGTTCGGGAGATGACTGCGGGACCCCGGCGCCGGTGTCGGTCGTCTCCGCGGCACGATCGTCGCTTGCCGCCCTTGCGGCGGGGGCGCTGCCGGCGGCCTCCGAGGCGGCGTCGGCGCCTGCCGTCTCCGCGCGGGGAGGCTCGACGGCATCGGGGCCCGTGCCCGCGGAGTTGCGCTCCGCGCCGGCGGTCTTCGGAGCGTCGGTCCGGGACGCCTCGTGCCCGGCGGCCTGGGTCAGGGGCGCCTCGGGGTCCGGGCGCTCGGCCGCTGGCGCCTCGGTCGGAGCGGAGGTGCCTTCCGTGGCGTTCGGCGCAGTCACGGCGGCGGTGGCCGGGGCCTGCGTGATCTCGGCAAGCGCCATGCCCTCCGCATCCGTTCCGGGCCGCTGCGGGGCCGTCGCCCGCGGTGCCTCTGCGTCCGGGGCCGCGGGGGCGACCTCCCTGGCCGAGGCCCGGAGGGCGTCGCCCCCGGCCGCAACGGGTGACGCGGCGAGGGGCGAGGGCGGTTCCGCCTCGGGCTTTCCGGTCTCGGGCGCCCCCCCTGCGGGCACCCCGGTCCCGGGCCCCTCGGTCCCGGGCCCCTCGGTCTCGGGCGCGAGGGTCGCCTCCACGTCGGCCTCCATGAGGCGGCCCATGTCGGCCACATGGCGTGCGCCATGCTCGCGCATGAGCTTCTGGACGCCGCGGATGGTCATCCCGTCGTCGTGCAGGAGCCGCTTGATGCCCGCCAGCAGGGCCACATCCGCCGGCCGGTAATACCGCCGGCCGCCCGCGCGCTTGACCGGCTTCACCTGGGAGAACTTGCTCTCCCAGAAGCGCAGCACATGGGCCGGCGTCTCCAGCAGGTCGGCCACCTCACTGATGGTGCGGAACGCCTCCGGTGCCTTGTCGGCCATGTCGCTGCCCTCTCACGGCCCTGTCGTGGCCGCCGCCCGGTGCCGGACGGCCGTGTCGCGCCGGCTCAGCCGCGGTTGCCGCGGGCCACACGCTCCTTCATGATGTGCGAGGGCCGGAAGCTGAGCACGCGGCGCGGGCTGATCGGTACCTCCTCGCCGGTCTTGGGGTTGCGCCCCATCCGCGGCCCCTTGTCGCGCACCGTGAAGGTGCCGAAGGACGAGATCTTCACCGTCTCGCCGGCCACCAGCGCGTCGGAGATGTGCTGAAGCACGCTCTCGACCAGTTGCGCGGATTCGTTCCGCGACAGTCCGACATCGCGGAAGACCGCTTCTGTCAGGTCCATCCGTGTCAGCGTCTTGTCCGACATGCCACCCCCCAAGGTCCCAGGCGGAAACCATCCCCGAATCGAAAAGGGCTGTCAATATAACCCCTTGGGTCAGGCCCGCCGGTGCCTACCAACGCAGCAGCACCGCCCCCCAGGCGAGCCCGCCGCCGATGGCCTCTGTCAGCACCAGATCGCCCCGGCGGATCCGCCCCCGGGCATGGGCGACGGAGAGCGCGAGCGGGATCGAGGCGGCCGAGGTGTTGCCGTGGTCCTGCACGGTCACGATCACCCGTTCCATCGGCAGCCCCATCTTCGCTGCGGTCCCACGGATGATGCGCAGGTTGGCCTGATGCGGCACCAGCCAGTCGAGCTCGGCCGCCGTGACCCCGGCCTTGGCGAGGGCGGCGTCGGCGGTGGCGGCGAGCTTCTCGACGGCGTGGCGGAAGACCTCCTTGCCCTGCATGCGCAGTTGCCCGGCCGAGCCGGTGGACGACACGCCGCCGTCCACCTCCAGGATGCCGCGCAGCCGGCCGTCGGCGTGCAGGTCGATCGACAGGATGCCGCGGTCGGCGGTGGTCCCGGTCCCCTCTGCCGTCTCGAGGATCAGCGCCCCGGCACCGTCGCCGAACAGCACGCAGGTGCTGCGGTCGGTCCAGTCCATGATCCGGCTGAAGGTCTCGGCCCCGATCACCATCACCCGCCGCGCGAGGCCCGCGCGCATCATCGCCTCGGCGTTGGCCAGCGCATAGACGAAGCCGGCGCAGACCGCCTGCACGTCGAAGGCGAAGCCCCCCGGCATGTCGATGCCGGCCTGCACCATGGTGGCGACCGAGGGAAAGGTGCGGTCGGGGGTGGAGGTGGCGACGATGATCGCATCGAGGTCGCCGGGGGTGCAGCCGGCATCCGCCAGCGCGGCCTTCGCGGCGGCGATGGCGAGATCCGAGGTGCACTCCCCCTCGGCCGCGAAATGCCGCCGCTCGATGCCCGAGCGCGAGCGGATCCAGTCATCCGATGTGTCGAGGGTCGCCTCGAACTCGGCGTTCTCCACCACGCGGTCGGGCAGGCGGTGGCCCACGCCCCGGACGACGGCGCGCAGTGTCATGTGGTTCCTCCCTGCGGCTCGGCCGGCCGCCCGGGGGCGGCCTCCGGGGCGGTGTCCTGGGGGCCCGGGGCATCCGGACGCGCGATGGCCTCGGCGGCGGCGGTGCCGGCCATGCGCATGGCCAGCCGCTCCTGAAAGCCGGAATGCGCCAGCTGGAAGGCGAGCTTCACCGCGGCCGAAACCCCGGTCTCGTCGGCCGAGCCGTGGGATTTCACCACCGTCCCGTTGAGGCCGAGAAACACCCCGCCGTTGACGCGCCGCGGGTCGATGCGCTTTTGCAGCCGGCGCAGCGAGGTCAGCGCCAGAAGCGCGGCGAGCTGCGACATCACGCTGTTCTGGAAGGCTTCCTTGAGGAAGTCGCGAATCAGGCCGGCGGTGCCCTCGCCGGTCTTCAGCGCGATGTTGCCGGTGAAGCCGTCGGTCACGATCACGTCCACCCGGGCCGAGGGGATGTCGCCGCCTTCGACGAAGCCCACGAAGTCGAAGTTGCCGCCCTGCGAGGCCGCGCCGATCAGCTCGGCCGCGGCGCGCAGCTCGGGGCGGCCCTTGTGCTCCTCGGTGCCGACATTGAGCAGCCCGACACGCGGGCGCGCCAGCTCCAGCCCGTTGCGGGCATAGGCCGCGCCCATCAGCGCGTATTGCAACAGGTCCTCGGCATCGGCGCGCACGTCGGCGCCGACGTCGAGCATGACGTTGAAGCCCTGCGGATTGCGCGAGGGCCAGAGGCAGGCGATGGCCGGGCGGTTGACCCCGGGCAGCTTGCGCAGCCGCAGCATCGACAGCGCCATCAGCGCACCGGTGTTGCCGCAGGAGACCGCGACCGTCGCCTCGCCCTGCCGCACCGATTCCAGCGCCGACCACATGCTGGTCCGGCGGCCGTTGCGCACGACGTGGCTCGGCTTTTCGGTCATCGCCACCGCCTCGGGGGCGTGAACGATCCGACAGCGCTCTGCCAGCCCGGCACGGCGGCGCACCAGCGGTGCGAGCACGGCCTCGTCGCCGTGCAGCAGAAAGGCGATGTCGCGGTTCTTCTCGACCGAGCGCACGAGACCGCCGACCACGGCGGCGGGGCCATGGTCGCCCCCCATCGCATCGACGGAAATCACCGTCCTTCCGGCCATCGCGGCTGCCGGGGCGCGCTCAGTCGTCATGGCTGGCCGGGGTCATGGGAGGGAGGCGGGTGCAGGGGGCGGCGGTCGGAGCCGCATCCGCGCGCGACGTCAGGCGGCGTCGTCGTCGAGCTGGACCTCGTCGCCGCGGGCCACCACCTCGCGCCCGGCATACCAGCCGCAGGACGGGCAGACATGGTGCGGGCGCTTCAGCTCGCCGCAGCTGGGGCATTCGTTGGGATTGGCTGCCACGAGGGCGTCATGCGCGCGGCGCATGTTGCGGCGAGAGCGGGTGACTCGGTTCTGCTGAACGGCCATGGTCGGACCTCGGACTGTGTGAACTCAGGTGTCGGCCGCAGCGGGCCGGTCGGTTTGGCGAAACGACATGAAGGGGCGGCTTACACCCGTTCGCGCCCGAGGCCAAGCCTCGGCGCGCCCCCTGCTTCGAGATTGTCACGTTTTCGAGGGCGCGTCGCGGACCGGGACCCGCCGGAGGGTGCGACGCCTCGCGGGCCCCGAGCGGTCCCTCGCGATCCGACGTCCGGTGCCGGCGGTCTCAACGCTTCAGCCGGTCGCGCAGCGCCGCGAGCCCGGCCATGGGGTGGGCGTCGGCATCGGTCATCGGCACCACCCCGGGGGCGGCGAAGACCGCCGCGCCCAGCTCGGCCCCTTCGGCGCGCGGAAACGGCGGCACCGCCAGCGCCAGCGCCTCGACCATCACCGCGGCGGGGTCGATCACGGCGCCCAGCGGCTCGGCGTCCACATCCTCCGGCAGCTCCGCCTCCGCCTCGCTCGGCCCCGCGTAATCGGGCAGGAACCGCCGCGACACCCTCTCGTCGATGCGCGTGGTCACCGGCACGAGCGTCACGCCGCAGGGCTGCACCACGCTCGCCCCGAGCTGCGCGTTCAGCTCCCAGCCGCCGCCGGACATCGGCTCCAGCGTGCCGGCAAAGGAGACCTTGCGCAGATGGCTCACCCCGATCAGCCCGGCCAGCACCCGCAGCGCCGTCCGGTCGGGACGCAGCTCGAACGGGGTGGGAGCGTTACGCGAGAGCCGGGCCGTCCTGAACGGCATGGCCACCGGCAACTCGAGCCGCGCCGCGGCTGCATCCTGCGTCATCGCCCGGCCTCCATCGCCCTCACCCCTCATCGCACCGCCCTCCGCACTCCCTGCCGCCGCACCGCGCTGCCCGTCCCGTCGGCGCGGCACGCCTTCCTCTGCGCACCATACCCGAACCCCGGCCATCCCTCGCGCGGGCACGCCGGGCCTCACGCGGGCACGCCGGGATCCCTTACGCCGGCCCGCCGCGCCGCGGGCGGGCGGCCCTCGCCGCGACCCCGCCGAGGGGCGTGGCCTGCGGCCCACATCGGCTGCGCACCTCCCCCCGCGGCGCAGCGCCGGGTTGAAGCGACGCCCCCGGTTAGCTAAGGCGATAGGGCGTATGCGACGGCATGACAAGGGGCGCGGAATGACAGGGCGTGGGCCCACACACCGGGAAACGGGGCAGGCATCGACCGGGCAGGCATCGACCGGGCAGGCATCGACC
>Ga0213836_101267_pt1 | contig 15626 bp, 14 predicted proteins | sample SWPATP03_FD_160578 | JGI IMG/M metagenome (GOLD analysis project Ga0213836, IMG submission 160578) | Coastal seawater microbial communities from Marineland, Florida, United States - SWPA TP0 #3 | ecosystem: Environmental > Aquatic > Marine > Coastal | place: USA: Florida | collected 2016-08-05
ACAACACCTTGCGCACGCGCGCGTCGGCCATGAGCGCCTTGCTGAAGCCCGACGCATCCGTCGTCGTCACGACCTGCACGAGCTCGGCGGGGACACCCGCCTCGACGAAGATCTCGGCGACCACGAGCGTGGTGAGCGGCGTGAGGGCGGCCGGCTTGACGACGGCGCCGCAGCCGACGGCGATCGCCGGGGCGATCTTGCGCGTGGCCATCGCCATGGGGAAGTTCCACGGTGTGATGAGCAGCGTCGTGCCGATCGGCGCGCGGGTCGTGAGGATCGTCGAGCCGCCTGCGGGGTTCTCGCGGTAGTTGCCCGCGGGGCGGAGCGCCTCCTCGGCGTACCAGCGCACGTAGTCCGCGGCGTACTGCACCTCGCCGTAGGCCTCGGCGAGCGGCTTGCCCATCTCGCGCGTGATGACGCGGGCGAGCCGGTCCTTCTGCTCGATGATGAGGCCGTAGGCGCGGTGCAGCACGTCGGAGCGCTGGCGCGCGGTCGTGCGCGCCCACGCGTTGCCGGCCGCATCCGCGCGGGCGAGCGCGACGAGCGCGTCGTCGATCGAGTGGTCGGCGGGCGTCGCGATGACCAGACCGGTGGCGGGGTCGTGCACCTCGAACGTGTCGGTCGTGCCGAGCTCGAGGCGGTCGAGCACCACGCTCGCGATCGCGGCGTCCGAGCGCTCGCGCTCCTGCTGCGCGACGTCGCGCGCGACGGCTGCGGAGCGCTCGACGAGCTGCTGGTCGTCGCGGGCGCTCATCGGGCCACCGCCAGGCTGTCGGCCTTCGCATCGGCGGCGACGACGTCGAGCGCCGAGACCGTCGCGGCCACGATGCCGCGCAGCTCGTCGTCGGTCGTCGTGAACGGTGGGCTGATCTGCACGACGTTGCCGCGCAGCGGCCGCGCGATCCACCCCTGCTCGACCATCGCATCCGTCACGCGCTCGGCCGAGAGCTCCGGGCGCAGCTGGATGCCGCCGAGGAGGCCCGCGACGCGCGTCTCCTCGATGCGGTCGTCGCCCGCGAGCGCGTCGAGCTCGGCGTGCAGCACGCCCTCGAGGCGCAGCACGCGGTCGAGCAGGCGCTCCCGCTCGATGATCTCGATGTTCTTGAGCGCGAGCGCCGCGGAGGTCGCGTGCCCGGAGTAGGTCGTGCCGTGCCGGTAGATCGGCGCACCCGTCCGGTAGAAGGGCGACCACACCTCGGGCGCGACGATGATGCCGCCGACTGCGGAGTAGCCGGAGGAGATGCCCTTGGCCATCGCGATGATGTGCGGGCGGATGCCGTAGCGCTGGGCTGCGAACCAGTGGCCCGTGCGGCCGAAGCCGGTGATGACCTCGTCGAGGATGAGCAGGATGTCGTGCTCGTCGGCGATCTGCTGCAGGCCCTCGAGGTAGCCCGGCGCCGGCGGGATGACGCCGCCCGTGCCCTGGACCGGCTCCGCGATGATCGCGGCGATGCGGTGCGGGCCGATCTCGGCGACCGTCCTGCGCACCTGCTCGATGTCGTGGGTGTCGAAGCGCGCCGTGTCGGGTACGAGCGAGTCGGTGCCGTAGCCCTCGCGGTTGAAGTCGAGGCCCGCGACGCTCGTGCCGTAGGCGTGCAGCCCGTGGTACGCGAGGTCGCGGCTGAGGATCATCGTCTTCTCGGGGCGACCCTGCAGCTGCCAGTAGCGGCGCGCGAGCTTGAGCGCGACGTCGATCGAGTCGGAGCCGCCGCTGTTGAGGATGATCTTCGCGTCGGCGATCGGCGAGAGGGACGCGACCTTCTCGGCGAGCTCGACCGCGCGGTCGTTGAGGTAGCGACCGAAGACGTGGTACGTCTCGAGCGTGCGCATCTGCTGCGCCGCGGCCTCCGCCATCTCCTCGCGGCCGTGGCCGATGTTCGCGTGCCAGAGGCCCGCGGTGCCGTCGAAGAGGCGCTGGCCGTCGGTGGTGAAGACGTAGTTGCCCTCGCCGCGCGCGATGACGAGCTGGCGCCCGAGCACCGACGGCATGTGCGCCTGCGCGCTCCAGAGGGCGGACCCCGTGTTGGCTGGTGTGGTCACGGCAGAGCTCCTTCGACGATGGTCAGCGCGCTGCGATGCGCGGATCCTCTGATTGTAGGGCAATACTACGATGCGCGGAAGGGCAGGCGTGGAGCCTGCCCTTCCGCGCATCCGGAGGTTCGGATCAGGCCGCGAGATCGAGGCCGAACGCCCGTGCGACACCGACGTGCGTGACCGAGCCGGCGCGAGTGTTGAGCCCGAGGCGCAGCGCGGGATCGGCCTCCGTCGCCGCCTCCCAGCCGCGGTCGGCGACCTCGAGCACGTAGGGCAGCGTCGCGTTCGTGAGCGCCCGCGTCGACGTCTCGGGCACGGCGCCGGGCATGTTCGCGACGCAGTAGAAGACGGCGTCGTGCACGGCGAAGGTCGGCGCATCGTGCGTCGTCGGGCGCGAGCCCTCGAAGCAGCCGCCCTGGTCGATCGCGATGTCGACGAGCACGGCGCCCGGGCGCATGGTCGAGACCATCTCGTCGGTCACGAGCTTCGGCGCCGCGGCGCCCGGGATGAGCACCGAGCCGATCACGAGGTCGGCGTTCGCGACCGCCTCCGCGATCGCCAGCCGCGTCGAGGCGAGCGTGCGGATCGAGGTGCCGTAGCGCATCTGCAGCTCCTTGAGGCGGGGCAGCGAGCGGTCGATGACGGTGACGGATGCGCCGAGCCCGATGGCGTTGGCGGCCGCGTGCTCGCCCGCGACACCGCCGCCGATGACGACGACCTCCGCGGGCGGCGCGCCGGCGACGCCGCCCATGAGCGTCCCGCGGCCGCCGCTCGCGCGCAGCAGCGAGTGGGCGCCGACCGCGATCGACAGGCGGCCGGCGACCTCGCTCATCGGCGAGAGCAGCGGCAGCGAGCGGTCGGCGAGCTGGACCGTCTCGTAGGCGATCGACGGCGTGCCCGCCGCGACCAGCGCATCCGTCAGCGGTCGGTCGGCCGCGAGGTGCAGGTAGGTCATGAGCGTCTGGTCGGCGCGCAGGTAGCCGTACTCCGAGGCGATCGGCTCCTTGACCTTCACCAGCAGGTCGGTGTCGCCCCACACGGCCGCCGCGTCATCGACGACCATCGCGCCGGCAGCCCGGTAGGCGTCGTCGGTGATGCGCGAGCCCTCGCCGGCGCCAGCCTGCACGAGCACGGTGTGGCCGCGGTCGGTCAGGGCGTCGACGCCCGCGGGCGTGATGCCGACGCGGTGCTCGTTGTTCTTGATCTCGGTGGGGATGCCGATGCGCATGGGGGCTCCTCTGCTGCGGTGGTGCGATCGTTCTGGGAAGTGCCATCATCTTGGGGGCCTGTTCGGGTGAGGCGACGCTTCTTCGCAGATCCTTCGGCAGATCGCGCCTATGCTGGCGTCGGTCGCACATCGCGCCGGATGCGGGAGGCACGCGGATGCAGGATCTTCGGGGGCGCACGCTCGACCCGATCGACAGCACGCTCATCGGCGAGCTCGCGCGGGATGCGCGCGCGACGAACGCGCAGCTCGCGGCGCGAGCGGGCGTGGCGCCGTCGACCGCCCACGCGCGGCTGCGCGCGCTCGAGGGCCGCGGCATCGTGCGCGGCTACCACGCGAGCATCGACCAGGCGGCGCTCGGGCGCGGTCTGCAGGCGATGATCGGCGTCACGCTCCGGCCCGGCTCGCGGCAGGAGAGCATCGAGCGGTTCGCGGCGGAGGTGGGTGCGCTGCCGCAGGTGATCCAGCTCTTCTTCGTCGGCGGCGTCGACGACTACCTCGTGCACGTCGCGGTCGAGGACTCGTCGGAGCTGCGCGCCGTCGTGGTGCAGCACCTCTCGGCGCAGCACAGCGTCGCCTCGACGCGCACGAGCGTCATCTTCGCCTACCAGCGCAACGCGCTGGCGGCCCCCTTCGACTGAGGCGCGCTCTCAAGGAGGCGGGAGCGCGGCGAGTACGGTCGGGTTGAGCCGGGAGGCAGCGCCCATGGAAGCTCGGCTTCCGGCTCAGCCCCATCGAAGTCGCAGGCCGGCTGCCCGCGGGTCGAGTGGAACAGCGGAGATGTCGCCGAGGAAGCGGTACCGCCGCGAGTCCGATCGGGCACTCCCCAGAGCGAGCGCCCATACGGGCTCGGCTTTCGGCTCAGGCCGATCAAAGTCGCACGCGACCCGGCCCGTCTGGGCCGACCGCTGCCTGCGTCCTCACAGGGAGGTCGAGCAGCGGCGGAGGACCGGATTCCTCGGCCGGCAGAGGGGGCTCGTCAGCCCTCCACGCGACCGTGCCGCAGCGTCTCCTCGTCGTGCGAGTGCAGGTCGAGCTCGTCGATCGACAGGTGCTCGTGCAGCGCGAGGTGCACCGCCTCCATGTCGCCGGAGCGCAGGAGCTCGGCGATGTGCACGTGGCTCGCGATGAGGTCGTCGTCGGGCTCGCTGTCGCCGAAGTGCAGCATGCAGATGAGCGCCTCGGTCGCGAGGGTCGTGTAGGCGCGGAGCAGCCGCGTGTTCTCGCCGCTGCGCACGAGCTGCGTGTGGAAGGCGAGGTCGGCGCGCCGCAAGCGGTCCCGGTCGTCCGTCGCGACCGCCTCCGCCATCGGCTCGGTGGCCGCGATGAGCGCGCCGGCGATGCGCTCGCGCTCCTCGTCGTCCATCGCCGTGATGACCTCGGCCGCCGCGCACTCGATCACCTCGCGCGCCTCCGCCACCTCGGCGATGTCGCGTCGCGTGACCTCCTTGACGAACACGCCGCGGTTCGGGCGGCCCTCGAGCAGCCCCTCCTGCACGAGCCGGTGGAGCGCTTCGCGCACCGGGCCGCGGGAGACCTGCAGCCGCTCGGCGAGCTGCGCCTCGTTGATCTGGTCACCCGAGACGAACGTGCCCGCGACGATCCCCTCCCGGAGCTGATCGGCGATGATCACCGCCGTCGAGCGGTTCTCGATCGCCGAGAGCGTCTGGACTCCGTTCACGCTGCCTCCTGCCGACACGCTGGTCTCATGTCACTGTAGACATTCCGACGATGATTGTGCTGTGCGCCGCGGCGAGCCTCACTCGTGCAGCGCGTGCTCGTGATGGGCATGCTTCGACGGCTCGAGCTGCAGCGTGCAGTGGTCGGTGTCGAAGTGCTCGCCGATGCAGGCGTGGAGCTCGTCGAGGATGTCGTGGTAGCCCCGCTCCTCGGCCGACTCGTCGATGACGACGTGCGCGGAGAGCGCCTTCACGCCCGACGTGATCGTCCACGCGTGCAGGTCGTGCACATCCGTCACGCCCGGCACCGACAGCAGGTGCTCGCGCGTCTGGTCGAGGTCGACGTCCTTGGGCGTTGCCTCGAGCAGCACGCGCACGACGTCCTTGAGCAGGCTGTAGGCGCGCGGCGCGATGAGCAGCGCGATCGCGAACGACGCCAGCTGGTCGACGACGTTCCAGCCGGTGAAGAGGATGATGATGGCGGCGATGATGACGGCCACCGAGCCGAGCAGGTCGCCCAGCACCTCGAGGTAGGCGCCGCGCACGTTGAGGCTCTCCTTCTGCCCCGACTGCAGGATGAGCAGCGACACGAGGTTGGCGACGGCGCCGATGATGGCCGCGATGAGCATGGGCCCCGCGGCCACCTCGACCTCGCTGCCGAAGCGGCGGATGCCCTCGACCACGATCACGACGCAGATGACGCCGAGGATGATGCCGTTGGCGAGCGCAGCGAGCACCTCGACGCGCATGAGCCCGAAGGTGCGCTTCGACGTCGCCGGCAGCGCCGCGAGCAGGCTCGCGATGAGCGCGATCGTCACGCCGAGCGCATCCGTGAGCATGTGACCGGCGTCGGCGAGCAGCGCGAGCGAGTTGGCGATGAACGCGCCGATCACCTGCACGAAGAAGATGGTGAAGGTGATGCAGAGCACGATGACGAGCTTCTTGCGGTGCTTGCCGGTGCCGGTCGAGTGACCCTCCAGGCCGTGGCTGTGCCCGTGCCCCTGATCGCCGCCCTCCGCGACCGGTCGGGGCGGGTGCGCCTCGCCGAAGGCATGGCCCTGCTCGTGGTCGTGGTCGTGGCCGTGGTGGTCGTGGGTCTCGCCGCTCATGCAAGCAATGTAGCGCGGTTGCAGATTGTTGACAATACGATCGTGCAGAGATCCTGACGCGACCACGGCTTGCTGGCCACGTAGAGGTGTGTCACTGTTTGCGTATGAACGCAGATACGCAGTCAGCGGATGAGCAGGTCGAGCTGGCGGTCGAGGTCTTCTCGATGCTCGCCGACGTCACGCGCGTGAAGATCCTGCTGGCGCTGCGCGACGGCGAGCAGTCGGTGGGCGACCTCGCAGCGGCGGTGCGGAAGCCCACCCCCGGGGTCTCGCAGCACCTCGCGAAGCTGCGGCTCGCGCGGATGGTCGTCGCCCGGCACGCTGGAACGCGGGTGTTCTACCGGCTCGCCGACGACCACGCGAGCGAGCTCGTCTCGGTCGCCATGCACCAGGCCGAGCACATGCTGGGCACCGCGCCCGAGCACATCCTCGTCGGTGACGCCGCCGAGCGCGAGCGGTCGGAGTCCGACCGTGCGTGACGTGCTGCGCAACCCCGCCTACGCCAAGCTCTTCAGCGCGCAGATCGTGGCGCTGCTCGGCACCGGGCTCCTGACCGTCGCCCTCGGGCTGCTCGCGTTCGACCTCGCTGGCGGCGACGCGGGGGTCGTCCTCGGCGTGGCGCTCACGATCAAGATGCTCGCCTATGTCGGCGCGGGACCGTTGCTCATCGCGGCGACGAGCCGCGTGCCGCGCAAGACGCTGCTCGTCGGCGCCGACGTGATCCGGGCCGCGATCGCGCTCATGCTCCCGCTCGTGGGCGAGGTGTGGCAGATCTACGTGCTCATCTTCGTGCTGCAGTGCGCCTCCGCCACCTTCACGCCGGCGTTCCAGGCGGTCATCCCCGAGATCCTGCCCGACGAGCGGCAGTACACGCGCGCTCTGTCGCTGTCCCGGCTCGCCTACGACCTCGAGTCGCTGCTGAGCCCGGCGCTCGCCGCGGCCCTGCTGCTCGTGATGTCGTACTCGAACCTCTTCCTCGGCACCGTCGCCGGCTTCGTGCTCTCGGCGGTGCTCGTGCTCGCGACGCGCTTCCCGGTGATCGAGCTCGAGCGCGGCACGTCCTTCGCGGAGCGGCTGACGCGCGGCGTGCGGGTGTTCGGGCGACACGCGGAGCTGCGCGCCCTGCTGGCCCTCAACCTCGCGGTGGCCGCGCCGACGGCGATGGTCATCGTGAACACGGTCGTGCTGGTGCAGGAGCGGCTCGGGCGACCGCAGGCGGATGTCGCGATCCTGCTCGCGGCGTACGGCGCCGGATCGATGCTCGTGGCGCTGTCGCTCCCCCGCATCCTCGACCGCATCGCCGAGCGCACCGTCATGCTGACGGGCGCCGCGGTGGTCGCGATCGGCCTCGGCGGCGTCGCGGCGAGCCTGGCCGGCGAGCCGCCGTGGGCGCTGCTGCTGCCGCTCTGGGCGCTGCTGGGCGCTGGCAACGCGGCGATCCTCACGGCGTCGTCGCGGCTCGTGCGCCGCAACGCGTCGACCGAGGAGCGCCCCGCGGCGTTCGCCGCGCAGTTCGCGCTCTCGCACGCGTGCTTCATCATCACCTACCCGCTCGCCGGCATCGTCGGCGCGGCGCTGGGCCTCTCGTGGACCGCGCTGCTGCTCGCGGCGATCGCGGCCATCGCGACGGTCGCGGCCGCGGCGCTCTGGCGCACGCGCACCCTCGTCCCGTCGGCGTAGCGCTCCACCTCCGCACTGGTCGAGGAGCAGCTCCCTCCCTGCTGGTCGAGGAGTAGCCCCGCGGAGCGGGCCGCGTCTCGAGACCACCCTCTCCACAGCCATCGCCCGCCGCCGCTCGCGCCATCGCCGCCTCGCGGCATCCTCCCTCCATGCGCGCGGATGCCACCCACCGGTTCGAGTTCGAGGTCGACGGCGGGCGGCGGCCGTCGTTCGTCTGCCTCGCGCGCACTCGCTCCGAGGCCGAGCAGATCGCACGACACGCGGGCGCACCGGCGCGACTGCGCAGCCGGCGGCCGGTCGAGCTCGCCGACGGCGATGCCGCCGCCCGCGACACCGTGCTGCAGCAGGGGCTTCTGCGCCACCCGTGGCGCGACGACATGCTGCAGATCGTCGCGGTGCTCGACCACGTCCGGCACAGCTCGGACGCGATGTCGGTCGTGCCGGTCGCGTTCCTGCCGCTCGCCGTCATCGCCGCGCGAGGCCTGCGGCCCTGCGCGACGCACGAGCGCGTCCCGCCGGGTCAGCTGCATCCGGTCCAGGCGCCGGCGGGAGTGCTCGTCCAGATGATCGAGGACGGCGGCTGGGACCTGCATCTGTGGCAGGAGCGCGAGCGCCCTCGAGAAGGAGACATGCTCGACTGGGAGCGATGCGACTGCGGCGCGCTCGGGCTCGCGTTCCGGGCCGCGACCCCGGTGTGGGTGGTGGCGCACCGCGTGCTCGTCACGCTCATGCTCGTCTCCGACCTGCGCCCCGGTGAGCTGTCAGCAGTGCCGATCCCGCTCGCGGAGCTGCGCCACGGGTGAGGCGTTCGCGAGCAGTGATCATGCCGCTCGCCGTCGACCCGCCGCGAGCGCCGCGGCGGTGTCCGTCGCGCACGTCGGCGTCGCGCGCTGCGCGGTCAGCGGCGCGGCCGCAGCGCCCCGCCCATCCACCGCCAGGCGCCCGCGCCGGCTGCCGCACCGACGCCGAGCCCGACGAACGCCGCTACGACCGCGACGACCGCGATCCCGGTCGCCTCGTCCAGCTCGGGCTGCAGCACGAACGACAGCAGGACGATCACGAGGTTCGTCACGTGCACCGGCACCGCCGCGATCACCGCGGCCGCGGCCGTGACGCCGAGCGCTCGCCCGCCCCCCCACCGGCGCAGCAGCGCCCAGCTGAGCGCGAGCGCGAGCAGGCTGAGCACGGCGCCGATCGCCAGCACCGCCACGGTGAGCGGCGTGATGACGGCGGCGACCGCTTCCTGCAGCGGGTCGCCCTGGTCGTACGCGATGACGAGCGGCGCGAAGACCGCAGACATGCCGAGGATGAGCAGCCAGAAGAGCAGGATGACGCCGCCGAGCCCGGTGCCGGCGCCGAGCAGCGCACCGCTCGCGGCGCCCACGCGGAGGAGCCGACGGCGCTCGAGGTCGGGCAGCGGCGCGCGAGCCAGGTGCGGGGCAGCAGGGCGCCGCGCGACCGGTTGGCCGTGCGGCGGCAAAAGGCTCATGCGCCGACCCTGGGTCGGCGGGCCTGCTGAACGCCCGCGCGGCCGGTCGAGGCCGGCTCGTCCGCGCAAGCAGCTCGAGGAGTCACAGCGGCGCGGCACCGCGGTCGGTGCGAGGCTCCGGCTGGTCCTCCGGCTCGTCGTCCTCCTCCTGGAGGCGCCCGTACTGATCGGGCATGTCTCCCCAGCCCCAGAACGCCGTCGGTGCGTCGGGGATCATGCCGAGCACGTCCTCGGGGTCATCGATGCCGACGACACGGCACTCGTGCGTCCAGGAGTCGCCGAGGTCGAAGACGTAGCTGCATCGCTCGCCGACCCTCAGGTGCTGCTTGACCCTCGCCGACAGCCCGGCGGTGCGTGCGACGCCACCGGACGACTGCAGCTCCGCCTCGAAGTCGTCGTCGACGACGACGGTGCCGTCGGCGAGCTCGAACTCGCAGAGGTGCGCCAAGTCCCATCGCGCGAACGCGAGGTCGATCGCGTGCGCGAGCCCCGCGAACGTCGTGCCCGTCGGGCAGACGAAGATGCGCCCGGGCGGAGGCTCCAGATCCTCGCCCCGTCCGCTCACGAGCTCGACCTTGATGATCTGCCAGCGACGCGTCATGCGAACAGCGTAGGGATTCCGACCGGGCTGCGGGAACGGGCACGAGGACGTGCGGATCTTGTCTGGCGCGGGATCGCCACCTGCCGTCACATGCGCTCAGGAGTTGGCATCCCGATGACCGAGCGCTCGTCGCAGCTCGCGCAGCGCAACCTCCCATGGGATCCGCTCCTGCTCCAACCGCACGTCGCCCTCGTCCCGCAAGCGATCGAGGGTCGCCTGCTCGACCGGCTCCAGCGTCGGGTACGCGCCGCGTACTGGAGTCGGTTCCGGCACCCAGAGATCGCGGTGCGCGAGCAGCGTGCCTTCGTCCATGAGCACGCTCCGCACGTGAGGCACGCCGGACCGCAGCCGATGCAGGATCGCGAAGCCGTTCGAGTCGAGATCACCCCAATAGAGCAGCCGAGCCGCCCGCAGCCACCGGACACGCTGCAGCTCCGCGACCGCGAAGCCGCCGCCGTGCACGGCGACGACCTCGTCGAGCGGCGGGAGAGCCATCAGCGACTCGAGGTTCTCGAGCACGAGCACGGTGCCAGGTCGGATGCTGAGGCTCGCGAGCTCGTCGACAGAGGCACCGAAGGCGCGCGGAGCACCGGGCAGCACGCGCTCGTCGAGCAGGCGCAGGCGCACGAGCTGTGGGTCGCCGACGATGCCGAGGTCGTCGCGGCCTGATGCGGCGAGCACGAGCGACGAGACGACCCGGCGGTGGCCACCGAACCACTTCGAGTCGACGCCGCGGATCGGCAGCTGTCGCGGCCTCATCCCCTCGACCGGGTTCGCGACCAGCCATTCGACGACGTCGAGCACCGTCTGGAACTCCGCATCCGCGTATCCCATGAGCGTCGCGGCATTCGTCCGCATCGCCGCCGCGGTCGCCACGCCGAGCCGTGCGACGGCCGCACCGACTCGGTCCCGCAACAGCGTCCAGGCTTCCGCCGTGTCGGGACCGGCGAAGCGCGCGATCTCGTCAGCGCCGATGATCGTCGCGTGCGTCGGCACCGCTTGCGACCCGACGCTGGCCCATGAGCGCTGCACCCAGGTGACGGTCACGCCCGGCTCGCGCCCCGCCGACGCCCACGCATCCCGCCAGGCGATGACCTGACTCCGCGCGGCGAGCGCCTCACGCTCGCCGGGCGGTCGCAGCGCGATGCGAAGCTCGCGCGGCGTGTGTGCATCGTTCACGGCCCACGCTCGCCCGAGCTGCGCGACCTTCGCGGCCGCTCGTGCGCGCGCTTCGTCGACGGTGATCACGCGTCGAAGCCGAGGTGATCGATCGTGGACTGCTGCTCGGTGGGATTCTGGACGACCACCACACCTCCGATGTAGGGCTCGAGCGTCTGGAGCAGCTTGAGGGGTGTGGCGAGCACCATGTGGAAGCCGAACTCGACGAAGACGTCCATCGCCATGCGCGTGTAGGAGCTGTCGGCCTTGTCGAACGCCTCGTCGAGGATCACCGTGCCGTAGCGCGGCAGCTCGTCGCCCTCCTCCGTGAGCTGGTACCGCAGTGCCGCTGCGAGGCAGAACACGACGAGCTTCTGCTGCTGACCGCCCGAGAGCGAAGCACCGGAGTCGTAGGTGGCGAGCACGAGCCCGTCGCGATCGACCACTTCGGCGAGGAACGACACGTGCAGCCGGGTGTCGAGGCACGCCTCTCGCCACTTGCGATCGGCCGGCTCGCTGGAGGCGAGCTTCGCCATGAGCGCGGCGAGCACCCCGAAGCGCCGCTCGCCGGACACCGCGTCCTCGTCGTTCCAGCTGCCGTCGGCGATCTGCGCCAGATCCTTCATGAACTGCGACACCGTCTCGCCGCGCGTGAGCTTCACCCGGATGCGGAGGAAGCGGTCCCGGTCGAACTCCGATCGGGCGAGCGAGTCGTTGACCGGCTCGATGCGCTCTCGCACCTCCTTCGGCGCGTCGAGCAGCTCCTTGCGCAGGTAGCCGACGACGTTGCTCGACTTCTCGCGCAGCAGTGTGCGGAAGCTCTGCTCGTGCGAGGGCAGGTCGTGCGCCTCGATCGACGCGAGCAGCGCGCGGAAGCCGGCACGGTCGTCGATGAACGGCGTGAGGTTGGCGGAAGCTGCCGGCCACGTCCTGCAGAACGCGGTCGCTGCGCTCGTGAAGGTGGTGTCGACGGCGTTGCGCTCCTCGATGGCGCGCTCGCGCTCCTTGCCGAGCCCGCTCTCGACCTCGCGCGCGGTGGCGGCGAGCTCGCTGACCACGACCCGCCGCCGCCGCTCGCGGAAGCGCCGTTCGAGCTCGGCGACGACCTGCTCCTGCAGCTCGCCGATCGCATCCGCGTCGATGGCGCGCTCGTCGGCAGCGATCGAGTCGTCGAGCACCTCGAGCGCTCGACGCGCGTCGAGATCGGCCTCGAGCGCCTGCTCGACCGCCGCGCGCGCCGATGCGCTGGCAGCACGGGCCTCCTCCTCGGCGCGCGACGCCGATGCCAGATCGGTGTTCGCGTGGGTGACCGACTCGCGCTGACGCTCGAGCTGCGAGACGCGGGCGCGCGCGGCATCGACGTCGTAGCGCTCCCACGACTCCGCGAGCAGCTGCGTGAGCACCTCCCGGCGACGGGTCGACTGGCTCACGGCCGACTGCTGGCGCTCGATCTGCTGCCAGCGCTCGGCGATGTCGAGCTCGATGGTCGCCCGCTGAGCGAGCAGAGCCTCGAGCCGCTCCTCGCCGGCGCCGAGCACCCAGCGCGTCGGGTCGTCGACCCTGTGCGTATCGTCCTTCTCGTAGCGCGTCGGTGAGCGCTTCACCTGGCCCCGGATCGTGACGGCGCGCGCGTAGCCGTGCAGCTCGTCTGCAGTCTCGACGCATGCGATGTCGTACTGCTCGGCGAGGTGATGGGTCAGCCACGGCTGGAAGCGGCCCTCTGAGACGATCAGCTTCCGCACGAGCGAGGAATCGCTGGCGAGCCCGCGCGGCGACGGCGCCTCCTCGGCGACCGCCTCGTAGACCAGCCGCACGCCGAGCGAGGTCTCGTCGATCCAGCGCCGCGCGGCGGCGAGATGCTCTGTGGGCACGAGCAGCGTCGTCGCGAGCGGTCGCAGCACCCGCTCGACTGCGCCCGTCCAGCGGCGCTCTGCGGGCGCCACATCGAGCAGCTCGCCGGCGAACGGGAGCGCCGCCTCTGGCACGCGAAGGTGCTTCGCGAGCCGCTCCCGCACCGCGAGCCGCCGCGGGTCGAGGCTGCTGCGCGAGCGACGGAACGCCTCGATCTCACGGTCGAGGCTGCTCAGCATCGTCTTGGCCGCGCTGAGGCCGGAGACGGCATCCCCCTCGACATCGAGCTTCGCCTCGGGTCGACGCAGCTCGTCGCCGGCGAGCGCGCGGAGCGACGCGAACTCTGCCTCGGTGGTGGGCGTCTCGGAGACGCCCACCCGCTCGAGCCGTTGCCGCAGCTCGTGGCGCTCACGCGCTCGCTGCTCGCTCGTGCGTCGCGCCTCACGGATGCGGTCGTCGAGCTGCGCCAGGTCCGCACCCCCCGCTCGGTCGCGGGCCAGCTGCGCGAGCCGGTGATCGTCGGCGGCCGACTCGTCGCCCGCGCGGGCGTCATCGAGCGCTGCCCGAGCCTGAGCGGCAGCGATCACGGCGGTGTTCCGTTGCTGGCGGGCAAGCCTCAGGCGGGTCCTCGCCTCGAACGGTGCGACGAGGTCGCGAAGCACCGCCGCGGCGCGAGCCCGTTCCGCCGCCGCCTCGTAGCGGTCAGCGTGCTCGCGCATGGTGACGAGCGCGTCGCGCTGACGACGCAGCTCGACGACGTGCTTGTGAGCCGCATCGAGCTCGCCGAACTGCTCGACCGCACTCTCCGCGATCCGGAAGGTCTCGGGGCGATCGAGCATGAAGCTGCGGAAGAGGTGGTCGAGGCTCCCGAGGTTCTTCGCCGACTGCGTGCGGTGCAGCAGCTGCAGTGCGTTGTCGCCGCCGATGCCGAGCAGATGACCGAGCCGAGCGTAGAACTTCGCGTGCTGCCGATTGGTCGTGATCACGGCCTTCGGGAACGCCGCCTTCAGCGACCGCGCGTCGATGCCGCCTGCCTGACTGGAGACGAAGCCCCGCAGCGCCTCCAGGTCGAGCGGCCCTTGCTCGAGGACGCACGCGTCGCGGAGATCCTTCACGTCGGTCGACGTGCCCTTGAGGAACAGCACGCGAGCGACGCTCGTGACCGCACCGTTGCCATCCTCGTACCGCAGCAGGATGCCGCTGAGCGTCGTCGAGCCCCGCAGCACCCGATTGACCACGCGATCCTGGGTCTCGTCGGTCGCCTTCGACCAGGCTCCCCGCACATAGCTCACGATGCTGCGGTCGCCGCGGCCGCCGACACCCTGCGCGGCGGCGTTGAGCTGGAGCCATCGATCCGGCGTGAGCACCGCGGCGATGCCGTCGAGCAGCGACGACTTGCCGGAGCCGGAGGCCCCGGTGATCAGCTGCCCCTTGCGAGCGACGGGCACGACGTGCAGACCGTGGAAGGTGCCCCAGTTGAGCACCTGCACCTGGGACAAGCGCCACTGCGCGCGAGTCGGCTCGAGGATCTCGAGATCAGGGATGTCCAGCATCGTCATCGGCCCTGCTCCTCCGTGTCGCCGTCGCTCTCTTCGCCGGCCGCCGCGTCCCCCACCGTCCCGTCGGACGCTCCGCCGACGAGGAAGCGGTCGTACTCGCGCTGCAGCGCCGCGACCCGGTCGTCGTCGACGATCAGCCGCAGCGCGGGCGAGATCTCGACGCGGTCGTCGGCGCCCGCGCGATGCAGCACGCCGAGCTTGTTCGAGAGCTTCGTCCAGGATGCATTCATGCGGCGCTCGAAGTCGGCCTCATCACGATCCACTCGGTAGGGCACGAGCTGCTCGTAGATCTCGTCCTTGCCGACGATGACCCGCCGCTCGCCCCGCGCGGCGACGAGGTGCTGGCGGAGCACGAGCAGCATGAGCGTGTCCATGAAGGTGAGCGGCCGAGCGCGGACCGCGAGCGGCACCGCCCGCTCTCCGGCATCCACCGGGCGCACGAACGCGATCTCGTCGGTGCGATCGATCACGAGATCGAGGAAGAGGTCGTGCAGCCGCGATCGGATGGCGTCGGTGTCGGCGAGCAGCGCCGTCCACAGGCGTCCGCGGTTCGCCGCCGACAGGTATGGGCCTTGGAGCAGCTCGAGCAGGGCGCGCCTCGAGTCGTCCCGCAGCGTGCCGGTATCCCCCGGCCACAGGGAGTCGTCCGGCGACGGCGGCTCGGCATCCGCCTGGCGATCATGTGCCGAGAAGACGGCGTCGGTCATGCGGGGAGCCTCTCGACGAAGACGTGGGTGCGCACGGAGGCGCGACGGACGGCGCCGTCGGGACCGGGCCAGCTGACGGACTCGAGCTCCTCGGTGATCTCGCCGTGGCGTGCGGCGAGCGAGAGCAGCCCGACGACGCTCGCGACACCCTGCGTGGCCCGCCAGTCGGTGAGCAGTGCGCCGACCGAGATCGGGCCAGTCGCGAGCCGCTCGTTGACCTGCTCGGTCAGCTCGGCGAAGTCGATCTCCGTGTCGCGCGCGAGCGCACGGAGCTGCGCGAGATCGGCTTCTCCAGGTGCGTGGGTAACGAGCCGTTCATCGACGGTGAAGTCGGATGGATCGTGCAGGGTGAGCGCGCCGAGGCTGGAGAGCTCGACAGAGGTGAGCGGCAGCGCCATGCCGGTCTCGCGGTAGGGCTTGACGTGGTGCGCGCTCTGCATCGCGGTCGCGAGCGCCGTTCGGATGGAGCGCTGGAGCGCCCGGTCCTGCTGGAAGTCCTGCGACTGCACGTATCGCCGCAACCCCCGGGCGAAC
>Ga0213836_101270_pt1 | contig 15608 bp, 14 predicted proteins | sample SWPATP03_FD_160578 | JGI IMG/M metagenome (GOLD analysis project Ga0213836, IMG submission 160578) | Coastal seawater microbial communities from Marineland, Florida, United States - SWPA TP0 #3 | ecosystem: Environmental > Aquatic > Marine > Coastal | place: USA: Florida | collected 2016-08-05
TGCAGGTTGTCGCTGAGCAGCGCGGCCCGCTCCAGCACATTGCGCAACTCCCGTATGTTGCCCGGCCAGGCGTGCTGCCCCAGCGTCGAGAGCCCGGCGGGTTCCAGCTCATGCTGGCTGCGCAGGTCTTCGAGGATGGCCTCGGTCAGCGCCGGGATGTCGTCCAGTCGCTGGCGCAACGGCGGCACTTCGATGGGCAGCACGCTCAGGCGGTAATACAGGTCTGCGCGGAACTCGCCGCGCTTGATCGCCGCTTCAAGATCCGTGGACGTCGCCGCGATCAGGCGCACATTGCTTTTGATCATCTCGTTCGAGCCAACCGGCTCGTACTCTTTTTCCTGAAGCACGCGCAGCAGTTTGCTCTGCAGAGGCAGCGGCATGTCGCCGATCTCGTCGAGAAACAGCGTTCCGCCCTCGGCCAGATACAGCTTGCCCTGACGCCCTCGGCGATCGGCGCCGGTGAATGCACCGGGCGCGGTGCCAAAGAACTCGGCTTCCAGCAGTGCTTCGGGGATTGCCGCGCTGTTGATGCTGACGAAAGGCTTGTGCGCGCGCTGCGAGGTGTTGTGGATGGCGTGGGCGAGCAATTCCTTGCCGGTGCCGGTTTCGCCCAGCAACAGCACCGGAGAATCCGTGCTGGCGCTGCGTCGGGCGCGCCGTTTGACTTCCAGACTCGCGGCGCTGGTGCCGATGAAGTGCGCAAAACTGTATTTGGCCTGACGCGCGCGCAGCATCGAGCGTGTCGAGGCCAGTTCCTGCTGCATGCTTGAATAGCGTTTGAGCAGCGGCGACAGCGCATGCAGCTCATCGAACAGGGCGAAGCCGATGGCGCCAATGACGCCGCCGCCGTCGTCATGAATCGGCAGGCGCATGACCACCAGCGGGTCCTTGGCGGTGTCCATCATGTCCAGCAGGATCGGCTGCCCGTTGCTGGCCACCTGACGCAGCAGACTGCCGGGGATGACTTGCTCGCACGGCTGGCCGACCGCACGGCTGGGGTCTTCCAGGCCGAAACGTCGGGCATAGCGCTCGTTGATCCAGACAATCCGTGCCTCGCGGTCGACGATGACCGTGCCTTCACTGGACTGCTCGATGATTTCGAACAGAGACCGGATAGCCAGACGCCGGACGCGTCGGTAGTCCTTCAGGCTTTCGCTGTCTTTCATGGATTGTTCCGTAAATCCGGTTCCCGGCATCTGGCCGCACAGACTGCTGATTGTTGCCTGTTTCAGTTGAAGCCGGGATGCGCCGCCGCCAGAAGCTCCCGGGTGTACGGGTGCTGGGGCGCATCGAAGACATCGTGGCTGGCACCGCGCTCGACCACCTTGCCGTCCTTGACCACAATCAGGTCATGGGCCAGCGCCCTGACAACGGCAAGGTCGTGGCTGATGAACAGGTACGTCAGCCCGTGCTTTTCCTGCAGTTGCCGCAACAGCGCAACGACCTGTTTCTGCACCGTGCGATCCAGTGCGGAAGTGGGTTCGTCGAGCAGAATCAGGGCAGGTTTAAGCACAAGTGCGCGGGCGATGGCGATGCGTTGTCGCTGCCCGCCAGAAAACTCATGGGGGTAACGGTGCCGGCTCAACGGGTCGATGCCCACTTCCTCCAGCACGCGAATCACCTCGGCTTCACAGCAGACCTTGTCCAGTTCACTGTGGACTTCCAGCCCTTCGCTGATGATCTGCGCCACCGACATGCGCGGGCTGAGACTGCCGTAAGGGTCCTGAAAGACCACCTGCATCTGCTTGCGCCACGGTCGCATCTGTTTCTGATTCAGGCTGTCCAGCGCGTGACCCTTGAAACGGATACTGCCACGGGATTCCAGCAAGCGCAGGATTGCCTGACCAAGTGTCGATTTGCCCGAGCCGGATTCGCCGACGATTCCCAGTGTTTTGCCGCGCTCGATACTCAGGCTGATGTCGTCGACGGCTTTCAGGTATTCCTGATGGCGATTGAAAATCCCGCCGCCCAGCGAGAACCAGACGCGCAGGTTATCGACCTCCAGCACCTTCTCGCGGGTGTCCCGGGGCAGCGGCTCGCCGGCAGGCTCCGCGTCCAGCAACAGCTGGCTGTACGGGTGCTGCGGGTTCTTGAACAGCAGCTGACAATTGGACTGCTCGACGATTTCGCCGGCGCGCATCACGCACACCCGCTGGGCAATGCTGTGGACCAGATTCAAGTCATGACTGATCAGCAACAGCGACATGTTCAGGCGCTGCTGCAGTTGTTTGAGCAGGAGCAGGATCTTGCGCTGAACGGTGACGTCCAGCGCCGTCGTCGGCTCGTCGGCAATCAGCAGTTCGGGCTCGCAGGCCAGCGCCATGGCGATCATCACCCGTTGCCGCTGCCCGCCGGACAGTTCGTGAGGATAGGCTTTCAGGCGCTTCTTCGGATGCTGGATGCCCACCAGCTCGAGCAGTTCCAGGATACGGGCCTGCGCCGCCTTGCCACTCAGGCCCTTGTGCAGCAACAGCGTCTCGCCAATCTGTTTGGCGACGGTGTGCAGAGGGTTGAGCGACGTCATCGGCTCCTGAAAGATCATCGCGATCTGATTGCCACGAATCTGCCGCATGGTCTTGCCGTCGGCGCCGAGCAATTCCTTGCCGCGATAACGAATGCTGCCTGTGCTGACCGTGCCAGCCTCAGGCAGCAGCTGCAGGATCGAGTGCGCGGTGACCGATTTGCCGGAGCCGGATTCACCCACCAGCGCCAGGCATTCGCCCGCGGGAATGTCCAGGCTGAGGTGCTTGACCACGGTGTTGCCGCTGAACGACACCGACAGGTCGCGGATTTCAATCAGGTTTTCGGACATGTCAGGACCTCGGGTCAAAGGCGTCACGCAGCGCCTCGCCTATGAACACCAGCAACGACAGAATCAGCGCCAGGGTGAAGAACGCCGTGAAGCCCAGCCAGGGCGCCTGCAGATTCTGCTTGCCCTGGCCGATCAGCTCGCCCAGCGACGCGCTGCCTGCCGGCATGCCAAAGCCCAGGAAATCGAGCGCGGTCAGCGTTGAAATCGCGCCGGTCAGAATGAACGGCAGGTAACTCAGGGTGGCGTTCATCGCATTGGGCAGAATGTGTCGCAGGATCACTTTGCGATCGTCCAGCCCCAGCGCGCGCGCCGCCTTCACGTACTCCAGGTTGCGCCCGCGCAGAAACTCCGCACGCACCACATCGACCAGCGCCAGCCACGAAAACAGGGCCATGATGCCCAGCAGCCACCAGAAGTTCGGTTCCACGAAGCCTGAAAGAATGATGAGCAGGTAAAGCACGGGCAATCCGGACCACACTTCAAGCAGGCGCTGCCCGATCAGATCCACCCAGCCACCGTAGTAACCCTGCAATGCGCCGGCGGCAATCCCGATCAACGCACTGATGACGGTCAGCGCCAGGGCGAACAGAATCGAGACCCGCGAGCCGAAGATGACGCGCGCCAGCACGTCCCGCGCCTGATCGTCAGTGCCCAGCCAGTTGATGGAAGAGGGCGGACTGGGCGCCGGTTTGTTCAGGTCATAGTTGGGCGTGTCGTCACTGAACGGAATGGGCGGAAACAGCATCCAGCCGTCACCGTCGGTGATCAGTTGACGAACGTAGTCACTGCGGTAGTCGGGCTGGAAGGGCAGTTGACCGCCGAATTCCTGCTCGGTGTAGCGTTTGAACGCAGGAAAGTACAACGAGTGTTGATAACTGAGCACCAAGGGTTTGTCGTTGGCAATCAGTTCGCCACACAGGCTGAGGACGAACAGCCCGCAAAACAGCCATAACGACCACCAGCCACGACGGTTGTTGCGAAAACGCTCGAAACGACGGCGAGCCACCGGAGACAGTCTGCTCATCATGCGTTCCTCGCACTGAAATCGATTCGGGGGTCGACGAGGGTGTAGCAGATGTCGCCGACCAGCTTAATCAGCAGCCCGAACAGGGTGAAGATGAACAGTGTCCCGAACACCACGGGGTAGTCCCGCGAGACAGCGGCCTCGTAGCTCATGCGACCCAGGCCATCGAGGGAAAAGATCACTTCGATCATCAGCGAACCGGCGAAGAACACGCTGATGAACGCCTGGGGAATACCAGCGACCACCAGCAGCATCGCGTTGCGGAACACATGCCCGTACAGCACGCGGCGTTCACTCAGGCCCTTGGCCCGGGCGGTGACCACGTACTGACGCGTGACCTCATTGAGGAACGAGTTCTTTGTGAGAATGGTCAGCGTCGCGAAACCGCCGATCACCAGGGAAATCACCGGCAGGACCAAGTGCCAGAAGTAGTCGGCGATCTTGCCCAGCGTGGTCATCTGATCGAAGTTCTCGGACACCAGACCGCGCACCGGGAACCAGCTCAACGACGTACCGCCCGCGAACACCACCACCAGCAGCATGGCGAACAGGAACGCGGGCATTGCATAACCGATGATGATCGCCGTGCTGCTCCAGATGTCGAAATGGCTGCCATGCTTGACCGCTTTGCGTATACCCAGCGGGATCGACACCAGATAGGTGATGAGAGTGGCCCATAGCCCGAGCGAGATCGACACCGGCATCTTTTGCAGAATGAGGTCAGTGACCTTGGCGCCCCGGAAAAAACTGTTGCCGAAGTCCAGCCGGGCGTAGTTTTTCAGCATCAGCCAAAGACGTTCGTGCAAGGGTTTGTCGAACCCGTATTGGTGCTCGATCTCCTTGATCAGCTTGGGGTCCAGCCCGCGGCTGGCGCGTGACTGTCCCGCGTTCATGGTTTCGGTGTGCCCTGCGCCGATCGTTCCGCCGGCCACGCCTTGCAGCTTGGCGATGGCCTGCTCGACCGGACCGCCCGGGGCGGCCTGCACGATGAAGAAGTTGACCAGCAGAATGCACAGCAGCGTCGGGATGATCAGCAGCAGACGCCGCATCAGGTAGCCGAACATCACTTCACCTCCCATGGAAGGGCCGAATCACCCTGTTGCCGGGCGAACTGTTCGGTCGTCAGCGCCTGCGGGCTCAACTCCCACCAGGTGTCGATGGCTTCGCTGTTGCTGGCCTGCACTTTGGGAATGCCGAACCGGTTCCACCACACCGTGGAAGATCCCGGCGGGTAATAGTTGGGAATCCAGTAGAAGCCCCATTGCAGCACCCGGTCCAGTGCGTGGGCGTAATCGATCATCGCCGGCTTGCTGTCGGCTTTGGCCAATCCATTGATCAGCGTGTCGACCGCCGGATCGCGCAGCACCATGTAATTGCTCGAGCCCGAGTCCCGGGCCACTTTGGAGCCGAAGTTGTTGTACAGCTCCATGCCCGGCGAAGTCGAAACGCCATAGCCGGTCACGATCATGTCGTAGTCACGGGCCATTACCCGGTTCAGGTACTGCGCCGAGTCGATCCTTCGGATTTCAAAGTCGATCCCGATCTGCGCGAGGTTGCGCTTGTACGGCAGCAGAATCTTCTCGAAACCGCTCTGGCCGTTGAGGAAGGTGAAACTCAGTGGTTCGCCGTCCGCGTTGACCAGCTTGTCGCCCTTGGGCATCCAGCCCGCTTCTTCGAGCAGGCCCAGGGCCTGCAGTTGCTTGTCGCGAATGAAGCCGGTGCCGTCCGTTCTGGGTGTCTGGAATACCGTGGTGAACACCTCCGGCGGGACCTGACCGCGCAGGGGGTCGAGGATCTTCAGCTCCGATTCGGTCGGCAACTGCGTCGCAGCCAGTTCGCTGTTGGAAAAGTAGCTGTTCTGACGCACGTACACGTTGCGCATCATCTGCTTGTTGGTCCACTCGAAGTCCCACAGCATGGCCAGCGCCTGGCGCACGCGGCGGTCCTGAAATTTCGGTCTGTCGAGGTTGAATACGAAGCCCTGAGAACTTTGCACGGCGCCTGGCGCAAGGTGAGCGCGTTGCAGCCGGCCTTCGGTCAGCGCGGGGCTTTCGTAGCGAACGGCATAACCGGTGGCGGAGTATTCGCGGTTGTAGTCATAACCGCCGCCGAGCAGCACCTGGCGCGCGACGTCGGTGTCGCCGAAATACTCGACGCTGAAATGATCGAAGTTATAGAGGCCGCGATTGACCGGCAGGTCTTTGGCCCACCAGTCGACGTTACGCTCGAAGGTGATGCTGCGGCCCGGATCGACCTTGCCGATGCGATAGGGGCCGCTGCCGACAGGGGGCTCGAAGCCGCCGCCGTTGGCGAAGTCGCGATCTTTCCACCAGTGCTCGGGAAACACCGGCAGGGAGGCCAGGTCCAGAGGCAGCGTGCGGCTCTCGTTGCTCTTGAAGTCAAAGCGCACCTGGGTGGGCGACTCGACCTCCACGCCTTTGACGTCCTGGAATTCGGTGCGGTACGACAAACTGCCCTGGGTCATCAGCAGGTCGTAGGTGTAGCGGACATCTTCGGCCGTGATCGGCGTGCCGTCGGAGAACTGTGCCTTGGGATTGAGGTAGAACCGCAGAGACATGCCGTCGGCAGCCCGCTCCATTTTTTCCGCGATCAGGCCATAAACGGTGTACGGTTCATCCAGTGACCTGACAGCCAGCGGCGCGTACAGCAAGCCATTGACCTGCGACACGCCCGTGCCTTTGTCCAGGTACGGCATGATGTGATCGAATTGACCGATTTCCTGCGCCGAACGACGCATGCTGCCGCCTTTTGGGGCATTCGGGTTCACGTAGTCGAAGTGCTGGAAACCGGACGGGTAGCGGGGAGCCTCGCCGTAGACGGTCAGTGCGTGTTGAGGTGCGGCGGACAGGGACTGAAAACCTGAAACAAGGACCAGTGTTGCAACCATCAGCGATGAAAAAACAAAACGCATTACACAAATCCTGACTGACGTTGGGCGCAACATCAGGGTTGAAGGTCGTGATCAGGCGATTGCTGCCTGGTCTGTGGATGATCCATTGTTTTTATTCGTTACCTCCGGTGGCAAGGTACCTCAATGCCGGAATCTTTGTAACCGCACACTACCAGTGGTTGATGACTTCTTTACATTTGCACGGGGTCATGGCTGCCAAACGACGTGGCGTTAACAACTAGCAATAACGACTAGCAATTTCTTTGCCGGAATGGCAGCACTGCGTTTTTCTCACGCACTGAATACAAACGGCCCGCTTGTCAGAGCGGGCCGCAGGTTGTATCGGTCAAGCCGGAATCAGTCCTGGCGGCTGGTCACTTCCAGCAGGTGGTAACCGAACTGGGTTTTCACCGGGCCCTGCACGACGTTGACTGGCGCGCTGAAGACCACGGTGTCGAATTCCTTGACCATCTGACCCGGACCGAAAGAACCCAGATCGCCACCCTGACGGCTGGACGGGCAGCTGGAGTTGGATTTGGCGACTTCCGCGAAGTCAGCGCCTGCCTCGATCTGGGCTTTGAGCTCGTTGCATTTCTCTTCGCTGGACACAAGGATGTGGCGGGCAGTGGCTTTGGCCATTTGGGGTACTCCTGTTAAAAAAGGAAAGAGCCTACCGGATTAAGGGAGGCTTTTCCCGAGAAAGTTCCGGGTGCCGGACCGCGCACAGCAGGGACATCATCAGCCGCTACAGACCTTTGCTGAACAGCAATGCAGCATGGTCGACGTACAGTTTTACCGGGTCAATATTTGCGCGCACCAGACCAGCGGTTTGATTGATGGTGTCGACATGGTCCATCGGATAGTCGCTGCGGATCACTTTGCCCAGGTGAGAGCTGCAGCGTCCGACGAGCCCGTCGTTGCAGTCAGTTTCCTGCTCGAACAGCCGCGCATAACCGCGCAGTGCCAGGTGTAACGGGTCCAGTGCGTTGCGCCCCTCCGAAAACAGCGAGTCCTGAATGCAGCCACTCCAGGAGTAATAATGCACACCGTCGACCCGCTCATTGCCTTCACCGCCCCACTCGGACGGCAAGCCTTGCGGATAGCGGCTATTGAAGCGCGCCACGCCCTCGCGGGTCAGGGCGTCCAGTGCGTCTACCGGGCTTTGCGGCAGGTGGCCATTGCCGCTGAGCAGGGACAGGAAGTGAGCGAAGCCTGACGCCATTCGTGCGGCGGCGGCCTCGGGCATGTTTCCTGGCGTGAGTGCGCGGCGCAATTGGTCGGCCACTTCGGAGCCGTGATTGGGGCCGCTGACCGAGGTGACTGACGCCACCATCCCCGGTCGAACGGCCGCGACATAACGGCAAGTGAGTGCGCCTTGACTGTGGCCGATAAGGTTGACCTTCAGGTAACCCGTACGTTTAAGGAATCGCTCGATCTGCTCGATGAGTTGCTCGCCGCGAATTTCGTTATCGTGTACGCCAGACAGTGCAGGCACATGGGTCCTGCAACCGGCTTTCTCGAGGGCTTGCCGGACTCCGTGAAACATTTCGAACTGACCGATGCGATCAAATCCGAACAAGCCGTGGACCAGCAGGATGGGATATTTGGTGGTGACTTCCGTGTACATATTCGACAGTCCGCTCACTGAGTTGGGCGAACGAGACTAAGCGTTTGCCACAGCTCGGTGTCGTGCCGGGATCTGAGGCGCCGCCTTTTTGACCAAGTGAAAGGCCTTCGCGCCGCGCGCCCGGAGGCGCCGGTTTCTGGCAGAGGGTTAAACATCTGCGGGCGGATAAGGAAGAAGGCCGCACGAGCGAGCGAGTGCGTCCTACGGGCTAAGTATGAACAGGCGCGCGACCGGGCTGACAACGGTGACACGTCGATGGGAAGCCGATGACGGTTCACGCCATGGCTTCCCACCTGGAAAGGTTATCTGTAACGCAGCTTGTCGACGGCATCACGCAGCAGTTGCTCGGTGCCGTTCCAGCCCAGGCAACCGTCGGTGATCGACACGCCGTAGCGCAGCGAATCGCTGAGCGGCTGACAGCCCTCGAACAGATGGCTTTCCAGCATCATGCCGATCAGCGTCCGGTCGCCTGCCAGACGCTGGTTCAGCACATCATTGAAGACCTGCGGCTGACGCAAGGGGTCTTTGCCGCTGTTGGCATGACTGCAGTCGACCATGATTCGCGCGGCAATACGCTGTTTGTCCAGGCTGGCATTGACCGCGTCAATACTCTGCGCGCCGTAGTTGGGGCCGTTGTGACCGCCACGCAGGACGATGTGAGTGTCCGGATTGCCGCGAGTTTCGATGATCGCCGGATGACCGTGCGCGTCGACGCCGAAATGACGGTGCGCATGCGCCGCTGAACGAATCGCGTCACAGGCAACGGCGATCCCGCCGTCGGTGCCGTTCTTGAAGCCGACCGGCATCTGCAGCCCGCTCGCCATTTCACGATGAATCTGCGACTCGGTGGTGCGCGCGCCGATGGCGACCCAGCTCAGCAGGTCGTCGAAGTAGCCTGCCGCCATGGGCTGGAGCAATTCAGTGGCGATGGGCAGGCCGAGTCGGGTCATCTCGCGCATCAAGTGCCGGGACAACGTCAGCCCTGCGGCCATGTCATCGCTGCCGTCAAGGTGCGGGTCGTACGCCAGGCCTTTCCAGCCCACGGTCGTGCGGGGCTTCTCGACGTAGGCGCGCATCACCAGCAGCATCTGATCGCTGACCTCCTCTGCCAGACCGGCAAGACGCGCCGCGTATTCAAGCGCGGACTCAGGGTCATGAATGGAGCAGGGGCCTACGACGACGAGAAGACGCGAATCTTCGCCGTTGAGAATGGCGCGTACGGATTGGCGATGGGCTGCGATCTGCGCAGTGAGCGCGGCATCGAGCGATAACTGCTGTTTCAGCGCCAGCGCGCTGGGCAAGCGCAGCGCAGCGGGGTGACTGTCGAGCAGGGTCACGGCAGCGGACGGCAGATCGGAGAGGTTTGTTACGGCGACGGACGAGTTCATTTCAAGGCTTCCTGGTCGGCGGGCGTTGTCCCGCGCGGACCTACTGGGGTGTTCGACAATTGGCCGGGTCGGCGCTGTGAGTTGTATTGCCACCTGTCAGTGACCGATCGGAGGCGGCTGGCTGTCCCGAACGGAGGTTGCTAAATCGCCATGCGTAGCTGATGTCGTAGCGGTAATAGTTGCTGTGGTTCATGTTGGTTTCCTCGATGCGGAGCGTTAGTCAGGTTTAAGGCAGGCCAAAAAAACAAAACCCCCGGTCGGGAGGCCGACCGGGGGTAGAGTTATCTCTGGTGGCGTCCCGTATTCGTGGGCGCCGTGTGGGTATCAGGCGCGCCAGTGGCTAAACCAATACCCATAAAAATAAGAAGTCGCGGAGGTAGTCTTTGTCGCGTCCCACGCAGCCAGATCCGCAGCCTGACGCAAGGCGTCGGCAGAGGCATGCAGCTGAGATGAGAGGGAATGCAACATGGTGTGTCTCCGTTGTGTGACCGCGAGCTTACTTCAGGCACGCTGCGCTGTTCAATCGGAATATTCAATGAAGGCCATCGATTGTTCATTGCCTGGCGACCTCGGATGTCCGAGAAGCTGCCGCTGCGTAGAATGTCGGGATAGTGGTGGGCGACTTGCCGGACATAGGTCGTGGAATAGTCGTGGAATGCCTGAAAGGAGGGCTGCATGAAAAAGCAGGTCAATAAGGATGTTTCCCTGCACCCGGCGTCCGACGCCGACCTTGCATTCGCCCGTGAGTTGACTCGCGTGAACATGCGCGACTATTACAGTCAATGCGGACTGATCTGGCAGCCCGAGGGCTTCGATGCGCAATGGCCGCTAAGAGAGAACTACCTGATCCTCACAGCCGACACGTGCGCGGGCTATCTGGGTGTGACGCGGGAGAGCAGTTACCTGTATGTGCGCGATGTTCAACTGATCGAACGCTATCGCGGTGAAGGCGTGGGCGGCCGGGTCATGGGCCGCGTTACCGAGATGGCGATAGAGCAGCGTTGTGCATGTGTGCGGCTGAAAGTGTTCAAAACCAACCCGGCCGTCCATTGGTACAGAAGACTGGGGTTTGTCACCGTGGGGGAAGAGCAGGCACTGTTGTGGATGGAACGGGTCATCTCTGTCTGACCCGCTTTGGTCTCTTTTTCTGACAGGTGCCTGGGCCGGCGAGAAAAACTTCCGCGTAAAGCGACGCGCGCTCAATCGAACTTTCAGAAACTTCCTACGTACTTTGATTGATTAAGAAACAGGCTCTTCGGAACCGTCAATTCCTGTGACAACCTTTGACGGTATTACCCCTATCTTCATTCCCAGAAGTACCGCTACTTTATGAGCTTCTCCCCGGCGGCCTTTCTTGCGTCCGGAAAGAATCTGATAAGTCGTTGCAGGGTCGACCTTGTTTTCCCTTGCAAACTCCTGAACCGATTTGCCCTGTTGATCCAGCCAGGCCTTGGCTTGTGCTGCGGTGCGTGTTCCGGGCATAGTTCAAAACCGTTCAAGTCAGTTCAAAATTATCTGGATATTACCATTCGTAAGGATGGGGTCAATAAGGTTGTGCATTCAAATGAGTGGAATCGGTGCCCGCATTCGGGAAGAGCGGGAGCGTCTTGGGCTCTCGCAACGCGCATTCGGTGAAATTGGTGGTGTGGAGCCCAACGCTCAGGGCAAATACGAGAACGGCGACCGCACGCCGAAGGCCGACTACCTCGCCAACGTCGCCGCGAAGGGGGTTGATGTGCTTTATGTGTTGACCGGCAATCGCACGCCAGCCCCGATCGAAAACCTGAGCCAGATCGAGGAGTGGGTGCTGGGCAGCTACCGTTCACTCGTCAAGGAAGATCAGGACGCCATTCGCCGCCTGACAACTACGCTGGCGGAATATAAAGCCTCGTATGCGGTGGAAAAGAAACCCGATTCGCACTAATCGCTCAAGGATTTTTCGAAGTCGCGCGTTTGAAGATTTTTTGCAAGTTTTGCGGTCGATGATGATAGCGTGTCCGATTCGTTGTCGATCATCTTGCACGGCCGTCAAAAAAGCATTCTCGCTAGGTCATGCACTTTCTTTTTGCTAAGGTGGCGATCGTTCGCCATGAATTGTTCCGTGAGGTGTCTGCTTGATTAGGGTGTTGGTTGTCGATGACCACGATCTGGTTCGGACAGGTATCACGCGTATGTTGGCCGACATTGACGGTTTGCAGGTTGTCGGCCAGGCCGAGTCGGGCGAAGAATCCTTGAAAAAGGCACGTGAGCTCAAGCCTGACGTGGTTCTGATGGACGTCAAGATGCCCGGCATTGGCGGTCTTGAGGCCACCCGAAAACTGCTGCGCAGCCATCCGGATATAAAAGTGGTCGCCGTGACGGTCTGTGAGGAAGATCCTTTTCCGACCCGCCTGCTGCAGGCGGGTGCGGCAGGGTACATGACCAAGGGCGCCGGGCTGACCGAAATGGTCCAGGCCATCCGGCTGGTGTTTGCCGGCCAGCGTTACATCAGTCCGCAGATCGCCCAACAACTGGCGCTCAAATCGTTCCAGCCGCAGACCAGCAACTCGCCTTTCGATCTCCTGTCCGAACGGGAAATCCAGATCGCCTTGATGATCGTCGGTTGCCAGAAAGTGCAGACGATCTCCGACAAGCTGTGCCTGTCCCCCAAAACCGTGAACACCTACCGGTACCGTATTTTCGAGAAGCTTTCGATCGGCAGTGACGTCGAGCTGGCATTGCTGGCTGTTCGCCACGGCATGGTCGATGCCAGCGCCTGAAATGACCCAGCCGTTTGATCCCAGCGCGTTTCTGTCCACCTGCAGTGGTCGCCCCGGCGTCTATCGGATGTTCGATATCGATGGGCGGCTGCTGTACGTCGGCAAAGCCAAGAACCTCAAGAAGCGGCTCGCCAGCTACTTCCGCAAAACCGGCCACGCACCGAAAACCGGAGCGCTGGTGGCGCGGATCGCGCAGATCGAGACCACTATCACAGCCAATGAGACCGAAGCGTTGCTGCTCGAGCAGACGCTCATCAAAGAGTCTCGGCCGCCGTATAACATCCTGTTACGTGACGACAAGTCCTACCCGTACGTGCACTTGTCCGACGGCGAATTTCCCCGTCTGAGCATTCACCGTGGCGCCAAGAAGGCGAAAGGTCGGTACTTCGGCCCTTACCCGAGTGCCGGGGCCATTCGCGAAAGCCTGAGCATCCTGCAGAAGACCTTTCACGTGCGTCAGTGCGAGGACAGCTTTTACAAGAACCGCACGCGGCCGTGTCTGCAGTACCAGATCAAGCGTTGCAAGGCGCCGTGCGTCAACTTCGTCGAGCCGCAGGTGTATGCCGAGGATGTGCGCCACTCGGTGATGTTTCTGGAAGGGCGCAGCAATGCCCTGACCGATGAGCTCAACTCGCTGATGGAAAAGGCGGCGATGGATCTGAATTTCGAGCACGCCGCCGAGCTTCGCGATCAGATCGGTCTGCTGCGTCGTGTGCAGGATCAGCAAAGCATGGAAGCCGGCACTGGCGATGTCGATGTCGTAGCGGCATTCGTCAACCCGGGCGGCGCTTGCGTTCATCTCATCAGCGTGCGCGGCGGTCGGGTGCTGGGCAGCAAGAATTTCTTCCCGCAGGTCGGCATCGAGGAAGAGGTCGGTGAAGTCATGTCGGCGTTCCTCGCGCAGTATTTTCTGGGCGGCGGCGAGCGGGAGTTGCCGGGCGAAGTCATCGTCAACGTGGTCAATGAAGATTTCCCGGCATTGATCGAAGCGATCGAGGCTTCCCGCGGGCGCGAAATCGTCATCAGTCACCGGGTGCGCGGTACACGCGCTCGCTGGCAGCAACTGGCGGTGACCAATGCCGAGCAGGCACTGGCAGCGCGTCTGGCCAACCGGCAGCATGTCGCCGCGCGCTTCGAAGCGCTGGCTGAAGTGCTCAAGCTCGACGAGCCGCCGCAACGCCTGGAATGCTACGACATCAGCCATTCCAGTGGCGAGGCGACGGTGGCGTCGTGCGTGGTGTTCGGGCCAGAAGGGCCAATCAAGTCGGATTATCGGCGCTACAACATCGAGGGCGTCACGGCCGGGGACGATTATGCAGCGATGCATCAGGCGCTGACACGGCGTTTCGGCAAGATCAAGGACGGCGAGGGCAAGTTGCCAGACATCCTGCTGGTGGACGGCGGCAAGGGGCAGTTGAACATGGCCCGGGACGTCATGAATGAACTGGCGATCCCCGATCTGATTCTGCTGGGCGTGGCCAAAGGCACCACACGAAAGGCAGGCTTCGAGACCCTTTACCTCAATGACGCCGCCCATGAGTTCACGCTCAAAGGCGATTCTCCCGCGCTTCACCTGATCCAGCAGATCCGCGACGAGGCCCACCGTTTTGCGATTACCGGACACCGGGCGCGCCGTGGCAAGACGCGGCGCACTTCAACCTTGGAAGGGGTGGCCGGTGTCGGCCCGACACGACGCAGAGACCTGCTCAAACACTTCGGTGGCCTGCAGGAATTGTCTCGCGCCAGCGTCGAAGAAATCGCCAAAGCACCGGGAATCAGTAAAAAGCTCGCAGAGTCGATTTATGCGAACCTGCACAGCGAGTAGAATGCCCGCTCACCTCGTAGCCAGTTGTGCCGATGAATATCCCTAATCTGATTACCGTATTACGTGTCCTGCTGATTCCGATCTTCATTCTGCTGTTCTATCTGCCTTATTACTGGAGCTACATGGCTGCCAGTTCGGTTTTCGCGCTGGCCGCGGCGACGGACTGGCTGGATGGCTATCTCGCCCGACGCCTGCAGCAGAGCACGCCGTTCGGCGCCTTCCTCGATCCGGTGGCCGACAAGCTCATGGTCGCGGTGGCGCTGGTGCTGCTGGTTCAGGCGCATGCCAATTTCTGGCTGACGTTACCGGCAGCGGTGATCATCGGCCGGGAAATCGTCATCTCCGCGTTGCGCGAATGGATGGCCGAGCTGGGGGCGCGCGCTCAGGTCGCTGTCTCCAACCTGGGCAAATGGAAAACCGCGGCGCAGATGCTCGCGCTGGTGATTCTGCTGGCCAACCCACCTGCGTTCACGTTCTGGGTCGTGTTGGGTTACGTGCTGCTGATGGTCGCCGCAGGCCTGACCTTGTGGTCAATGGTGCAATACCTCCGGGCGGCATGGCCGCATTTGAGGACGACCACCGAGGAGTAGCGTCTCAATTTGCTCATACGGCGCTTTCCGTTTCTGGCACTGCAGCGAGACGGCACGCCGAGATAAGTATTTTTAAATCAAGGGGTTGACGGGGTCATTTGAATCTATAGAATGGCGCCCACACCAAGCGGGAATAGCTCAGTTGGTAGAGCACGACCTTGCCAAGGTCGGGGTCGCGAGTTCGAGTCTCGTTTCCCGCTCCAGTTTGTATGCGTTGAGCGGTCGTTGTCTGGTCGTTTGGCGTTTGAGGCCGAGTAGCAAAATGGTTATGCCGCGGATTGCAAATCCGCTTACGCCGGTTCGATTCCGACCTCGGCCTCCACTATAAACGAGCTCTGTAGATCTATGATTTACAGAGCTTTTTTATTTCCGGATGGAATCCGTTTTCGCCCTGAATGAGGGCGTTTTCGGCTTGCTTCACTGCGTGGGGATGTATATATTCCCAGCTCTTGTCAGCTTCATGGCCGTAGGGCTTCAAGCTGATCTGCACTATCGCCCTGATGGTGAAATTGGTAGACACACCGGACTTAAAATCCGTCGTCCGAAAGGATGTGCCGGTTCGACTCCGGCTCGGGGCACCATTCAAGAAAGGCGCTTGCGGAGCAATCCGAAGCGCCTTTTTTCTTTCCGGTTTGAGAAGCTCGCACGTCTCTACAAAAGCATTGTGCCGCT
>Ga0213836_101281_pt1 | contig 15487 bp, 14 predicted proteins | sample SWPATP03_FD_160578 | JGI IMG/M metagenome (GOLD analysis project Ga0213836, IMG submission 160578) | Coastal seawater microbial communities from Marineland, Florida, United States - SWPA TP0 #3 | ecosystem: Environmental > Aquatic > Marine > Coastal | place: USA: Florida | collected 2016-08-05
GCTTCATCATGAAGCAGCCGGAAGTGGCGAACATGGTCAGCGTGCTGGGCTTCTCGTTCTCGGGCCAGGGCCAGAACATGGCGCTCGCCTTCATTCCGCTGAAGGACTGGGGCGACCGCAAGGGCAACGGCTCGGATGCGCAGTCGGTCGCGAACCGGATCACCGGCGCCATGATGGGCACCCAGCGCGACGCCTTCATCTTCGCGCTGTCCCCGCCGCCGATTCCCGAACTGGGGCGCGGCACCGGCTTCTCGTTCCGCCTGCAAGACCGTGGCGGCAACGGCCACGCCGCCCTGCTGGCGGCGCGTAACCAGCTGCTCGGCATGGCCATGCAGAGCAAGATCCTGACCGGCATCCGCCCCGAAGGCCTGGAAGACGCGCCGCAAGTCATGCTCGACATCGACCGCGACAAGGCGCAGGCGCTCGGCGTCACGTTCGGCGCGATCAATACCGCGATCTCGACCTCGCTTGGTTCGGCCTATGTGAACGACTTCCCGAACGCCGGCCGCCTGCAGCGCGTGGTGGTGCAGGCCGATGCGAAAGACCGCATGCAGCCGGACGACCTGCTGCGCCTGAACGCGATGAACTCGCAGGGCAAGCCGGTGCCGCTGTCGGCCTTCGCCACCACCAAGTGGGTCACCGGCCCGATGCAGACGATCCGCTACAACGGCTATCCGAGCATGAGCATTTCGGGCGACGCCGCACCGGGCCAGTCCACCGGCGCCGCGCTCGACGAAATGGAAGCGCTGGTCGCCAAGCTGCCGCCCGGCTTCGCCTTCGAGTGGACCGGCCAGTCGCGCGAAGAGCGCCTGTCAGGTTCGACGATCGGCATCCTGATCGGCTTCTCGCTGCTGGCGGTGTTCCTGGCCCTGGCCGCGCTGTATGAAAGCTGGTCGATTCCGGTGTCGGTGCTGATGGTCGTGCCGCTCGGCGTGCTCGGCGCACTGTCTGCGGCGATGATGCGCGGGTATCCGAACGACGTGTACTTCAAGATCGGCCTGATCACCATCATCGGCCTGGGCGCGAAGAACGCGGTGCTGATCATCGAGTTCGCGAAAGACCTGCAGGCGCAAGGCAGGACGGCTGTGGAAGCGGCGATCGAAGCGGCCCACCTGCGTTTCCGCCCGATTATCATGACCTCGCTGGCCTTCATCCTCGGCGTGCTGCCGCTGGTGGTCGCCGGCGGCGCGGGCTCGGCATCGCAAAGAGCGATCGGTACGGGCGTAATGGGCGGTATGATTACGGCAACCGTGCTCGGCGTGGTGTTCGTGCCGGTGTTCTTCGTCGTGGTGCGCAAGCTGTTCAAGGGCAGCGAGCGCCAGCGCAAGAAGTACGCGCACGAAGAAGATGCCAGCCGTGTAATCGAGGAAAAAATATGATCAAAAAAATGAAACTCATCGTCACCCCGCTCGCATTGGCATTGGGCCTGAGCGGCTGCATCTCGCTGGCGCCGAAATACGAGCGTCCGGCAGCGCCGGTCGCCCCCGCCTTCCCTGAACTGCCGAAGGCGGGCGGCGCCACCCTGCCCACCGCCACCGCGGAAGCGCCAGGCAACCTGTCCTGGCAGCGCTTCTTCGCCGATGCCCGCCTGCGCCAGCTGATCGAGCTGTCGCTGGCGAACAACCGCGACCTGCGCGTGGCGATCCTGAACATCGAGCAGGCGCGCGCCCAGTACCGCATCACGCGCGCCGACCGTGCGCCGACGGTGTCGGCCATCGTCAACGGCAGCCGCCAGTCGACCGGCGACGACCAGCCGACGCAAAACATCTACCAGGCCGGCTTCGGCGTGTCGGCCTTCGAGCTCGACCTGTTCGGCCGCGTACGCAACCTGTCGGAAGCGGCGCTGTCGCAATTCCTCGCCACCGAGGAAGCGCGCAAGACGGCGCACATCAGCCTGGTCGCCTCGGTCGCCAACACTTACCTGACGATGCTGGCCGACGACGAACTGCTGGCCATCACCGAGCAGACCCTGAAGACCCGCGTCGAGTCCGATCGCCTGACGCGCCTGCGCTTCGAGAACGGCGTCGTGTCGAAGCTGGAACTGCAGCAATCGACCTCGCTGGTGGAAACGGCGCGCGCCAACTACGCGCAATTCCAGCGCCAGCGCGCCCAGGACGCGAATTTGCTGACCCTGCTGGTGGGCCAGCCGATCCCGGAAAACCTGGCGCCGGGCACCGCCCTGGCCAGCACCGAACTGCCTGACCTGCCGGCCGGCATGCCGTCCGACCTGCTGACCGCCCGCCCGGACATCCGCGCGGCCGAGCAGCAGCTGATCGCAGCCAACGCCAACATCGGCGCGGCGCGCGCGAACTACTTCCCGCGCATCTCGCTGACCGGGTCGGTCGGCAGCGCCAGCACGGAACTCTCTAGCCTGTTCAAGTCCGGTTCCTTCGGCTGGACCTTCGCGCCGCAGGCGGTGCTGCCGCTGTTCGACCTGGGCCGCATTGGCGCCGGCGTCGACGCCGCCCGCAGCGGCCGCGACATCGCCGTGGCCCAGTACGAAAAATCCATCCAGACCGCGTTCCGCGAAGTGGCGGACGCGCTGGCCGGCCAGGCCACCTTCAGCGAACAGCTGCGCGCCCAGCGTGCGGTGGCCCTCGCCGAACAGGACCGCTTCAACCTGTCCGACCTGCGCTACAAGAGCGGCGCCTCCAGCTACCTCGACCTGCTCGACGCCCAGCGTTCGCTGTTCCAGGCGCAGCAGCTGGCGGTGCAGGCGAATTTGCAGCGTTTGCAGAACCAGGTCACGCTGTACCGCGTGCTGGGGGGGGGATGGAGCGAGGCCGCGTCGCCGACGCAGGCGGCGCGCTGACGCGTTGTTCGATGCTTTAAACGAAAACCGGGACTCAAGTCCCGGTTTTTTATGGGCTCGATGGTTTCAGCCGAAGCGCCACGCGCTGATGAATCGCTTTTAACAAGGCGGCCATGGCCACATTCAGATTGCGGGGCCTGTTCGGATCCAGGTAGGCCTGCACGAAAATGGCCGCATCCTCGCCGGCCATGACCGCATACGCAAGCGGCACCATGGCCAATCCATGTCCGATGACGGGAATGGTGAGCGCCTTGCCCCGGCCGCCCGCATCCAGCGGAACCTCGACTGCCTCGATCCCCGCGAGCATGAAGTCCGCCACCTGCGGAGGCACTGTGTTCAAGGCTTGCCTGGCTTGCGCGACTTGCCTGGCCACCGTCGCTTCGATCTTTTCCGGACCAAATTCACCGTCCTTGCAGATCGCGATCATCACGGTGCCGGGGCTGCCCTCGACGACCTCGAATGATTTTACTTGCGCACATCCCGGAATCGCTGAAGGTCCCCGCTGCTCGCTGACATCCGTGATGCCCTCGATCGGGAAATTCTTGTAAATAAGCTGGCTGTCGATGCCATCCAGCGGCCCCGCCGCTGCATGCGCTGCCGTCCATCCAGGTAAAACGAGAAGCAGTGCGCAAGCTGCCGCCGCAATCCGGTGAGTTGAACGTGTCATGTTTCCGTTTTCGCCGTGTCCGCTTACCGCTTTTCCTTGTTAATCAGTTGCACAAGCTTGAACGCTTCGCTCTGCAACGCCGGTTCCGCGTCCGCAAGTTCCTTGCTCGCCAAAACATACGCGGCGCGCTTGCGCTCTTTCTTTTCTTCCGGCGCAACGGCCGGCCGCGCGCCCGGGAACATCACCTGCGGGCCGCTGTTGTATCGATTGTGGATCACCTGCTTGCCGTAGGGGGTGCTATAGAAGCGGGTCATCTCGAGCGCGGTATCGAGGGAAATGACGCGCGCCAGCGCCGGCGCCATGCGCTGGTAAATCTCCGCGGGCGGTGTTTTATCGAGCTTGGCGAATATCGCCTTGCGCTGGTCATCGCTTGCGTAGCGGCTGCGGCCGGCAACGCCGCGCACCACGTATTCGGTATGCATGACGCCGAGCAAATCCTGCACGGCCTTGACATGTGCGGGAGCCGGTACGGCGCTCTGCGCCGCAGTGGCCGGGGTGGCGGCGAATGCGGGGACTGCGAATGCCAGCGATGCGCCAATTGCGGCGTAAACCAGAAACTTCATATATTTCCCTGTGAATGAGTATTTCATCGCCATTCTCGCCTGTGCGGGAACAACGAATCTAATTGAGTGTTTTACCATGCGTAGCCGCTGCCCCATGGCGATGCCAGCCGCCTGGCCAGCCTTCGATAAGAAACGAGTGTACTGGATATGTTACCGTCGAGGAATTAATATCGGGGAGGCATGAAAGAGCGTAGATCAAGCAGGTCACGATAAGTAGCGAATCGGGCAGGAGCGACCGCGCTCCAATGGCCTCATTGGAGCCCCTGCGATACAAGTAATTGGGCGGGTCGCGTCCGTCCCGTGGTCACACGCATCGCCTTGTTTTTTACTCGACGTGCTTTCGCATGAACACTGAGAACGGGTCATCTGGATAATCCCCGAACGGGCCGCAACGCTGGTATCCCATGCGTTCGTACAAGATCAGCGCTTCGGATAATGTAGGCCCCGTCTCCAGCACAAAAGTCCGGCAACCATTTGATATCGCCTTATTTTCCAGAATTTCCATCAGTCGCCGTGCGACGCCCTGTCCACGTGCCGCGGGGCGGACGTACATGCGTTTAATTTCCCCGTATTCCGGCGTCATGACAATGGCTCCGCAGCCAAGGGGGACGCCGGCAGGATCGCGTACGACGGCGAACAAGACGTCCGGATGGCATAGCGAATTGATGTCGAGCGCATACACATTTTCGGCCGGATAGAGCGAATACAGGTGTGTATCAAGCTCAGCTATCAATGCGTGTACGGCGGGTTGATCCGGACTTTCAAATGCGATCTGCATGTGCGCCTTCATGGTTTGTTTCGCACCCGTGATTCCATCATTGCGATGCAGGCCCGCCAGCGACTACTTCTCTGGATTCATCACCACCTGCACATAATTTTGGGTGTTGAAATACTGCTGCGCCGCGGCCTTGATGTCGTCGACGGTGAGCGCGCTCATCCTGCTGCCGTCGGCGAGCCGCTCGGCCGGATCGGTGCCGCTCAGCACGGATGCCTCCAGCAATACGGCCCAGCCGTTATTGTCCTTGAGCACGCGCCCGAGCGTTTGCAAGGTCGTCTGCTGCACCTTGTTCAGGTCGGATGGATCCGGCCCTTTGGTCTTGAGGGTGTCGATCTCCGCAAACACGGCCGCCAGCAGCGGATCGACCTTGTTCGGCGAGGTCGGCAGCGTCGCCGTCAGCTGGTAGTGGCCATATGGAACCTGCGACAGGCTGCCACTCAGGCCAACGCTGTAGACGAGCGACTTCTCGCGTAACAGCGCGGTGAGCCGCAGCTTGGCGACCTCGACCAGGGCAACAAAGCGCATCCGCTCCGCATTCGAAAACGTGGCCGGGCCGGTGAAGTTGAGCGAAATGACGCTCTGGTCGTGGGTTCCGCGCCGCACTTCCTTCTTGACGACCCCGGTCACCGGGCGAATGCCCAGGTCCTTGAAGCCGAGCGCAATGTCGTCGGTCGGCAGGCCGCCCAGGTAGGTGGCCAGCAGCGGCTTGACCGTCGCCGGGTCGAAATTGCCGACGAAAATGAAAGTCATGTCCCTGGCGCTGGAAAAACGTTCCTTGTACAGGGCGATCGAATGGTCGAGCGTGAGGTTCCTGAGCGCTTCCTGGCTCGGCACGCCCGCCACGCGCGGGTGGTTGTTGAACAGCGTCGTGCGAATCGCGTCCGCCATGACCCTCTCCGGGCGCGCCGTGGCGTCGCGGGTGCTTTCGAGCTGCTTGTTGATGAAGGACTTGAACAGGTCCTCGTCGCGCCGCACGGTGGTGAAGCGCAGGTACACGGCTTGCAGCAGCGTTTCGAGGTCGGCCGGGGCGGCGCCGCCGGTGACATGGTCGGTGTAGTCGGTCATGCTGACGCCCAAGCCCAGCGACTTGCCTGCCAATATTTGCTGCAGGGCCGCGGGCGAATAGGCGCCCCAGCCCATGGTCGACACGATGGTGCTCGACATGCGCCCGTTGAGATCGTCCTCCGGCTTGTAGAGCAAGGCGCCGCCGAAGCGTGCCGCGCGCATGATCACCTGTTCGTTGCGGAAGTCGGTTTTCTTGAGAATCACCTTGACGCCGTTGGACAGGGTCAGGCGCGTGATGCCGACGGTGGCGTCCTGCGTTTCCGCAGCGATCGCACCGCCTTGTGGCGGGGACGCGAGCAGGCTGCCGGCAACCACCTTTTCTTCGCGTGCCGTGACAGGCGCAGCGTCGGCCGCGTCGAGGGCGGCGAGCAACGCGCTCTTGCTGGGCGCGGGAGCGTCCGGTTTGTCCTTGCCTTTGAAGGTCAGGGTGCGCGGGGCCTTGGCCGGCAGCGCGGCGCGTGCGTATTGCTGGATGTCGGCCAGGCTGATCTCCGGCAGCAGCTCGCGGATGATGCGGTATTCGTCTTCCGGGCCGGGCAGCACCTCGCCATTGAGGAAGCCGGCGATGTAGGTGCCCACGAAGGCTGTCGAGCTGATCTTGTCACGCTCGGCATATTGGAATTCCGCGCTGCGCAGCAGGTTCTTTTTGCCAGCGTCCAGTTCGGCCTGGCTGAAGCCGAACTCGCGTGCCCGCGCGCTTTCCCGGGTCAGTGCGGCGATTGCCGGTGCGGCGCCGCCCTTGCCCAAGGTCGCCTCGAGCTTGAAGGCCTGATAACCTTTACCTATGGAATCGTACCCCGCCTGCGCACGCAGGAAGGGTGGCTCGGGCAACTGGGTCAGTTCCTGGAGGCGCCCGTTCAGCATGAAGTTAAACAGGTTGCGCACCTGATGTGCGCGATAGTCGGCCACGGTACGCCGCACCGGCCGTGCGCTCGACGGATAGCGGATATTCAGGCTGCTGCTGGTCGCTTCGGGATCGGTCGCGATCAGCGCACTGGTGCTGCGTTGCGGGAGCACGGTGACGCTCATGCGCGGACGCGGATTGGCGGGCATGGTCATCGTGCCGAAATGCGTTTCGATCATTTTTTCGGCAGCGGCAGGATCGATGTCGCCCACCACGATCACCGCCATCAGGTCGGGACGGTACCAATCCTTGTAAAAGCGGCGCAGCGCTTCCGGCGGCGCGTTCCTGATAATGTCTTCCTGGCCGATCGGGTCGCGTTTCGAATAGCGCGATTCGCCAAGCCCGAAGAACCAGTTGGTCGATAGCGACCGGCTCATGCGGTACCCGGCGCTATTACGCTGGCGCGCCTCCTGCAAAATCACGCCACGCTCGGCGTCGATGGCTTCAGGGGCCAGCGTCATGCCCTGGGCCCAATCGGACAGGATCAGGAAACCCTTGTCCACATATTCCTGCTTGTCTGTCGGGACCGACAACTCGTAAATGGTTTCGTCGAAGTTGGTATGCGCGTTCAGGTCGGCGCCAAAGCGGACACCGATCGATTGCAAATACGAGATCAGCTCGTGTTTCTTGAAGTTGGTCGAGCCACTGAAGCCCATGTGCTCGACGAAGTGGGCCAATCCCCGCTGGTCATCGTCTTCGACAATGGAGCCGGCCTTGAGCACCAGCTTCATTTCCAGCTGCTTTTCCGGCCTGGCATTGCGCTTGATGTAATAAGTCAGGCCATTGGCCAGTTTGCCGACCTTGAGGTCGCGTTCGAACCGGATCGGTTCATTCAAATCGACAGCGGCATTGGCGCCGCTGAAACACCCGAATAAAACTGCGATCGAGCAGACATGACGCAAGCGAACAAAAGACATCGACGGCCTTACAAAAAGATTAAGTCGTTCAATATTACGCTTTTTGTTTCTCTGCGTCACTTATTTGATGTGACCAATCAGCGGCTCGCCGAATGAACTTGGCTCGACCGCACCGGTCTATCAATGGGAAGTCATCCACGACGCCGAGAGACTGCCATGCGCAATTTTTTTCAATCACATTGGAAAGCCATCCTTGCGCTCGCCCTGCTCATCCTCGCGGCGGCGTTGTTCCTGCGTCCCCGCCCCGCCTCCGCTGCGCAGGCCCTGGCCGAGCGGCTCGAGCGCCACGTCGGCGCGATCGCCGCGCATTCGCACGACACGCGCACGCCGGGCTCGCTCGACAGCGCGGCCGTCTACATCGAGCAGGTGCTGGCCGAGGCCGGTTATCGCAGCACGCGCCAGGACTATGCGGCCGGCGGCGGGCGCGTGCGCCACATCGAGGCCGCGATCGGCAATGTCGCGCCGGGCCGGCGGCCGGAGCGCATCTTCATCGTCGGCGCCCATGTCGATGCGGCGCGCGGCGCGCCCGGCGCCGACGATCAAGGCAGCGGCATGGCGGCCGTGCTGGAACTGGCGCGGCTGCTGGCCGGCATGCGGCCGAGCGCCGGCACCGATGTGCGCTTCGTGTTTTTCGTGAACGAGGAACCGCCCTGGTTCATGGACGAAGCGGTGGGCAGCATGGAGCACGCGGGCGGGACGCAGCGCCAGCAGCGTGTCGGCGGCGCGGCGGCGCCGGAAACCATGGGCTATTACACGGCCAGGCCAGCGAGCCCGCATTTGCCGGCGGGCCTGGAGGGACGCTATCCCGACACGGGCAACTTCATCGCCTTCGTCGGCACGCTGGAATCCGCGACACGCGTGCGCGAGGCCCTGGCGGCGTTTCGCGCGGCATCCGACTTCCCGCCCGAGGGACTGGCTGCACCCGCGCACACGACCGGGGTCACCCTGTCCGACCACGGCGCCTACCAGGGCCACGGCTATCCGGCGCTGACGATCACGCAGACCGCCTTCCTGCGCTATCCCTACTACCGCACGGCGCGGGATCCGCCAGATCAGCTCGACTACGAGCGCATGGCGCGCGTCGTCACGGGCCTCGAGAAGACGCTGCGCGCGCTCGCAGGCGGTGCACGCGGTTGATTACTTCGTCTCGCCCAGGAACATCTCTTGCAGGTCGTTCAGGAACCGCTGACCCAGCTCGGTCGGCCGAATCAGCTTGAAATCGCGGTAGAGCAAGCCCTTGGCTTCAGCCGCATCGAGCGCCTTGCCGATCGCCGTGATGCTCATGCCGGTGCGCTCGTTGAACAGATTCGGATCGAAGCCGCCCGTCAGGCGCAGGGTGTTGAGCATGAACTCGAAGCCCATGTCGGCGCGCGCGATTTCGTGCTCTTCCTGCACCGGGTTGCCGCGCTTCGCCGCTTCCATGAAGGAGGCCGGCTGCTTGAAGCGGGCCTGGCGCAGGATGCGGTGCGGGAAGGAGATCTTCGAATGGGCGCCAGCGCCGATGCCGAGGTAGTCGCCGAAATTCCAGTAATTCAGGTTGTGCCTGGCGCGCCGGCCCGGCTGGGCGTAGGCCGAGACTTCGTAGTGGTCGAAGCCGGCGGCAGCCATCCTTTCGGCGATCATGTCCTGCATGTCGGCGCTGGCATCGTCGTCCGGCAAGGCGGGCGGATACTTGGCGAAGACCGTGTTCGGCTCCATCGTCAGGTGATACAGCGACAGGTGCGGCGGCGCGAACGCGAGCGCGGTTTTCAGGTCATGTTCGGCCTGCGCCAGCGACTGCGAAGGCAGCGCGTACATCAGGTCGAGGTTGAAATTGTCGAACGTGGCGTGCGCGATCTCGACCGCGCGCAGCGCTTCGCGCTCGTCGTGGATGCGGCCGAGCGACTTCAAATGGTCGGCGTTGAAACTCTGGATGCCGATCGACAGGCGGTTCACGCCGCTGTCGCGGTAGTGGCGGAATTTCTCGATCTCGAAGGTGCCGGGATTGGCTTCCATCGTGATCTCGGCGTTGATTTCCAGGGGCAGCAAGGTACGCACGCTTGAGATCAGGCGGTCCAGTCCCGCGGCCGACATCAGGCTCGGCGTGCCGCCGCCGATGAACACCGTGTGGATCTTGCGCCCCCAGATCAGCGGCAGCGACTGTTCCAGGTCGAGGCGCACGGCGTCGAGGTATTCCTGTTCCGGCAGCTCGCCCTTGGCTTCGTGCGAATTGAAGTCGCAGTAGGGACACTTGCGCACGCACCAAGGGAAGTGGATGTAGAGCGACAGCGGCGGCAAGGCGGTGAGGTTCAAGGAACCTGGCTGCAGGTATTGCAGCGCGGCCTGGGCCGAACGCGGTTCGCTCGTTGCGCTTGCCGGCGCGCGCGCGACTTTAATCGGGATCATCGCAGTTTCTCGACCAGTGCGCGCAGGGCTTGGCCACGGTGCGATTGCGCGTTCTTTTCCGCCGGCGTGAGTTCGGCCGTGGTCTTGCCCAGCGCGGGAATCAGGAAGTACGGATCGTAGCCAAAGCCGTTTTCGCCGCGCGGCGTGTCGATGATTTCGCCATCCCAGCGGCCGTCGGCAATCACCGGCTGCGGGTCGTCGGCGTGGCGCACATAGACCAGCACGCAGTAGTAATACGCCGATTTGTCGGACTGGCTGGCCAGGTCGGCGACCAGTTTCTGGTTGTTGCGCGCGTCCGACTTCGGCTCGCCGGCGAAGCGCGCCGAGTACACGCCCGGTGCGCCGCCGAGGGCGTTCACGCAGACGCCGGAATCGTCGGCCAGCGCCGGCAGGCCGGTCAGGCGCGCGGCGTGGCGCGCCTTTTCCAGCGCGTTCTCCACAAAAGTAGCGTGCGGCTCCTCGGCTTCGGGCACATCGAATTCGCCTTGCGGGTGCAGGGTGAAACCGATGGGGCCGAGGATTTGCTGGAATTCCTTGAGTTTGCCGGCGTTGTTCGAGGCGAGGATGAGGCGTTGGGTCATGGTGGGAGCGAGGATCGTGCGGAAGGGGTCATTTTACCCGTTCGCCGACATTTTTTCGTCCGGGCGCAGCGTCAGCACCCGCACGCCATTGCCGGTCACGGCCACCGTATGCTCGAACTGCGCCGACAGCTGGCCGTCGCGCGTGACCACCGTCCAGCCATCGTCCTCGGTGCGCACGGCGCGCCGTCCCTGGTTCAGCATCGGCTCGATCGTAAACACCATGCCCTCCTCCAGCACCAGGCCGGTGCGAGGCTTCCCCCAATGCAGCACCTGCGGCGGCTCGTGCATTTCGCGGCCGATGCCGTGGCCGCAATATTCGCGCACCACCGAATAGCCGTTCTTGCGGGCGTGACGCTCGATGGCATGTCCCACGTCGCCTAGCCGCGCGCCGGGGCGCACCGCCTTGATGCCCTTCCACATCGCCTGGTAAGTCACTTCCACCAGGCGTTCGGCCAGCGGCGACACCTGCCCCACCAGATAGGTTTTGCTGGAGTCGGCGATATAGCCGTTCTTCTCGAGCGTGATGTCGAAGTTCACGATATCGCCGCTTTGCAGCAGTTCGGCAGGCGATGGCACACCGTGGCACACCACGTGGTTGCGCGACGAGTTCAGCGCGTAGGCATAGCCGTACTGGCCCTTGCTGGCGGGCCGGGCCTGCAATTCGTTGACGATCAGGCTGTCGACCAGGTCGTTCACCTGCATGGTCGACATGCCGATCAGGTCGAGCCGGTCCAGGTGGCCGAACACGGCCGCCAGCAATTTGCCCGACTCGGCCAGCAGGGCGATTTCCTCGGGGCGCTTGGTCATCGCTAGGCCACCCGGACCGTTTGCGGCGCCAGTCCCGCCGCGCGCATTTCGCGCGCCACGATCTCGTTGAAACTCTGGGTCGGATTCATTTCGCAGAGCATGCCGATCTTGATCCAGAAGGCTGCCTGCGCGTTGATCGAACGGCAGGAGACGACGCTGCCTTTGCGCACCTGGTCGTGCAATTCGTCGTCGATATTAACAATACCCATACTCACTCCATATACGAAACGTATACGGAGTATATGGGCAGGGTGGGCGCCGCCGCAAGCGAATCGTTGCCGATTCGACACACGACTGGCTGACGCGGATCAGCCCGCGATGCCGAGCGCCTGCTTCTGCATCGTCACCAGGTCGGCGATTCCGCCCTGCGCCAGGTCGAGCAGGCGGTTCATGCCGGCGCGATCAAACGCCGCGCCCTCGGCCGTGCCCTGCACTTCGATGAAGTGGCCGGCCTCCGTCATGACCACGTTCATGTCCGTGTCGCAGCCCGAATCCTCGACGTAATCGAGGTCGAGCACCGGCATGCCCTGGTACACGCCGACCGAGATCGCGGCGACGAAATGCCGCACCGGCACCGAGTCGATGGCGCCGCGCGCGACCAGGGCATTGAAGGCGTCGTAGGCGGCGACCATGGCGCCGGTGATGGAGGCCGTGCGGGTGCCGCCGTCGGCCTGGATCACGTCGCAATCGAGGTGCAGCGTGCGTTCGCCGAAGGCGTCGAGGTCGAAGGCGGCGCGCAGCGAGCGCCCGATCAGGCGCTGGATCTCTTGCGTGCGGCCGGACTGCTTGCCGCGCGCGGCCTCGCGATCCATGCGCGTGTGGGTCGAACGCGGCAGCATGCCGTATTCGGCCGTCAGCCAGCCCTGCCCTTTGCCCTTCAGGAAGCCGGGCACCTTGTCTTCGATGCTGGCGGTGCAGATCACCTTCGTGTCGCCGCACTCGATCAGCACCGACCCTTCGGCGTGCCTGGTGTACTGGCGGGTGATGCGGATGCTGCGCAACTGGTCGACGGCGCGGCCGCTCGGGCGGGATTGAAACGTCATGGCAAACCTTTTTTTTATTTAAGTAAGTGGGAAGACTTCTCGATCGCCTGGTTGATCTCGGCAATCGCCTTTTCGATCTCGTCTTCGTCGAAGGGGTCGGCGTTGGGGTCGGCCTCGGCCGCCACATTGCTGATTGTGCTGCTGACCTGGTCTTCCGGCAGCAGCTGGGTCGAGATCACGTTCGGGCCGCTCGCTTGGGCGTTGTCGGCGCCCTGCCAGCTGATCGCCAGCGCGGTGGTGTTGTCGGCGCGCGGGCCGCCGATGGCGACCGCCATCGACACCAGGTCGGGCACCGCCTGCACCACGGTTTGCGTGGCCAGCTTTTGCACGATTTCGGCGTCCGGCACCATCGACCACAGGCCGTCGGAACACAGCAGCAGCACGTCGCCCGGTTCCAGGCTGGCCTGGCGCGACAGTTCGATGCGCGGCGCGCTGGTGGCGCCGAGGCAGTTATACAGCTTGTTGCGGTCGGGGTGGCTGTTCCGGTCGGCCGGACTGGCCAGGCCCTTGGCAATCAGGTATTCGAGGTGCGAGTGGTCGCGCGTCTGCGCCAGCACCTGGTTGCGGCGCACCCAGTACAGGCGCGAGTCGCCGCAGTGCGCCCACACCGCGCAGTTGTGCTGCACCAGGCAGGCCACGACTGTCGTGCGCGGGCTTTCCGGCAGCTGGTGGCGCGCGGTGTAGGCCAGGATGTCGCGGTGCGCCTGCTGCAAGGCTTCTTCCAGGAAGCGCTCCGGCTTCTTGATATAGGGACGCGCCTGCATCTGGAACATCATCGACAGGGTCTGCATGGCGATGGTGGAAGCGATCTCGCCATGCTGGTGGCCGCCCATGCCGTCGGCCAGCACCAGCAGCAGCGCGTCGCGCGTGAAGCAGTAGCCCATCCGGTCCTGGTTGACCTTGCGTCCGCCGATGTGACTGTGCTGGTAGACGGAAAATTGCATGGCGATTCCTTTTGTTGAATGGTTGGCTAATCGCCGCGCTTGAAGACGCCGATGCGCCCAAGCAGTGCGCGCAGTCCGCCGGCCGGCGCCGCCGCCGGCGCCGGCCCGGTTGCAAGCAGCTGGACGGGCGCCGCCTGCAGCACCTTCTGCACCGCGAACACGCTTTGCGGACGCGCCATCGGGTCGAGGGCGAGGCAGGCGCGCACCATCGCGATCAGCTCGGGCGAATACGCGCCGGCCAGCTTGTCGAACTGCGCGCCCAGCTTGTCGTCGAGTTTGCGCGCATCGGCGGCCTGGGGCGGCGCGCCCGTCATGCAGGCGTACATGGCCGCGCCCAGGCTGTAGATGTCGGACCAGGGGCCGAGCGCCAGTCCCTTGACGTACAGGTCGGGCGGTGCGAAGCCCGGCGTGTACATGGGCGCGAGCATGGGCGCGTCCAGCCCGACGGCCTGGCGCGCCGCACCGAAGTCGAGCAGGATCGGCGAGCCGTCGCTGCGTAAATAGATGTTGGCCGGTTTCAGGTCCAGGTGCAGCAGCTTGTTGGCGTGGGTTTCGCGCAGGCCGCGGCAGACGCCGTCGAAGGTCTTGCGGATGAATCCCTCGCCGAGGCGGCTGCCCTTGCCCCCGCTCTTGCTATTGCTGCGCGCGATGTGTTCCTGCAGCGACTGGCCCGATTCGTAGGCCATCACCATGTACACGGTATCGTTGGCGCGGAAGAAGTTCACGATCCGCACGACGTTCGGGTGGTTGATGCGCGCCAGCGCCCGCCCCTCTTCGAAAAAGCACTTCAAGCCGATGCGAAACAGCGGCTGGTTGGGCCTGGCGATGATGGGCGCGAGTTCGCCCGGCTGGCGCAGCGCCAGGGCGCTCGGCAGGTACTCCTTGATGGCGACGGCGCAGCCCTCGGCATCATATGCAAGATAGACAATACTGAACCCGCCAGACGCGATTTTCTTTACAATGCGATATCCGGCAATCTCCAGCCCTTCAGGCAAGGGTGCGTTATTTTGTGCGGCCATACTGAAGAGTTCCTTGCATAACACGGCGATTGTGTGGATAAATGTCGTCTTTGTAAAGAATAAAAACCGGGGACTGAATTGAGCATTTCAAGCATGACAGGTTATGCGGTGGCCACCAGCGAAGGCGCTGCGGGCACGCTCACGATCGAAATCAAAAGCGTTAACTCGCGCTTCCTCGATCTTCAGTTCCGCATCAACGACGAATTGCGCGCGCTGGAACCGGACCTGCGCGCCGCCATCATGGCCGCCATTACCCGCGGCAAGGTCGAAGCGCGCCTCTCGTTCGGCCGCAAGGTCGCCGGCGGCGCCGCGGCGCTGAACCAGGAACTGCTGGCCGACCTGGCCCGCCTGCAAAGCCAGATCGCGCACCACTTCGCCCAGGCCGCGCCGATGACGGTGGCCGAGCTGCTGCGCTGGCCGGGCGTGGTCGAGGAATCGCATATCGGGCAGGAGTCGCTCCAGGCCGACGTCGCCGCCCTCACCGCCAAGACCATCGCCGCCTTCGTCGACAGCCGCCGCCGCGAAGGCGCGGCGCTGGAAACGATGCTGCAGTCGCGCATCGATTCGATGGAAGCGATCGTCAAGCGCATCAGCCCGCTGATCCCGCAGGTGATCGCGCAGTTCCAGCAAAAGGCGGTCGAGCGCATGCAGGATGCGCTGGGGCTGGCCGGCCATGGCAACCCGTCGACGCTCACGCGCCAGGAAGTGTTCGAACGGATCCGCCAGGAAGTCACGCTGTACGGCATCCGCATCGACGTCTCGGAAGAATTGTCGCGCCTGTCGGCGCACCTGAACGAGACGCGCCACATCCTGAAAAAGGGCGGCCAAGTCGGCAAGCGCCTCGACTTCATGATGCAGGAGCTCAACCGCGAAGCCAACACGCTGGGCGCCAAGGCCTCGGTCAAGGAACTGGCGGACGCGTCGATGGAATTGAAGCTGCTGATCGAGCAGATGCGGGAGCAGGTGCAGAACCTGGAGTAAATACACCGCCAGCGTTGAACC
>Ga0213836_101282_pt1 | contig 15465 bp, 12 predicted proteins | sample SWPATP03_FD_160578 | JGI IMG/M metagenome (GOLD analysis project Ga0213836, IMG submission 160578) | Coastal seawater microbial communities from Marineland, Florida, United States - SWPA TP0 #3 | ecosystem: Environmental > Aquatic > Marine > Coastal | place: USA: Florida | collected 2016-08-05
TGATGCGCGACGGCCGCATCGACATGCTGGGCAACACCCTGTTCGAAGGCCACCGCACCCTGATGGAGATGGGCGAGCGGACGCGTCTTCGGCTGCTCGACACCCCGCCCGAGGCCGCCGAGGCCGTCATCGAGCAGTTCGGGCTGCAGCACTGGACCATCAGCGCCGAGGCCAACCCCTATGAGGACCGCGACATCGCCACGGTGACCACCAGCATCATCCTGTTCACCCGCGAGGATGCCGACGAGGAGATGGTCTACAACATCACCCGCGCGATGATCGCCTTCCCCGAGCGCATGGGGGCGGTGTCGGCGGCGATGGAGCGCTTTGCGCCCGAGGTCATGATCAACCAGAACGCGGCCCCCTTCCACCCCGGCGCCATCCGCGCCTTCGAGGAAGCCGGGCTGATGTGAGCCCCGGCCGCTGCCATCCTCCACGGGGGGCGGCAGCGGCCCGCCGCGGCCCCCCGTCCCCCCCGCCGCCCGCCCCATGGCCGTCGGTTGCACGGCAGCACGGAGAGAGACCCCCGGCATGAGCTTTTTCGCGCTTCTCGTCAGCACCGGCGTGCGCCGCCGGATCGCCGGACCGCTGGGCCATGCGATCCGGCTGTTTGCGGTGATGACCGCCGTCTACACCCTCTATGCCGCCACCCTGTCCACCTGGGACGTGCTGGCGCGGACCATCGTCTTCCTGTCGCTCATGCTGGCGCTGCTGTTCCTGCTGGTGGGCGCGCGCGAAAACTCCAATCCCAACCGGCCCAGCGTCTTCGACTTCCTGCTGTCGGGGCTGAGTCTGGCCTGCATCGTCTTCTTCTGGATCGAGATGGACGAGGTGGCGCAGCGCATCAGCCTCTTCACGCCCATGCCGACCAGCTATTTCTTTTTCGGCACGGCGATCCTGTTGCTGACGATCGAGGCGGCGCGGCGCACCGTCGGCATCGGGCTGACGCTGATCGTGCTGGTGTTCATGGCCCACAACCTGTTCGGGCATCTGCTGGAGGGGCCGTTGCGGCATGGCCGCATCTCGTTCCAGCACCTTCTGGACATCACCATCTTCACCACCGACGGCGTCTTCGGGGTGCCGGTGCAGGTGGCCGCGACCTTTGCCTTCCTGTTCGTGATGTTCGGCACGCTGCTGGAGCGGGCCGGGGGCGGGGCGTTCTTCTTCAACCTTGCCGCCGCGCTCACCGGGCGGCAGGTGGGCGGGCCGGCCAAGGTGTCGGTCTGTTCCTCGGGCCTGTTCGGCATGGTCTCGGGCAGCCCCACGGCCGATGTGGTCACCACCGGCTCGGTCACCATCCCGGTGATGAAGAAACTGGGCTACGACCCGAAGCTCGCCGGCTCGGTGGAGGTCGCGGCCTCTACCGGCGGCAGCATCCTGCCCCCGGTGATGGGGGCGGCGGTGTTCATCATGGCCGAGTTCACCGGCATCTCCTATCTGGAGATCGTGATTGCCAGCCTGATCCCGGCGCTGCTCTATTACCTGTGCGTGTTCCTGCAGGTGGACCTGCGCTCGCGCAAGCTGGGGCTCGTCGGCATGGACCCGTCCGAGATCCCGGCGCTGAAGCCGGTGATGCTGGAGGGCTGGCTGTTCACCGTGCCGCTGGCCGCGCTGTGCACGGCGCTGGTGATGCATTTCACGCCGACCTATGTGGCGGTCTACGGGCTGATGGCGCTTCTGGCGGTGTGGGTGCTGCGCTGGCGGACCTTCTCGTTGCGCAAGCTCTATGACGGCGTCGCCCAGACCACGATGAACATGGTGGCCGTGACCGGCGCCTGCGCCGCGGCCGGCCTCGTGATCGGCGGCATGACCATGACCGGGCTCGCGGGCAAGGTCTCGGAGATCCTGGTGCTGGCGTCCGGCGCGTCGGTGGAACTGACGCTGCTGCTGGCGGCGGCGATGACGATCCTTCTGGGCATGGGCATGCCCACGCCCGCGGCCTATGCGCTGGCCGCGGCGCTGCTGGGGCCGACGCTGGTGGGGACCTATGGCTTTTCGCTGATGCAGGCGCATCTGTTCCTGCTCTATTTCGCGGTGCTCTCGGCGATGACGCCGCCGGTGGCGGTGGCGGCCTATGCCGCCTCGGCCATCGCCGATGCCAACCCCATCTCCATCGCCGTGGGGGCCTGCCGGCTGGCGGTGGCGGCCTTCGTGATGCCCTTCGCCTTCATGTACGATCCGGGCATCCTGCTGCTGGACACGCCCCTGGGCGTGGTGATGTCGGTGCTCTCCACCGGCGCCGCGGTGATCCTCATCTCCATCGCCGCCGAGGGCTACTGGCGACGGCCCATTCCCGCGACCGCCCGATGGGCGCTGGCCGGCTGCGCCTTCGGCCTGCTCGCGCCGGGGTGGACGGCGATGGCGGTGGGGTTGGCGCTGGGGGCGCTGGGGCTGTGGCTGTCGGTGCGGGCGCATCGCGCACCGCTGTCGGCGGCAGAGGGCGGCCGATGACCGCCACCCGCACGCGCGCCCGCCATGTCGGCCGGTCCCTGCCGCGGCTGGAGGACGGGCCGCTGGTGACCGGCCGCGGCCGCTTCATCGCCGATCTGGACTTTCCCCACCAGCTGCACGCCCGGATCGTGCGCTCGCCCCATGCCCATGGCCGGCTGCTGTCGGTCGCCACCGGGGCGGCACGGGCCGCCCCCGGCGTGGTGGCGGTCTGGACCGCCGAGGACCTCGGCGCGCTGCCGCCGATCCCGTTCCGGGCCACCGCCATCGAGGGCCTGCCCCCCTATCGCCAGCCGGTGCTGGCACGCGAGGCGGTGCGCTTCGTCGGCGAGCCCGTGGCCCTGGTCCTCGCCGACACGGCGGCCCGCGCCGAGGATGCGGCCGACCTGGTCTGGCCCGAGATCGAGCCGCTGCCCCCGCTGCTGGAGGCCGCCGCCCCGCCCGGCGCTTTCGCGCCGGGGCTCGGCACCGAGCCGGTGGTGATCCGCAAGGGCTATGGCGACGTCGACACGGCCTTTGCCGAGGCGCCCGTTACGGTGGCGCTGGAGCTGTCGGTGGGCCGGCATTCGGCCATCCCGCTGGAAACCCGCGGCGCGCTGGCGCGCTTCGATGCCGCCCGCGGGGTGCTGGAGCTGCACGGCGCCACCAAGCGGCCGCACTGGAACCGCGACCAGCTGGCCGAGATGCTGGGTCTCGGCCCCGCCGACCTCGTGCTGATCGAGCACCATGTCGGCGGCGGCTTCGGCGTGCGCGGCGAGATCTATCCCGAGGACGTCCTTGTCTGCCTTGCCGCGCTGCGGCTGGGCCGGCCGGTGAAATGGGTGGAGGACCGGCGCGAGCACATGCTTGCGGCCAACCACTCGCGCGAACAGAGCCACCGCATCCGCGCCGCCGTCGATGCCGAGGGCCGGCTGCGGGCAGTCGACGCGCAGGTCTTTCACGACCAGGGCGCCTATGTGCGCACCCACGGCGCCCGCGTGGCCGACATGACCATCGGCCTGCTGCTCGGCCCCTATCGCGTGCCGGCCTATCGCGCCGCGGCGCACTACCGGCTGACCAACAAGACCCCGGCCGCCACCTATCGCGCCCCGGGCCGGTTCGAGGGCAGCTTCGTGCGCGAGCGCCTGATGGACGCGATCGCGCGCAAGCTCGGGCGCGATCCGCTGGAGGTGCGCCGCGTCAACCTGATCGGCCGGGCGGAGATGCCCTTTGCGCGCGGGCTGTCGGCGTTGGAAACCGAGGTGATCCTCGACTCGGGCGATTACGCCGGGCTTCTGGACAAGGCCCTCGCCTTTGCCGGCTGGGACGGGATGCAGCAGCGGGCGCAGGCCCGCCGGGCCGCCGGCGAGGCGGTGGGCATCGGGCTGGGCATGTTCGTCGAGAAGAGCGGCCTCGGGCCGTCCGACATGGTCACCATGGAGGTCGGCACCGACGGGCGGGTGAGCATCGTCACCGGCGCGGCCTCGCTGGGTCAGGGGATGGAGACCGCCATCGCCCAGATCGCCGCCGACGGGCTGGGCGTCGACTATCGCCGTATCCGCGTGATCCACGGCGACACCAGCCGCATCCCGCATGGCTGGGGCGCGCATGCCTCGCGCGTGACGGTGATGACCGGCGAGGCGACCCGGCGCGCGGCCGAGACCGTGCGCGCCCGGGCGCTGGAGGTGGCGGCCGAGATGCTGCAATGCCCGGTCGAGGGGCTGGAGCTGATCGACGGCCACGCGGTGGCCGAGGGCGGCGCCTCGGTCTCGCTGGGCGCGGTGGCGGCGGCGCTGGGGCCGGGCTCGGCCCTGCGCGGGGCCCGCGAGCCGGGGCTTTCGGCCACCGGCTGGTACCACAACAGCCACATGAACTATCCCTACGGGGTGCACATCGCGCAAGTCAGGGTGGACCGCGAGACCGGGCACACGGCGGTGGAGGATTACGTCGTCGCCTACGACATCGGCCGCGCCGTCAATCCGGCGATGGTGGAGGGCCAGATCGTGGGCGGGCTGGCGCAGGGCCTCGGCGGCGCGCTGCTGGAGGAGTTCCGCTATGACGCCGAGGGGCAGCCGCTGTCGGCCACGCTGGCCGATTACCTCACCGCGACGGCGGCCGAGATGCCGCCGGTGCGCGTCCTGATCACCGAGGACGCGCCGAGTCCGCTGAACCCGCTGGGGCTGAAGGGCGCGGGCGAGGCGGGGGTGAACGCCGCCGGCGCCGCCATCGCCGCGGCCATCGACGACGCGCTGCAGATGCCGGGTCTGGTGACGGCGTTGCCGGTGACGCCGCAGCGGCTGCGCGCGTTGATCCGGGCGCGTGGCGACGGGGGGGGATGCGATGACTGACGCCACCGCCGGCGGGCTGATCGGCCGGTCGCTGACCCGCATCGAGGATCTTCCGCTGGTGACCGGCCGCGGCCGCTTCCTCGACGACCTGCAGCCGCCGGGCTGCCTGATCGCCACGTTTCTGCGCAGCCCCCATGCGCATGCCCGCGTGACCGGGATCGACACCGCCGCCGCGCGCGCGATGCCCGGTGTGGCGGCGGTGCTGACGGCCGATGACCTGGCGCCGCTGCTTCGGGCCGAACGGCTTGCGGTCGGGCTGCCCAGCGGCGCCATCCGCCACCAGCTCGACCGTCCGGTGCTGGCGCGGGACGAGGTGGTGCATGTGGGCGAGCCGGTCGCGCTGGTCCTCGCCAGCGACAGGGCCCGCGCCGAGGACGCCGCCGAGGCGGTGGCGGTGCGCTACGAAGACCTCCCCGCCGTGGCCGCGCTCGAGGAGGCGCTGGCCGAGGGGGCGCCGCCCGTCCACGCCGGGCTGTCCGACAACCTGCTGGCCGAGTTCGGCTTTTCCTATGGCGACTGCGACGCGGCCTTTGCGTCGGCCGCCCTGGTCGTCGGCGGCCGCTATGACGTGCATCGCGGCGGGGCGATGCCGATGGAGGGGCGCGGGGTGCTGGCCCGGCCCGACCCGGTCTCGGACCTGCTGGAGGTCTGGAGTTCGACACAGACGCCCGGGGCGCTGAAACAGGTGCTTTGCGGCCTGCTCGGGCGCGACGAGGACGGGCTGCGCGTGATGGCGCCCGATCTCGGCGGCGGCTTCGGCCCCAAGCTCGTCACCTATCCCGAGGAGATCGCCGTGGCCGCCGCGGCGCTGGCGCTGGGCCGGCCGGTGAAATGGGTCGAGGACCGGCAGGAACACTTCACCGCCACCACACAGGAGCGCGACCAGATCTGGACGATGGAGCTTGCGGTCGATGCGGCGGGCGCGATCCTGGGCCTCAGGGGCGAGCTGCTGCATGACCACGGCGCCTATACCGCGCGGGGCCTGAACGTGCCCTACGGGTCGGGCGTGACGGTGCCGCTTCCCTACAACGTGCCGGCCTATCGGCTCGATATCCGGGTGGCGCTGACCAACAAGACGCCGGTGACCCCGGTACGCGGCGCCGGCCAGCCGCAGGCCGCGCTGGTGATGGAGCGCCTGCTGGACCGCGCCGCCGCGCGGCTCGGGCTGGGCCGCGAGGCGATCCGGGCCCGCAACCTCGTCACCCCGGCGCAGATGCCCTGCGAAAAGCCGCTGAAGCTGCGCAGCGGCGGGGCGGTGGTGCTCGACAGCGGCGATTACCCCGAGACCCAGCGCCGCGCGCTGGAGGCCGCCGGCTGGGACGGCTTCGCCGCCCGTCAGGCGGCGGCCCGGCGGGACGGGCGGCGCCTCGGGATCGGCCTTGCCAACTATGTCGAGGGCACCGGCCGCGGCCCCTACGAGACGGTGAGCCTGCGCCTGACCGCGGCCGGCCGCATCCGGGTCAGCTCGGGCGCGGCGGCGATGGGGCAGGGAACCGCCTCGATGCTGGCGCAGATCGTGGCCGACCGGCTGGGAGGCGACCCCTCGCTGGTCGATGTCGTGCCGGGCGACACCTCCGATCCGCTCGGCTTCGGCGGGTTCAACAGCCGCCAGACGGTGGTGGCGGGGGCCTCGGCCCATGCCGCGGCCGAGGTTGTGCGGCGGCGCCTGCTCCGGGTGGCCGCGCATCTGATGGAGGTCGCCGAGGACGACCTCGAGATCGCGGGCGACCGGGTCGGGGTGCGCGGGGTGCCCGGCATGACGCGCGATTTCGCCACGCTCGCCCGGGCGGCGGCCGGGCTGCCGGGCTTCCGCCTCCCGGGGATCGACACGCCGGGGCTGGGCACGACCGAGCGTGTGGTGATCGACGACATGGCCTATTCCAACGGCTGCGCGGTGGCCGAGGTCGAGGTCGACGAGGCCACCGGCGGCGTGCGGCTGCTGCGCTTCACGCTGGCGCATGACTGCGGGCGCATGATCAACCCGATGCTGGTGGACGGCCAGATCCTGGGAGGCATCGCGCAGGGCATCGGCAACGCGCTGTTCGAACAGCTCCTGTTCGATCCCGCCGCCCAGCCGCTGACCACCACGCTGGCCGATTATGTCATGGTCACCGCCGCCGAGATGCCGGCGGTCGAGATCCTGCATGGCGAAAGCCCCAGCCCGCTGAATGCGCTGGGCGTCAAGGGGGTGGGCGAGTCGGGCGTCATCCCGGCCGCGCCCGCCATCCTGTCGGCCATCGACGATGCGCTGGGCGATCTGGGCCTGCACATGGACAGCGCCCCGCTGGTCCCACAGGCGCTGCGCGCGCGCATCCGCGCCGCCACGGCCGGGAGCGCGGCGCGATGAGCCCCGCCGGCGAAGACGCCGCCGCCCTGGCGCTCGCCCACCGCATCCTGGTCGGCGAGGGGGTGATGGACGCCTTCGGCCATGTCTCGCTGCGCGATCCGGCCGATCCGGAGCGCTTCTGGCTGCCCCGCGCCATGGCGCCCAATGCCGTCGGCCCGGACGACATCCTCGTCTTCGGGCCGGACTGCGCACCGGTCGGGCCCGACGCGCCGGCGGTCTTTGCCGAACGCTTCCTGCATGGCGCGATCTACGCCGCGCGCCCCGACGTGATGGCGGTCTGCCACGCCCACCCGCCGGCGCTGATGCCCTTCTGCCTGACCGACCGGGCGCTCGTTCCGCTCACCCAGACCGGGGCCTGCATGGGCGGGCCGGTGCCGCTGTGGGACAGCGCCGCCGAGTTCGGCGACACCGCCATGCTGATCGACGATCCGGCGCAGGCGGCCTCGCTCGCCCGGGCGATGGGGGCGGCGCCGCTCGTGCTCATGCGCGGGCATGGCGTGACGGTGACCGGCCGCAGCCTGGCCGACCTGGTCTTTCGCGCCGTGCACGCCTGCCGCGACGCCGAGGCGCTGTCGGCCGCGGCGGCGCTGGGTGCGCCGCGGCCGCTCTCGCCCGGCGAGATTGCCCGGGTCGGCGCGCCGGCCCCGGGCATCCTTGCCCGCTGCTGGCAATTCTGGACGCTGCGCCATGGCGGCGACGGCTGAGACGAGGACGCGATGAAACCTGCCCCCTTTTCCCTGCACCGGCCCCGCAGCCTAGACGCCGCGCTGGAGCTTCTGGCCCGGCTGGGCGAGGACGGCGCGCTGGTGCTCGCCGGCGGCCAGAGCCTGGTGCCGATGCTGGCCCTGCGCGCGGCCTATCCGGGTGACCTGATCGACATCAACGCCATCCCCGGTCTGGACGGGCTGGAGGTCGCGGACGGCCGCCTCGCCATCGGGGCGCTCGTGCGGCACGCGCGCTTTCACCGGCCGGTCTGCGACGATCCGCTGGGCGCGCTGCTGACCGCGGTCTGCGCCCGCATCGCCCATTATCCGATCCGCCAGCGCGGCACCTTCTGCGGCAGCCTCGCCCATGCCGACCCCGCCTCGGAATGGTGCCTCGTCGCGGCCACGCTGGGCGGGCGGGTGCGGCTGGCAAGCACGGGGGGCACGCGGGTGCTGGACGCCGAGGACTTCCTCGAAGGCCCGCTCACCACCGCCCGCGCGCCCGGGGAAATGCTGGTCGCGGCCGAGTTGCCCCTGCTGGGCGCGGACAGCCGCTGGGGCTTCCACGAGTTCAACCGCCGCTCGGGCGATTTCGCCCTCGGCATGGCGCTGGTCACCTTCGCCCTGCGCGAGGGCCGGATGGCCGCGCCCCGGGTGGGGCTGGGTGCCATCGAGGACCGGCCGCGCCGGATCCCCGAGGCCGAGGCCGCGCTCGAGGGCGCCGAGCCGGGCCCCGAGGCATTCGCTGCCGCCGCAGCCGCCGCCGCCGCGGCGGTGGAGCCGATGGAGGACCCGGCCACCGACGCCGCCTATCGCCGCGACCTCGCCGCGGTGACGGTCCGGCGCGCCCTCGCGGCGGCGCTGGCCGGCGAGGCGCAGTCCGCCCCGGCCGGCAGCGGCGCAACCATCTGAAAGGAGGCCCCGCCCATGTCCGAACCCATGTCAGTGCCCGACTCCGATCCCGCGGCGGCGACCGTCCTGCCGGCGGATGCGGCCAGCGACCTGGTCCTCACCGTCAACGGCGCCCGCCACGCCATCCGCGTCGAGCCGCGCCGGACCCTCGGCGAAGCCCTGCGCGAGGACTGCGGCCTGACCGGCACCCATCTGGGCTGCGAGCACGGGGTCTGCGGCGCCTGTACCGTCATCGTCGATGGCGCCCCGGTCCGCAGTTGCCTGATGTTCGCCCATCAGGCCGAGGGCGCCGAGATCCGCACCGTCGAGGGGCTGGCGCAGGGCGAGCGCCTGCATCCGCTGCAACAGGCCTTCATCGACCATCACGCGCTGCAGTGCGGCTTCTGCACGCCGGGGTTCCTGATGCTCGTCGTCGCCGCCTTCGAGCGGGACCCCGACATCGCCGAGGCGGAGCTGGTGGAACTGCTCTCGTCGAACCTCTGCCGCTGCACCGGGTATCAGAACATCCTGCGTGCCGTGCGTGCCGCCGCCCCCGCGCTGCGCCCGGCGCCCGCCTGAGCCGACCCGCCCCCTTCCCGGTCCCAGCAGGAAAGCCCCGAGCATGCCCCTGATCGACCTCGCCCCGCACGACCGCTACGACTATGTGCCCTTGCCGGAACGGCCCGATTTCACCTGGCCGGGCGGGCGGCGCCTTGCGGTCTGCATCTGCAACAACATCGAGGTGTTCAGCTTTCTCGACGGGCTGGGCAGCGACAGCGCCGCCGTGGGCGCCCCGCAGACCGCCCGCAACTTCGCCTGGCGCGACTACGGCAACCGGGTGGGCATCTGGTATCTGTTCGAGATGCTGGACGAGCTCGGCCTGCCGGCGGCGCACAACCTCAACGCGCTGGTGCCCGACGCCTGCCCGCAGATCGTCGAGCGCATCCTCGCGCGCGGCGACGAGGTGGTCGCCCACGGGCGCACCAACGCCGAACGCCAGGACGTGCTGGACGAGGCCGACGAACGCGCCCTGATCGCCGAGACCACCGAGCGGCTCCGCGCGGCCACCGGCAGTGCCCCGGCGGGCTGGCTGGGCCCGTGGCTGGCGCAGACCCGGGTCACCCCGGACCTGCTGCGCGAGGCCGGCTATCGCTACATGATGGACTGGCCGGCGGACGATCAGCCCTTCTGGATGCGCACCCGGGCCGGGCCGCTCCTGTCGGTGCCCTATTCGATCGAGATCAACGACTCGCCCGCCATGGTGTTCCGTCAGCAGGGCGCCGAGGAGTTCGAGCGGATGATCGTCGATCAGTTCGACGAGATGCTCCACCAGTCGGCGCGGCGGCCGCTGGTGTTTTCGGTGGTGCTGCATACCTTCGTGATCGGCCAGCCGTTTCGCCTGCGCGCGCTGCGCCGGGCCCTGTCGCATGTGCTCGCCCATCGCGACGCGCTCTGGATCACCACGCCCGGACAGGTCGCCGGGCATTATGCCGGGCTGTTTCCCCCGCCCGCATGAGCCGGCCACATCCGTCCCGCGCCCTGCCACCGCCCGCCGCCGCGCCGGGGCGCATGCCGCCGCCGCGGAGCGGCGTCCCGCCCGGGGCGGGGGCGGCATGAAGCGGGCCCTGCCCCCGGGGTTCGTCGCGACCTGCGCCTGCGGCTTCTTCTCGCTCAGCATGCTGCAGATGGTGGCGCTGGCCACCCCGCTGTGGGGCGGCGCGATCGGCCTGTCGGCGGCGCTGCTGGGCGTCGCGGTGGGGGCACGGTCGATCCTGCCGCTGATCTACTCGATCCATTTCGGCGCGCTGATGGATGCGGTCAGCGTGCGCCGCGTCATCGTCCTGTTCGCCACCCTGTGCATCCTGCTGCCGCCGCTCTATCCGCTGCTGCCGCAACCCGCCCCGCTGATCCTGCTGCAACTGCTGCTGGGGCTTGCCTCGGCCACGGTCTGGCTGGCGGCACAGACCGCGGTGGCCGGTCTCGCGGCAGCCGACAGCCGGGTGACCGCCCGGTTCTCGTTCTTCGCCTCGGCCGGAACGGTGGTGGCCCCGCTGCTGCTGGGGCTGATCTGGGACCGCGCCGGCCCGGGGGCCGGCTTTGCGCTGCTGTCGGGGTGGGGGGCGGCGGTGCTCCTGAGCGGGCTGTTCCTGCCGGCGAGGCCTGGCCACGCCCCGCGCCGGGGCCTGCGCTGGGCCGACCTCCTGCCCGACCCGCGCACCTATCTGCGCGCCTGGCAGGTGCTGCGCCACCCGGTCGGCGCCTTCGTCATCGCCTGCACGGTGTTGCGGCTGGCGGGGATCAGTATGCAGGAGTCCTTCTATCCGGTGCTGCTGCAGGACATCGGGCTCACGGCCGCGTCGATCGGCCTGCTGTTCGCGATCGGCAACCTGGCCAGTTCACCGGCAACGCTGGCTGCCGGATGGTGGGTGCGGCTGACCGGCTCCACTGCGCGCGGGCTGGTGGCCGCGGTGGCGCTGTCCACCGTCGCCATCACCCTGACCCCGGCCCTGGGCGGTTTCGGAGCGCTGGCGGTCGCCATCGCGGTCTATGGCTTCGGCATCGGCGTCAGCATGCCGCTGATCTTCGACATGCTGGCGCGCGGGCTGCCGGCCCGGGAACAGGGCCTCAGCGCCGGGCTGCGCGGCACCGCCAACCGGCTGGCGGCCTTCGCGCTGCCGGTGGGCCTCGGCCTCGGCGCCGAGGCGCTCGGGATCGGCACCGCCTTCTGGGTCTGCGGCCTGCTGCTGCTGGCCGCGGCGGGCGCGGTGGCGCTGGCGGCGCGCCGGCTCTGACGGGATCGCGCGACGGCAGGCCGGGGTCGGCGAGATCATCACGCTCGGAGAGCTTTCGGAACGAGATCGGGTGCTCGGGTGTCACCCGCTCCCCGGCCTGCGTCCGGCGGCACCGGCGTGGCCGGGCGCGCCATCCGCCCCCTCGCCGAGCAGCTCCTCCGGGCCCGTCCCTTCGCAAGCGTCGAGGAACTCTGCCAGGCACCGCCGGTCTTCGCAGCCCGGTCCGACGCCGCCCGGACCCGCCAACGCCACGGCTACAGCACCCCGGATCAGATCCGGGCGGACCAGTAGGTCCTCGAAACCGAAGCCGCCACGGGTCCGAAAGTGACGGCCTGATCCACGCAACGGCCCGTCCCGGAACCGCGCCGCGCGATGCGGCCCTGCCGCGCCGGCCGGCCCCGGTTCCCGCACCCTGCTGCGCTGGCCCCCCCGGAAGGCGAGCTGCGCACGGGTCGCCACCCTTTGGCCGGGCGCCCCGTCCGATCCGACCTCCCGGCCGACCGATTGACCGAGGCGGCGGATGACCGGATCGTGGACTTCTGCAACACCCCGCAAGTCGCGCGCCGGGATCGGGCCGGGGTGATGCGTCTTCAGTATCGGACGGAGCCCGATCGGCAGGGCCGCGGCGGGTTTCTTGCGGTTCATGGCTGTGGCGGTCAGAAGGGCCCGGATCTTCATGGTTTCGAGCCCCCTGCGGATGGCTCCGGCAAGGCCGTGCAGCGGTCGCCGGCGTTGCGTCATCGGTTCGAGCGACGATGGCGACGCGGTGCCGTGCGCGCCCTCGACGCGCCAGCGGTGCCGGGTGCAGATCGCGTGGTCGTCCTGGCTCCATGCCGGGCGCCTGCGTCGAGCGCGCAGGATGGCCGCGTGGTTCGCGACCGGGAACGGAAGGACGGCGCGCCCCGGGGCAGGCATCGTGCCTTGAGAGGGCAGCGGGCCAGATCGTGTCGGCGGTGATCCGGCCCGGGGCGACCCGGACCTTGCGGCTGGAGATGGCGTCGACGTCGGGCTGCTGGAGGGACTGGAGCCTGGTCTCAGAAGAGCGTCCAGAGCTGGAACAGGAGCCCCGCGGCGAAGGCGCCCGCCAGCGACAGGGCGATGTAGAGGGCGAAGACCGGCGGGCGGGCCAGCGCCCAGACGGCCATGGCGGCGGGGATCGAGGTGACGCCGCCGGCGACGAGGAAGGCCATGCCGGCGCCCGGGGCCATGCCCTGCCCGATCAGCCCCCCCACCAGCGGCAGCGCGGCATAGCCGTTCAGATAGGCCGGCACGCCGACCAGCGTGGCGGTGGCGATGGGCGCGAGGCCGGTGCCGCCGAGCACGGAGGTGACGGCCTCGGCCGGGATCCAGGCCAGCATCAGGCTTTCCAGCAGGAAGGCCAGCGTGAGCCATTTGGCGAGGAACAGGGTGGTGGCCAGCGCGGTGGTGGCGAACCTCGCGCGGCGGGCGGGGTCCTCCCAGAACCGCCAGGCGACGGGTTTGGGGGCGCGGACGCGGGCGCCACCGCAGCCGCCGTTGCCCACGCCCTCGCGCAGGGGCGCGGACAGCGCGCCGCCCCGGGCGAGGAGATGCACCACCATGCCCCCGGCCAGCCCGAGGCCAAGGGCCGCCAGCGTCTTGGCCACCGCGAACTCCATCCCCAGCACGCCGGCGGTCAGCACGAACATCGACGGGTCCATCAGCGGCGAGGCCAGCCAGAAGGCCATCACCGCCGACAAGGGAACGCCCATGGCCAGCAGCGCCGCGATCAGCGGGATCACCCCGCAGGAGCAGAAGGGCGAGATCGCGCCCGCCAGCGCCCCCAGCCCGATCATCGCCAGCGGCGCCCCGGTGAAGGCCCGCGCGATCAGGTTGTCGGCGCCGGTCGCGCCGGCCCAGGCCGCCAGCGCGACCGAGAGCAACAGATAGGGCGCGATCTTGACCAGTGCGCTGCCGGCGAAGGCGGCGCTCGCGCCGGCCTGTGCGGGGTCGAGCACGAGCAGCGCCGCAAGGATCAGCGCCGAGGTCAGCCACACCCGCTGGTCGGTCCAGAGACGGCCCCAGAGACGGCGCGACGGGGAGGGCTGCACGGACGGGGTCGTGTCGGTCATCGCGAAGTCTCCGGATATGTGGGGGGGTCAGGTGTCGGCCGCAGGCACGGACGGTGTCACGGGCTGGGGCGGGGCGAGGCCGACGCAGCACTCGGCGGTCAGGAAGGCCAGCAGCCGGTGCATGGCGGGAAAGTCCACGCGGTTGACCACCTCGCGTCCCTGCCGCGCCTGCCAGACGAGGCCGGCATCGACCAGCGTGGACAGCTGATGCGCCAGCGTCGAGGGCGCCATGCCCAGATGCGCGCCGATGTCGCCCACCCGCAGCCCGCCCTCGCCCGCCTGCACCAGCAGCCGGAAGATCGCGAGCCGCGTGTCATGGCCGAGGGCGGCAAGGGCGCGGGCCTGGGGGCTGGTCGTGGTCATGGGCAACCATGACGACATTTCCGGTTTTGTCAATATGTCTCGGCGCCGGCCCCAGGGGAATCGGGTGAAGGTTCATCTTCCGATGAGGCTTGTGAGGTAGGTGTCGTCCCATGCGGCGACCTTTCGCTTGAGACGGAGCGAGTCCTTGCCCGGGCCTCGTCGCATCAGGTTGAGGGCGGTGTGCTTGATGGTGGTGAAGTTGGCGGGGGCATGGTTGGTTCGCAGGCGGCATTCGTCGTCGCGGAACACCATGTCCATGACCCAGTGCAGGTTGTTCTCCACCGCCCAGTGGTCGCGGACCATGGCGCCGATGCGGTCGGCGGGCAGGCTCAGCGAGGTGATGTAGAAGCGGGTCTCGCGCTCGGTCCGGCCGGCACCGCCGCGCAGTTCGCGGCGACTCTCGATCATGACGACTGCGTTCATGCCGGGCCAGTCGTGGCGGTCCCGGAGCCAGGAGACATCGCGGAAGACAGTGACCTCGCGGGTTTCGATGCGTCCGTGATCGGCATCGACCGTGCTGCTGCGGGTGACGGCAGTGTGCTGGAAACCATTGGCCTTCTGTTCGGCTGCGAAGATCTCGACATCGTCGCGCAGCGTGCCTTGGTTGCCCTTCAGCGCGAGGATGTAGTCGGCGCGCCGCTCGAGGATCTTTTCTGCGACGGCGCGTTGGCAGCCCATGGCGTCGATGGTCACGACGGCGCCCTCGATGGCCAGCAGATCGAGCAGCTTCGGGATCGCCACGATCTCGTTGCTCTTCTCGGCGACCCTGACCTGACCCAGCGCCAGGCGCTGGCCGGCGGCGAAGGCCGAGACCATGTGCAGCGCCGCCCTGTCGCCCTTCGAGCCGCGCGAGGTCTTCCCGTCGATCGCCACGACCCCTTCCGGCACGCCGGCGAGCGACGCCGCCCAGGCGGCGAAGCAGCGCTGGAAGCGCTCGGCGTCGAGCGCGGCGAGGATGTCGCCCAGATGATCATGCGCCGGCGTGCCTGCGGCAAAGGGCCGGAAGCGGCGCAGCAGGGCCAGCTTCGCCTTGCCGAAGCGGGCGATGTCGGTGATCGTCTCGGCGCCGGCCAGCACCGCCAGAAGGCACAGCAGCAGCACCTCCGGCAGCGGATACATCACCTTGGCGCGCTGTCTCGGATCCGGAAGATCCTCGAAATAGCTAAGAAAAACAATAGACTCTGCAACCGCCTCGCAACCACTCGAACCCACGCCCATCGACACCGTCCTCCTCAATCAAGAGGACTCCGATAGATTCACCCCTTCAGCCGCTTGTCACCAATTCATTCACCCGATTGCCCTGGCGCCGGCCCAGGGCTCCGAACTCATGTGACAGTGACACGGGCGGATTTCTCTGACTCGATGCGGTGGCCTTTCCATGGAGCCGCCGATGCCCTTTCGGACCGAGAGCCTGCCGCGCCAGTCGCGCCTTGCTGCGCTGCTGGATCACTTCGCGACGGTGGAGGACCCTCGCGACGTCCGGCGGATCCTGCATCCGCTCCC
>Ga0213836_101287_pt1 | contig 15401 bp, 12 predicted proteins | sample SWPATP03_FD_160578 | JGI IMG/M metagenome (GOLD analysis project Ga0213836, IMG submission 160578) | Coastal seawater microbial communities from Marineland, Florida, United States - SWPA TP0 #3 | ecosystem: Environmental > Aquatic > Marine > Coastal | place: USA: Florida | collected 2016-08-05
CGGCCAGATCAGCGTGCTCGGCTCGCAGCCCGCTGGTGTCACCGGCGTGACGAACCTGCTCGCCACCACCGGCGGAGCGGATCCCGACGATCTCGACCGGGTGCGCGAGCTCGCGGCGATCGGGCTGTCCGCGCTCGATCGCCTCGTGTCGGCCTCCGATCTCGAGGACTTCGCACGCAGGTTCGCGGGCATCGGCAAGGCGCAGATCTGGCAGCTCGACGCCGACACGCTGGTCCTGAGCATCGCCGGTGTACATGACGTGCCGATCGCGCCCGGGTCGGCGCTCCTCCGGAACCTGTCCGGCGCCATCGCCGTCGCCGGCGACCTGGAGCAGACCGCCGTGGACGAGCTCATGACCCGCAACCTCCCGTCGTGCAGGATCGTGATCCGCACTCGCGCAGCCCGGCTGATCGCACTGCGAGCGCGAGTGCGCCTGCATCCCGACCATGCGTGGCCCGACGTGCAGCCACGGCTGCGGGCAGCGCTCGGCCGCGAGCTCGGGTTCGATGCCCGCCGACTCGGGCAGGTGCTCGATCCGAGTGCCGTGGTCGCCGTCATGCAGCGCGTGCGCGGGGTCGTCGCCGTCGATCTGCAGGGCCTCGGCACCATCGACACGGACGCGGCGTCCGAGACGGCTGATCCCGTGGCATCCATCGCCGACCAGGCACTCGCGGCCCTCAGCGAGCCGGCCGACGGTCGGATGCCCCCGGTCTCAGCGATACCGGACGGCGCCATCGCCTACTGGTCGCCCGACGCGAGCGGGACGCTGCTGCTGTCCGCATGGGAAGAGGAGTGATCATGCCCGATCCTGACGGACTCTTCGCGCTGCTGCCAGCCGTCGTGCGGCAGGCGGACGAGCGGCGAGGTGGCCCGCTTCGCGACCTGCTGCGCGTGATCGGGGAGGAGGCCGACCTGCTCGACGACGACATCCGCCAGATGTACGAGAACCTGTTCATCGAGACTGCCGCGTCGTGGGCGGTGCCCTACATCGGCGACCTCGTCGGCTACCGCCCGCTGTTCGTGCCGCCGGGCGACGAGGAACGGCGCGCGCTCGTCGATCCGCGTGTCGTCGTCGCCGGGCGCGTCGGACGGAACCGGCGCAAGGGCACGTACTCCGTGCTGGAGGATCTCGTCGCGCAGACGACGGGCTGGCCGGCCAGGATCGACGACGATGCCGGAGGACCGCTGGTCGTTCACCTCCGCGTCTGGCGCCTCCCGTCCTGGCCGCTGACGCGCGTCCGTCCGCACTACGAACCGCGCGGCGTCAACTGCTTCTCGTTGAGCGTGCTCGGCAACGACGCGCCACTGTTCGTCCGCGCGGACTCGAGGGCGGATGCCGAGGACGACGCGGTCACGACCGACAGAGCCGTGCCGCAGCGCATGACCGCCGCCCTGCTGCGCAACGATCGCGACCGCCTCTACGGCCCGGATCGCAGCCTCTGCATCTACGAGAACGGGCACCCCATCGACGCATCCCGTCTCGTCGTCCGCGACCTCCCGCGATGGGACGCGACCCTCGTCGACGACGAGGTGGCGATCGACCCGGTGCGCGGACGCGTGATGTTCCCCGAGCGCCACCGGCAGACGAGCGTCACCGTCTCGAGCCACCAGGGGTTCGCATCGGCCATCGGCGGCGGCGAGTATCCGCGGCCGCTCCAGAACGCGACGGCGGGCATGTCGATCTTCCGCACGGGACACCTGGTCGAGCAGGGTATGCCGTTCCTGACCGCGCTGCGGGGAAGCGCGCTGCCCTTCTCCGACTGGCTGCGGACACGGGTGGACCCGTCCGTGCTGGGCATGTCGTTGGACGATCCGGCGGCCGTCGAGCGCGCGCTGTCGGCCGAGCTCAACCGGATCCTGCAGGCGGAGCCGTTCCCCGAGGAGCTGCTGCCGCCCGATCTCGAGCTCGACCCCGAAGCGGTCGCCCTCCGGGCGCTGGACGCGCGTGGCGCCCATCGCATCCGCTTCCACCGGCTGCTGCTCGAGGCGGTGTACCCGGACACCGTTCGCCGGTCGTTCGCCAAGGTCTCCGTCGCCTCGCGAGGCGGTCAGCGGGTGATCACCGACGCCGCGCGTTCGCTCCGGGACGATGCCCGTCCGCCGATGACCGCGATCATCGAGCTGACCGACAGCGGGCTGTACGTGGAGCCCGTCGTCATCGAGGTGCGCCCGTTCCACACCCTCGTGCTGCGCGCCGCCGAGGGGTGCCGACCGACGATCTTGCTCCCCGAGCGCGACGACGACATCGACGACATGGTGATCTCGTGCGGCGATGGCAGCCGCGTGGTGCTCGACGGCCTGATGGTCGCGCGCCGCGCCGTGCGCATCAGCGGCAATCCACACGACGTCGTCGTCCGTCACTGCACCCTCGTACCGGGATGGGACATCGACCAGCAGTGCCGGCCGGAGTGGGGCACCGAGCCGAGCCTCGTCGTCAGCGACCTCGCGGTGCACGCGCCGTGGAGGGAGGAGGGCTGGCCTGACTGCCCTCCCGAGCTGCTGACGCCGACTCGGATCTGCGTCGACCGCAGCATCGTCGGGTCCATCGTCGTGCAGCGCGACGAAGTGGGTGCCGAGCCCGTGCGCCTCGACCTGCAGCGGAGCATCGTCGATGCCACGGCGCAGCCGTCATCGGCGATCAGCGCCCCCGGTGATCGCCGCGCCCAAGCGGTCGTCCGCATCGTCGACAGCACGATCGTCGGACGAGTGCGCGTGCACGCGATCGAGCTGGCCGAGAACAGCATCTTCACCGGCATCGTCGACAGCGCCAGGAGGCAGATCGGGTGCGTGCGCTTCTGCTACGTGCCACCACGGTCGCGCACGCCCAGGCGTCACGCCTGCCAGCCCGATCTCGTCATCGCTGCGGCGCCCCCCGGCACCGAGGCCGACGAGGCGGCGCGTGTGGTGCCGCGATTCCTCGACCGGAGACTGCGGTACGGCCGACCGGACTACGGTCGGCTCGACGACCGCGGCACCGCCACGTGCGCGGTCGAGATCCTGCGGGGCGCCGACGACGGATCGGAGCTCGGCGTGTTCCACGACCGCTACGTGCCCCAGCGATCGGACGACCTGCACGCCGCCATCACCGAGTTCCTGCCTCTCGGCTGGAGCCACGACGTGGTGCTGGAGAGCTAGCGCGAGCGACCTCGCGGGCGCCATCGGCGCGTGAGGCGGGGGAGCCTGCGCCGGGGTCAGCCCTGCTCGGGCGCAGCCTCCGCGCCGGAGGGTGGCGGCTCGGCCGCGACGCGCGCCGTCTGCCCGAGGTGCTCGCGCGCGAACTCGAGCGTCTCGACGAGCAGTCGCAGCCGGTCGCGCTCCGAGCGCGCGTGCCGGGTCTTGATCTCGGCGATGACCTGCCCGGTCCACTGCTTGGCCGCGAGCATCTGCAGCACCTCGGCGACCGGCTCGTTGCCGTGCCCGGGGATGAGGTGCTCGTCGAAGACCTTGTCCTCGTCGGCGGCGACGCCGTCCGTGAGGTGCAGGTGGCGCAGCCGGTCGCCGAGGTCGAGCGCGAGCTCCATTGAGTCGCGGCGGGCGAGCGCGCAGTGCGAGAAGTCGAGGGTCGCGTGATCGACGTCCATCTCGCTCGGGTCGATGCCGGGCAGGTACGCCTGGCGGTCCGCCCCGCCCATCGACCAGGGAAACATGTTCTCGACCGCGACCTCGATGCCGTGCTTCTGCTCGGTCGTCCGCACCGCATCCGTGAAGGTGCTCGCGTACTTGCCCTGCCACCGGAAGGGCGGATGCACCACCACGGTGGGCGCGCCGACCGACACCGCGAGCGCGGCCGAGCGGTCGAGCTTGACGAACGGATCGCGGCCCCAGACGAAGGTCGTGAGCAGCACGACCGGCGCGTGGATCGCCATGATCGGCTGCTGGTAGCGCTCCGAGAGCTCGAGCAGCTTCTCGGGGCTGCGGGTCTTGGCGTCGGTGGTCACCATCACCTCGACGCCGTCGTACCCGGCTTCGTGCGCGAGCCGGAAGCCGTCCTCGACCCCCTTGGGGAAGACGGAGATCGTGCTGAGGCCGACCTGGATCATGCCGACGACGCTAGCCCCTCCAGCCTGGAGGACGCGCATCCGCGCGTCGGTCCGCCGGACGGCGCGCCCGATCTGACATGTCCGTGCGGCGTAGGATCGGCCTATGCCAGAGATCGACATCAAACCGCGTTCGCGCGCCGTGACGGACGGCGTCGAGGCCACCACGAGCCGCGGGATGCTGCGCGCGGTCGGGATGGGCGACGGCGACTGGGAGAAGCCCCAGATCGGCATCGCGAGCTCGTGGAACGAGATCACCCCCTGCAACCTCTCGCTCGACCGCCTCGCGCGCTCGTCGAAGGAGGGCGTGCACGCCGGCGGCGGCTACCCGCTGCAGTTCGGCACGATCTCGGTCTCGGACGGCATCTCGATGGGCCACGAGGGCATGCACTTCTCGCTCGTCAGCCGCGAGGTCATCGCCGACAGCGTCGAGACCGTCGTCATGGCGGAGCGCCTCGACGGCACCGTGCTGCTCGCCGGCTGCGACAAGTCGCTGCCCGGCATGCTCATGGCCGCGGCGCGCCTCGACCTCGCGAGCGTCTTCGTCTACGCCGGCTCGATCGCGCCCGGCTTCGCGAAGCTCGAGGACGGCACGATCCCGCAGTCGATGACGATCATCGACTCGTTCGAGGCCGTCGGCGCCTTCAAGGCCGGCAAGATCTCGGCCGAGGACCTGCACCGCATCGAGTGCGGCTTCGCGCCCGGCGAGGGCGCGTGCGGCGGCATGTACACCGCCAACACGATGGCGTGCGTGGCCGAGGCGCTCGGGATGAGCCTGCCCGGATCGTCGACGCCGCTGTCGGCCGATCGTCGCCGCGACTTCTACGCGCGCCGCTCGGGCGAGGCCGTCGTCGAGCTGCTGCGCCGCGGCATCGCCGCGCGCGACATCCTCACGAAGGAGGCGTTCGAGAACGCCATCACCGTGGCGATGGTGCTCGGAGGCTCGACGAACGCGGTGCTCCACCTGCTCGCGATCGCCCACGAGGCCGAGGTCGAGCTCACGCTCGAGGACTTCCGCCGCATCGGGCAGCGCTCGCCGCACCTCGCCGACGTCAAGCCGTTCGGCGCCTACGTCGCGCAGGACTTCGACCGCGTCGGCGGCATGCCGGTGGTCATGAAGGCGCTGCTCGACGCGGGCCTGCTGCACGGCGACGCGCTCACGGTCACCGGCAAGACAGTCGCCGAGAACCTCGCCGAGCTCGACCCGGCTCCGATCGACGGCACCGTGGTGCGCGCGCTCGACGACCCCATCCACGCCACCGGCGGCCTCACGATCCTCGACGGCACGCTCGCGCCGGAGGGCGCGGTCGTGAAGACGGCAGGCTTCGACGCCGAGGTCTTCGAGGGCCCCGCGCGCGTGTTCGACCGCGAGCGCGCCGCGATGGACGCCCTCACGAACGGCGAGGTGCAGGCCGGCGACGTGGTCGTCATCCGCTACGAGGGGCCCAAGGGCGGGCCCGGGATGCGCGAGATGCTCGCCATCACCGCGGCCATCAAGGGAGCGGGCCTCGGCAAGGATGTACTCTTGCTGACAGACGGCAGATTCTCAGGCGGCACAACCGGCCTGTGCATCGGCCACATCGCCCCTGAGGCGGTCGACTCCGGTCCGATCGCCTTCGTGCGCGACGGAGACCGCATCAGGGTCGACATCGCCGCTCGCTCGCTTGACCTGATCGTCGACGAGGCAGAGCTCGCCTCCCGGCGTGAGGGCTGGGAGCCGCTGCCCCCGCGCTACACGCGCGGAGTCCTCGCCAAGTACGCACGCCTCGTGCGGTCGGCCGCCACCGGCGCCGTCACAGGCTGACGCACGTCTTCGAGAGACGAGCCAGGAGAGCCATGTCCATCGCACCAAGGCCTGCCGCCCCGCGCAGCGCCGAGCCGCCGATCCTCACCGGATCCGGCGCCGTCCTCCGCTCGCTCGAGCTGCTCGGCGTCGAGGACGTCTTCGGCATCCCGGGCGGCGCCATCATCCCGTTCTACGACGAGCTCATGCAGCAGTCGGCCATCCGCCACATCCTCGTGCGCCACGAGCAGGGCGGCGGCCACGCCGCCGAGGGCTACGCGGCCGCGACCGGCCGGGTCGGCGTCTGCATCGCGACGAGCGGCCCCGGCGCCACCAACCTCGTCACCGCGATCGCCGACGCCTACATGGACTCGGTGCCGATGGTCGCGATCACCGGCCAGGTGTTCAGCCACCTGATCGGCACGGATGCCTTCCAGGAGGCCGACATCACCGGCATCGTGATGCCGATCACGAAGCACTCCTTCCAGGTGTCCCGCGCCGAGGACGTGCCCGCCGTCATGCGCGCCGCCTTCCACATCGCCTCCACCGGCCGTCCCGGCCCGGTGCTCGTCGACGTGACGAAGGATGCGCAGCAGCAGTCGGCCCCGTTCGTCTGGCCCGACACGATCGACCTGCCCGGCTACCGTCCGGTGACGAAGGCGCACGGCAAGCAGGTCGCCGCGGCGGCCGCGATGCTCGCCGACGCCGAGCGCCCGCTGCTCTACGTGGGCGGCGGCGTCATCCGCGCGCACGCGTCGGCCGAGCTGCTCGAGTTCGCCGAGTCGACCGGCGCGCCGGTCGTGACGACGCTCATGGCGCGCGGCGCGTTCCCCGACTCGCACCCGCAGCACCTCGGCATGCCTGGCATGCACGGCTCGGTGCCCGCGGTGCTCGCCTTCCAGGAGTGCGACCTCATCCTGGCGCTCGGCGCCCGCTTCGACGACCGCGTGACCGGCAAGGTGAACGAGTTCGCGCCGAACGCGAAGGTCATCCACGTCGACGTCGACCCGGCAGAGATCTCGAAGATCCGCACCGCCGACATCCCGATCGTGGGCGACGTGCGCGACGTGCTGAGCGACCTGTCGATCGCCTTCCAGGAGCTCGCGTCGAGCCGCCGCACCGACCTCACCGACTGGTGGGAGCGGCTGCAGGGGCTGCAGGAGCGCTTCCCGCTCGGCTTCACCGAGCCGAGCGACGGCAAGCTCTCGCCGCAGTTCGTGATCAAGCGCATCGGCGAGCTGACCGGTCCGGAGGGCATCTACGCCTCCGGCGTCGGCCAGCACCAGATGTGGGCGGCGCAGTTCATCAAGTACGAGCGCCCGAACTCGTGGCTCAACTCCGGCGGCGCCGGCACGATGGGCTACGGCGTGCCCGCGGCGATGGGCGCGAAGGTCGCGGAGCCCGACCGCGTGGTCTGGGCGATCGACGGCGACGGCTGCTTCCAGATGACCAATCAGGAGCTCGCCACCTGCACGCTCAACGACATCCCGATCAAGGTCGCGGTGATCAACAACTCGTCGCTCGGCATGGTGCGGCAGTGGCAGAGCCTGTTCTACGAGGGCCGGCACTCGTTCACCGACCTCGAGACCGGCGACGACGCGAAGATGATCCCCGACTTCGTGAAGCTCGGCGAGGCCTACGGCTGCCTCGCGATCCGCGTCACGAAGCCCGAGGAGATCGACCCGGCGATCAAGCTCGCGCTCGAGACGAACGACCGCCCGGTCGTCATCGACTTCATCGTGTCGAAGGACGCGATGGTCTGGCCGATGGTGCCGCAGGGCGTCTCGAACTCCTTCGTGCAGTACGCCAAGGAGCACAGCCCGGTGTGGGAGGAGGAGTGATGAGCACGCACGTCCTGTCGCTCCTGGTCGAGGACAAGCCCGGCCTGCTGACCCGCGTCGCCGCGCTCTTCGCGCGCCGGGGCTTCAACATCGAGTCGCTCGCGGTCGGCAAGACCGAGGTGCCGGGCCTCAGCCGCATCACGGTCGTCGTCGACGTCGAGGACCTGCCGCTCGAGCAGGTCACGAAGCAGCTGAACAAGCTCATCAACGTCGTGAAGATCGTCGAGCTCGAGCCGAGCCAGTCCGTGCAGCGCGAGCACCTGCTCGTCAAGGTGCGGGTCGACAACTCGACGCGCTCGCAGATCCTCGAGGCCGCGACGCTCTTCCGCGCCCGGGTCGTCGACGTCACGACCGACGCGCTCGTCGTCGAGGTGACCGGCGACTCCGCGAAGTGCCAGGCGCTGCTGAAGCTGCTCGAGCCCTACGGCATCAAGGAGATCGCGCAGTCCGGCCTGCTGGCCATCGGCCGCGGCGGCAAGTCCATCAGCGAGCGCGTCCTGAAGTCCGACGCGCGCTGACCACCCGTTCTGAACCACAAGCAAGGAGACACCATGACTGAGGTCATCTACGACGACGGTGCCGACCTCGGCATCATCCAGGGCAAGAAGGTCGCCGTCATCGGCTACGGCTCGCAGGGGCACGCGCACGCGCAGAACCTGCGCGACTCGGGCGTCGAGGTCCGCGTCGGCCTGCAGCCGGAGTCGAAGAGCCGCGCGAAGGCGGCAGAGGCCGGCTTCGAGGTGGGCACGCCCGCAGAGGTCGCCGAGTGGGCGGACGTCGTCGTCCTGCTCGCGCCCGACCAGCACCAGCGCCACATCTACAACGACGAGATCGCGTCGTCGATGGGCGAGGGCAAGACGCTGCTCTTCAGCCACGGCTTCAACATCCGCTTCGGCTACATCGAGGCGCCCGAGGGCGTCGACGTCGTGCTCGTCGCGCCGAAGGGCCCGGGCCACACCGTGCGCCGCGAGTTCCAGGCGGGTCGCGGCGTGCCCGTGATCGTCGCCGTCGAGAAGGATGCGTCCGGCTCGGCATGGCAGACGGCCTGGTCGTACTCGAAGGCGATCGGCGGCCTCCGCGCCGGCGGCATCACCACCACCTTCACCGAGGAGACCGAGACCGACCTCTTCGGCGAGCAGGCCGTGCTGTGCGGCGGCGTCTCGCAGCTCGTCCAGTACGGCTTCGAGACCCTCACCGAGGCCGGCTACCAGCCCGAGATCGCCTACTTCGAGGTGCTGCACGAGCTCAAGCTCATCGTCGACCTCATGTGGGAGGGCGGCATCGCCAAGCAGCGCTGGTCGGTCTCCGACACGGCCGAGTACGGCGACTACGTCTCGGGCCCGCGCGTCATCGACCCGCGCGTCAAGGAGAACATGCAGGCGGTGCTCAAGGACATCCAGACGGGTGCCTTCGCCGAGCGCTTCATCGGCGACCAGGACGCGGGCGGCCCCGAGTTCAAGGAGCTGCGGGCCAAGGCCGAGGGCCACCCGATCGAGGCGACCGGCAAGAAGCTGCGCAGCCTGTTCGCGTGGGAGCAGCCCGACGCCGACTACGTCGACGGCAGCGCCCAGCGCTGACTGACCCAGCGCTGATCGATGCAGCGCTGACCCACCTCTGCGCCAGTTGAGGGTTTGCGTCCGAGTTGCTGGCAACTCGGACGCAAACCCTCGACTCGTCTTGTGCGGGAGCCGTCCGCCGCGTTGAGTGGGGGACATGACCTCGCTCTGGCACGCCACCGGCCCCTCCGTCCAGCTCGATGCCCCCGGCCGCCGCGACAGCTTCGACGTCGTCGTGGTCGGCGCGGGCATCACGGGCCTCACCACGGCGGTGCTGCTCGCCCGCGGCGGCGCGCACGTCGTCGTGCTGGAGGCGCGCGAGGTGGGCGCGGCCGCGACCGGCACCACCACCGCGAAGCTGAGCGTGCTGCAGGGCGACCGCCTGCACCGCATCCTCGAGCTCGCCCGGCGCGAGGCGGCCAGGGCCTTCGTCGAGGGGTCGATCGAGGGCATGCGGCAGCTGCGCGCGCTGCTCGCCGACACCGACGCCGTGCAGCCCAGGCCCGCCGTCTCCTACGCGAACGGCGCGGAGGGCGCCGAGTCGCTCGAGCGCGAGCTGCTCGCGGCGGCCGAGCTCGGCCTCCCGGTCGAGCGCGGCGGCGCCGAGTCGCTGCCGTTCGAGACCGCCGGGGCGATCCAGCTCGCCGATCAGGCGCAGCTCGAGCCGATGGCGATGCTCGCGGCCCTCGCGGCCGAGCTGCGTGCGCACGGCGGCACGATCGTGCGCGCATCCGTGCGCACCGTGCGCGTCGTCGGCCGCGGCGTGGAGCTCGACACGGATGCCGGGTCGTGGTCGGGCGGCGTCGCGGTGCTCGCGACCGGCTCGCCCGTGCCCGCTCGCGGCACCGCCGCGATGCTGACGGCCCACCGCTCCTACGCGGCCGCGTACCGCGCCGCCGGCCCGCTCCCGGCCGTCATGGCACTGAGCGTCGATGCCCCGAGCCGGTCGCTCCGCACCGCGACGGTCGGCGGCGAGGAGCTGCTCGTCGCGGGCGGCCCGGGTCACGCCGTCGGCCGCCACTCCGATCCGCGCCGGCTGGTCGCTGAGCTCGACGACTGGGTGCGCGCGCACTGGCCCGACGCGCAGCGCACCCACGTGTGGAGCGCGCAGGACTACCGCACGCCGGACCGGCTGCCCTGGATCTCGGCGCGACCGGGCTCCCGCGGGCGCGTGCTGCTCGCGACTGGCTTCGACAAGTGGGGCATGAGCTCCGGCGCAATGGCGGCGATCGCGCTGAGCGCGCGGATCGGCGGCGAGGAGCCGGGCTGGGCGCGCACGCTGCGGCGGCGCGGCACGACGCCGCGCGCGGCCGGCCGGCTCGCGGGCGGAGTGGCGGCGACGGCGCGCGCCGACGCGGTCGCCTTCGCCCGCACGCTGCGCCCCGCGAAGGCGCCCGCCGAGGGCGAGGGTGTGCTCGGCCGCGTCGGGCTCCGCGCGGTCGGCACCTCGACCGTCGACGGCCAGACCCGGCAGGTGTCGGCGCGCTGCCCGCACGTGGGCGCGCTCGTGCAGTGGAACGCGCAGGAGCGCAGCTGGGACTGCACCGCCCACGGGTCGCGCTTCGCCGCGGACGGGTCGCGGCTCGAGGGACCGACCGCGTGCCCGCTGCAGGAGCTGCGGCGCGCGGGCTGACCGCGCTCCGGCGCGGGCCGCCGTGCCGCCGTGCCGCGGCGCCGCCGGTGCAGCGCGACCGCGCGCGGATCGGCGCCGACTGGCAAGGTGGAGCCGTGCACGACGTCACCGAGGATCGCTCCGTCGCCCGCTCCTTCGAGCGCTGGGCGGCGGTCGAGGCGGAGGGCCGGTCACCGCGCTACGCGGAGTGGGCGCGCGGGGTCGCCGCGGATCCGTGGCTCTGCGCCGCGCTCGCCGACCTCGAGCACGTGAAGCGGCAGCCCAACCTGCTGTTCGCGGCCGCTCGCTTCGAAGGCGTGCCGGTCGCGCCCTGGACCGACGTGCGCGACATGATCGCCGGCGCCTGGACGAGCATCCGCTCGATGATGCTCGCCCGCATGACGCAGACGAACGAGGCGCGGCGGATGGCGACGCTGCTGCCTGCCATCGCGCACCTCCGCGGTCCGATCGCGCTCGTCGAGGTGGGCGCATCGGCGGGGCTGTGCCTGTACCCGGACCGCTGGCGCTACCGCTTCGGAGCCGGCAAGTACGTCGGCGACGCGAGCCTGCCGCTGCTCGAGACGCAGGCGTCGCCGTCGACGCCGCTGCCGGAGCGGCTGCCGTCGATCGCCTGGCGCGGCGGGCTCGACCTGCAGCCGCTCGACCCGGCGGAGCCCGACACGCGGGCGTGGCTCGAGGCGCTCGTCTGGCCGGATGCGACCGGCGGCGTCGACGGTGCCCGCGTCGACCGGCTGCGCACGGCGATCGCGATCGCCCGTCGCGAGCGCGCGGACCTGCGTCGCGGCGACCTGACGACCGACACCCGCGCGCTCGTCGACGAGGCCGCGCGGCACGCGCCGACCGTCGTCGTCTGGCACTCGGCGGTGCTCGCCTACGTGCCCGCGTTCGAGCGGGCCGGCTTCGCCGACCTCATGGGCGGGCTGCCGGTCACGTGGATCGCGAACGAGGGCGCGACGCTCGAGATCGGGCCGCCGGCGCCGTGGGCTGGGCCCGGCGACTTCGTGCTCCGCCGGGACGCCGAGCCGATCGCGATCACCGACCCGCACGGGGCGTCCGTCACCTGGATCGACGACATCGCGACGTAGGCGTCCGCGTGCGGGCAGGCGGCGCGGCGCGCCCGCGGGAGCCGGGCGGCTAGGCTCGATCGGGTGAGCCGCGACGAGGATGCCCTCCACTGGGAGGGCGATGAGGAGCTCGATCACTCGACCGCCGACGCGACCGAGCAGCCTGCGGCGGCCACGGCATCCGTGGCCGTCGACGAGCCCGCCCGCCGGCGCGGTGCGCTGCGCTGGCTGATGCTGGCCCTCGCGCTCGCCGCCACGGGCGGCTGGATCGTCATCATCGTCGCGAACCCGGTCGAGCAGCCGAGCCTGCTCGGGCTCGCGATGTACCAGCTCGGCGAGCTGCTCGCGGGCCTCGCGCCGCTGCTGTGGTGGTTCCTGGTCGACCGGCTCGCGACCGCGCGCCGGGCGCCGCTGTGGCTGGTGGGTCTCGTCGTGACGGCGCCCTGGCCCCTCGTGGCGGGGGTGCTCGCATGAGCCACGACGTCGAGGCCGGTGCCGAGCGCGAGCCGCGCGAGGAGCGTCCCGCCGACGCCTGGATCATCGCCGCGCTGTTCGCGCTCGCGTTCGCCTACGACACCGTCGAGGCGGTCACCAACCTGCAGCAGCTGCCGCTGCTCTACCTCGGCGCCGGCATCCAGGCGTCCACCCCGTGGTGGCTGCTGGTCGCGCTGGTCGCGCTCCCCGCGGTGCTCTTCGTGGCGGCGCTGTGGATCGGTCGGCGGATGCGGCTGGTGGCGAAGGCGGGCGTCCTGCTGGCCGCGCTCGCGGTGAGCGCGCAGCTCAGCCTGCTGGCGGAGCAGCTCGCGAGGCAGATCGCGCTCGCGGCGCTCGCCGGCTGACGTCGGCTCGCCGACTCGACCCCGCTGCGCCGACTCGACCCCGCTGCGCCGACTCGACCCCGCTGCGCCGACTCGACCCCTTGGCGCGGCGACCATCGCCGACTCGACCCCTTCGCGCCGACTCGACCCGATGCAGCGGGTCCGGTCGGCGGGAAGGGGTCGAGTCAGCGAGGCGAAGGCGCCAGCAGCCGACGGCGGGCGGCCGCGCTCAGATGACGCTGACGAGCAGCAGCAGCCCGAGCACCGCCTGGCCGATCGCTCGCGGCACGAGCGGCACCGCGACCGCGCCGAAGCGCTCCGGCTGGCGTGCCGCCTGCGCGTTCGCGGGGAAGACCGCGATCAGCAGCGCGATGAGCCCGAGGGCTGCGGCGAAGCGCACCGGCCACCAGGGCGCGAGCAGGCCGAGGCCGCCGAGGATCTCGGCGACGCCGGAGACGACGACGAGCGTGGGCGCCCAGCGGCGCTCGGGGCCGGCGAGCGGTGCGGGCACCATCGCGGCCATCGTGCGCTTGACGCGCGGCACGAAGTGGGCCGCGCCCATCCCGAGGAAGACGGCGGCGAGGATGATGCGCAGCACGAGCTGCGCGATTGCGAAGGCGTCCATCGCCTCCATCCTCCCGCACCCTGTTGCTCCCCGTGACGCCTGGGCCGAGGTCGGCACGCGACGCTCGGTACGCTGGGGGCGGCACGACGAGGTGCTGCCACCCCACCGCACCGCGCAAGGAGTCCCCATGCCCAAGCCCGTCGTCCTGATCGCCGAGGAGCTCTCGGCCGCGACCGTCGACGCCCTCGGGCCCGACTTCGACATCCGACAGGTCGACGGCACCGACCGCGAGGCGCTCTTCGCCGCCCTCGCCGACGCATCCGCTGTGCTCGTCCGCAGCGCCACGCAGCTCGATGCCGAGGCGATCGCGCACGCGCCGCAGCTCAAGGTGATCGCCCGCGCCGGCGTCGGCCTCGACAACGTCGAGATCCCCGCCGCCACCGCCGCGGGCGTCATGGTCGTCAACGCGCCCACCTCGAACATCGTCTCGGCCGCCGAGCTCGCCATCGCGCACCTGCTCGGCCTCGCCCGGCACATCCCCGCCGCCGACGCCTCGCTCAAGCGCGGCGAGTGGAAGCGCAGCGCCTACACGGGCGTCGAGCTCTACGAGAAGACCGTCGGCATCGTCGGCCTCGGCCGCATCGGCGTGCTCGTCGCGGAGCGCCTCGCCGCCTTCGGCACGAAGCTCATCGCGTTCGACCCGTTCGTCAGCCCGGCCCGCGCCGCGCAGCTCGGCGTCGAGCTGCGCTCGCTCGACGAGCTGATGGCCGAGAGCGACTTCATCACCATCCACATCCCGCGCACGCCCGAGACGGTCGGCCTCATCGGCGAGGCGCAGTTCGCGCTCGCGAAGCCCTCGCTCCGCATCGTCAACGCCTCGCGCGGCGGCATCATCGACGAGGCCGCGCTCGCGACCGCCCTGCGCGAGGGCCGCATCGCCGGCGCCGGCATCGACGTGTTCGTCTCCGAGCCGCCGAAGGACGACGCGCTCACGAGCGCGCCGAACATCCAGGTCACGCCGCACCTCGGCGCCTCGACCGACGAGGCGCAGGAGAAGGCCGGCGTGGCTGTCGCCCGCTCCGTGCGGCTCGCGCTCTCCGGCGACCTCGTGCCGGATGCGGTGAACGTCGCCGGCGGGATCATCGACGAGTACGTGCGTCCCGGCATCCCGCTCGCCGAGCGGCTCGGCCAGTTCGTCGCGGGCCTCGCGGCCGGCCCGGTCGAGGCGGTCGACGTCGCGGTGCACGGCGAGCTTGCCGGCTACGACGTCAAGGTGCTGCGCCTCGCGGCGCTCAAGGGCTTCTTCTCGTCGATCGTGAGCGAGCAGGTGACCTTCGTGAACGCGCCGGTCATCGCGGAGTCGCGCGGCGTGACGAGCGCGCTGACCGCCGACGAGCGCAGCGAGGAGTACCGCAACGTCGTCGAGGTCGTGGCCGCGACGAGCGACGGCCGCCGCGTGAGCGTCGAGGGCACCCTGACGGGCCCGAAGCAGGTCGAGAAGATCGTCGGTGTCAACGGCCAGTCCGTCGAGGTGCCGATGGCCGACCACTTCGTCGTCATGGAGTACGTCGACCGGCCGGGCATCGTGGCCGCCTACGGCGCCGCGTTCGGCGAGGCGCAGATCAACATCGCCGGCATGCAGATCGCCCGCACCTCCGCGGGCGGCGACGCGCTCTCCATCATCACGATCGACCAGGCGGCGCCTGAGGAGCTCGTCGAGCAGGTCGGCAGCGCCATCGAGGCGACGACGATCCGTCAGATCGGCATCCGCGCGCTCTGATCGCACTACATCCGTCGTCGGACGTCCATGGTCGACAGGAGTCCCTCGAGCAGCTGCAGGGAGCTGCCGACGCCGCGGACCTGGACGTCCGGCGCGCGCATGACCGCGAGGACCGTGATGCTCCGCACGTGCACGCCTCCGATGAACAGGGCCAGGGGCTCCCGCGGCATCAGCAGCCCGGGATGGCACGCACCCCCTCGCCGGTTGCACAGCGGCACTCCTGAGGGATCGCCCGGTTCGAAGCAGGCGTCCGGTGAGGCGCGGCAGAACGCCAGGAACCAGCGGCGCACGCCGCTGAGCGTCTCCTCACTCACGTATCGCGTC
>Ga0213836_101296_pt1 | contig 15291 bp, 10 predicted proteins | sample SWPATP03_FD_160578 | JGI IMG/M metagenome (GOLD analysis project Ga0213836, IMG submission 160578) | Coastal seawater microbial communities from Marineland, Florida, United States - SWPA TP0 #3 | ecosystem: Environmental > Aquatic > Marine > Coastal | place: USA: Florida | collected 2016-08-05
CGTTTTGGTGTTTGACTACCATGGTGGTGCGCTCATTCTCAAAACTGGATTTAGGATGCCAGGCCACTAGGTATTTGCCAGGATGGTATTTGAAATATTCCACCACTCCTGCAATAGGAGAGCGGTTGACATGCACGTTGATCGGAGACATGAAAATAGAAACCTGCTTTCTTCTTTCCTTCAGATACTCCTCTTCTTCTGTCTCTTCTATCACTACCACCTTTCCATCAGCGGGAGCAAATACCAACTTGTCATCATTGGGCAATTTGATATATGGACTTCTGAAAAACTGTAATACAATCAGGTAGAGTATTACACTGACCAGTAAAACCACATTTAAAATGGTTTCCTGCTCAGGAATCCACTTATTCAAACCAAAATTTATGGCTGCCAATATGATCAGCATCCAAAACAACAACTTTCTTCCTTCTTTGTGTATGGTCATAGGATTAACATTTAAAAGGGTGTGAAAGATAACTTCCACACCCCAAATATAGTAAACTTTATACTTTGACCTTTAGAAGCCTCCTCTAAAGGTATAGGTTTTCGCTACTTTGTCAATGGCCACAATGTAAGCCGCAATTCTCATGGGTACATTGTATTTAACAGCTGCTTCATACACATGGTCAAAAGCATCTTTCATGATTCTGTCTGACCTTCTGTTCACCCGCTCAGCTGTCCACTTGTAACCCAGTCTGTTCTGTACCCACTCAAAATAAGATACGGTCACACCACCGGCATTGGCCAGGATATCCGGAACAGCCATAATGCCCTTATCATTGATCACTGCGTCTGCCTTTGCAGAGGTAGGTCCATTGGCGCCCTCCACAATCAGCTTGGCTTTGATTTTATCCACGTTTTTAATCGTGATCACATCTTCAACGGCAGCTGGGACCAATACATCCACATCCAACTCCAATAATTCCATTGGATCTGAAAGCTTTTCAGCACCGGTATATCCTTCTAAAGTACCATTATTTCCATCTCTATACGCAATCGCTTCCTGAATGTTGATGCCATTTTCATTGTGGTAAGCACCAGAAATATCAGAAATGGAAACGATCTTTAATCCTCTTTCTTCCAAAAGCTGTGCGGCCCAGGAACCAACATTACCAAATCCTTGTACGGCACAGGTGGCTTGGAATGGATTGATCTTCAGCTTCTGCATGGCCGCTAATGCAGTAACCATCACGCCACGTCCAGTAGCTTCAGTTCTTCCCAGCGAGCCACCCAAAACAAGGGGTTTTCCGGTCACCACTGCATTTACTGTCATTCCATGGGATTTGGAGTATTCGTCCATCAACCAGGCCATCTCTCTCGGCCCTGTTCCCATATCAGGAGCAGGAATATCCTTGTCTGGTCCGAAAACATCGATCATGGCCGTGGTATAAGCCCTCATTAAACGCTCAATTTCACCCTTTGACATCTCTCTGGGATTGCAGCGTACACCACCTTTACCGCCTCCATATGGAATATCCACTACCGCACATTTCCATGTCATCCAAGCAGCCAAAGCTTTTACCTCATCCAGATGCACATCTGGTGCAAATCGGATACCACCCTTAGCAGGGCCAAGGATATTGGAGTGGATAACACGGATACCTTCGAAAACACGGATTTTTCCATCATCCATGGTGATCGGAAGGGAAACGATGACTTGTTTGGCAGGATTTTTCAGCACATTATAGACTTCATCTGAAAGTCCTAATTTTTCTGCTGCAAGGTTGAATCTTTCCATCATGGACTCCAAAGGATTCTCTTTATCCTTAATCGGGGCCGGTTCAATGTAAGCCATATTGGGTTTATTTAGATGAGTTGATCTATTATGATACAATATTAAGGAGTTTTTTAATATCGTATAGTTGATTTTAAAAGATTTTCAAAAATGCGGCAATAAATGGGGCTGATAATAACAATCCGTCAAATCTGTCCATAAAACCGCCATGCCCGGGAAGAATTCTTCCTGAGTCCTTGATTTCTATACTTCGCTTGAATAATGATTCAATTAAGTCGCCATAAGTACCAGCAATGATGATGATGGTAGCAATGCAAAGCCATTTCCATTCCGGTAAAGAATTGAAGTTTTTCGAAAGAAAATACGCCACCAAAAAAGCCAAGGCTGCCCCGCCAAGAAAGCCCTCCCAAGACTTTTTGGGAGATACCCTTTCAAATAGTTTGGTCTTCCCAAACTTGGTTCCTGCAAAGTAGGCGCCTGTGTCACTTGCCCATAGAATAAATAAAGATCCCACGATCACCTCATAGTGAAAACTCCCATCTACAGCAAAAGCAGCCACATTTAACATGGAAAATGGCACTGCCACATAGAATATGCCTAAAAATGTGAATGCTACACCAGTAAATGGTTTTTTATCAGATTTTCTGTAGAGTTTGATAAAAAATACCAAAGAGGCCAAGGGGAAAATCAGAAAATAGTATTTATCATCTAAGTGGCCTATTCCAATCAAAAAGGAAAGGGTAAATATGGTGACCCCCAGGAAGGTACCGAAGCTTTTTAGCGGCAACATGCCATCCAGACCTGTCAACCTGTAAAATTCCATTTGGGCAAAACCCAAAATCAATCCGAAAATCATAAAATACAACCAGGGACTGATCACTGAGCCAGCAATGATGATAGCTGCGCCGATTACAGCTGTAATTACCCTTTGCCCTAAATTACTGTAATTATTGATGTTGAAGCGCTCACGCATTCGAAAAGGAGATCTCATTCTTTACAATATTTACGGCCCTCAACGCGTCGTTTACCGGAACCATCACCTCATAATTTCCAAAAATCTGATACACAGATTCCTTTTTACTTAATATTACGGCTTGAATGCCATTATCTTCTAAAACTCCCTTCACAATTTCTGCCCTTACCGGGGAATTGTTTTCATATACCTTCTGCCAATTTTTCATCCCTCAACTTGTAACTGTGTTTGTCCTTAAAATACATGAGACTGATCAAGAGCAAAAGCAAACCGAGGATGGCAAAGGGCCAGGAAACCTGATCGGTTTTTTCTATATCAAAGTCTATGACACCCAACTTCCCCAAATAGACGAGGGTAACGGTTAAGGAGTTGTTCAAAATATGGGCAATTATCGGATAAAGCAAACTACCGGAGTAGAAATACAAATATCCAAAGATGGCCCCCAGCACCATTCGAGGGAAAAGCCCATAAAACTGCATGTGAATGGCAGAGAAAATAAATGCACTTAGCCAAACTGCCACGTGAATATTCCCCGTGTAAAGCTGCATTTTGGGCTGTAATACACCCCTGAACAATACTTCTTCGCTTATCCCTGCGATAATTCCAATAACCAAAAGGCCTACAATGAATTCTTTGGGCGATTCAAAATCTGTAAGGAATTTGGTCATCAGCATCCTTTGGTCTTCTGCATCCCGCATAAACTTCTCAATACCCTCCAAGGCTTTGGGAAGTTGAATCCCTGCATTCCAATCGATGATTAGGGAATTGAAAAGCATTCCACCGAACATCACCATAAGTAAAATCAGCAATCCAATGAACTTAAAGCGAGCCATTTGCTGTTTCCAACCGAAATCAGCCTTGTCAACAAATTTGGCAATGATGAGGGAGGCCAGTAACAAGGCTCCACCTGAGGCCAGTGCCTGTAGGAAGTAAATGGCCATTTTGGCTTCAGGGTTTTGGGAAGGAGCGGTGAACATTTCAACCATTTCATCCAAGGAAATTTGGAAAATGGGCGGGATGAGCAGCATGGCTACCCCCTGCATCAGGAAAATGACTCCGATGGTAACCAAAAGCATGACCATCAAGGACAAAAACCAGGACCTTTTGGAAGCAATCGGAGCTTGGGTTTTATATATATCCATAATTGCGGTAAATTTACAGGAAAATTAGAATTGAAAAGTGGTTAAGATAGGAAACTTGGAATTAGGGGAGTTCCCATTGCTCCTTGCCCCCATGGAAGATGTGAGTGATCCACCATTCAGGGCAGTGTGTAAGGAAAATGGAGCCGACCTCATGTATACGGAATTTATCAGTTCGGAAGGACTTATCCGTGACGCAGCCAAAAGCGTTCAGAAGCTGGATATTTTCGAATATGAAAGGCCAATCGGCATACAGATTTTTGGCAATGAAATCGAATCCATGAGAGAAGCGGCAGCTATCGCCGAAGCCGCAGGACCGGACATTTTGGACATCAACTATGGTTGCCCTGTACATAAAGTCGCATGCAAAGGGGCAGGAGCCGGAATCCTTTTGGACATTGATAAAATGGTTTCAATGACCGCAGAAATCGTGAAGCGGGTCAATATCCCTGTTACTGTCAAAACCAGACTGGGCTGGTCCCATGATACGATTCGCATAGTGGAAGTAGCAGAAAGACTGCAGGATGTAGGCATTCAAGCCATCAGCATCCACGCCAGGACCCGTCAACAGATGTACAAAGGGGAAGCGGATTGGTCATACCTCAACCAGGTCAAAGATAACCCAAGATTGAAGATCCCTGTCTTTGGAAATGGAGACATTGATAGTCCCGAGAAAGCTAAAGCCTATCGTGAAAAATATAATGTGGACGGGATGATGATTGGAAGGGCCTCTATTGGCTATCCTTGGGTATTCAATGAAATCAAGCATTACTTTGAAACTGGAGAAAAGCTTGCTGGCCCTGACTTGGATGAGAGAATAAATGTCACCAAAAAACACCTGGATTTTTCTGTGAAGTGGAAGGGCGAAAAACAAGGCATTTTGGAAATGCGAAGGCATTATACCAATTACTTCAGAGGAATGCCCAATTTCAAGCCGTTTAGAACCAGAATGGTCACGGCAGAAAGCTATGCAGAAGTTGCGGGGATTTTGGAAGAAATCAGTGAGGTCTTTGCCGATTACCAATTTTAATGCTGCCCTTTGAAAACCAACATTGAAAGCTCATCCTGTTATCTCCACCCAAAAGATAACAGGATGTTGTTTTTTCTGTTGCATTAACGAATTTCCGAGTTCAATCAATCCATTCCTGTCCAACCCAACGCATGTCACGAGATTTACAGTCTGAAAGTGCTTTGAAAGCCTGGGGCTTTTTGATCATTTTGGCCCTTATTTGGGGTAGTTCCTTCATTCTGATCAAAAGGGGGCTAGTGGTATTTTCCCCAGGTGAGGTGGGGGCATTCAGAATCGTGGCTGCTGGAATGTTTTTGCTTCCACTTTCTTTGCCAAGACTTAAAAACCTAAACAGAAGACAGGTAAAAAACCTGATCATTGTAGGTTTGGTGGGAAGTTTCATCCCTGCTTTTCTTTTCGCCAAAGCACAGACCCAATTAAGTTCCGCCCTTACAGGAGTCTTCAATGCCATGACCCCCTTGTTTGTGGTCATCATTGGCGCTTTGTTTTTCAACTCACGGATAACCAAAAGAAATGGATGGGGGCTTTTTATTGCTTTTATCGGGGTGGTCATCCTCCTTTCAGTAAAAGAGGGGGTGGGATTTGGTTCCCTGACAGACATCAATGCCTATGCTTTCTATGTACTTTTGGCCTGTGCCTGTTATGGCCTAAACCTGAACATTATCAAATTCCGGTTTGTAGAACTTAAACCGGTGGCCATTACTGCCATTTCATTGACCATGGTACTTCCCATGGCCTTGATTTATCTTTTTGCTTTCACCCAATTTTCCTTCAAAATCACCCATGTGGAAGGTGCAGCCTTGGCAGCAGGCTATATTGCCCTACTAGGTGTGGTTGGGACAGCATTGGCACTGATTCTTTTTAATGTGATGGTAAAAGTGGCCACGCCGGTTTTTGCCAGCTCCGTTACTTATCTTATTCCCATTGTGGCCATCATGTGGGGACTTTTGGATGGTGAACAATTACTGGCCGGACATTACCTGGGAATAGCGGCGGTAATTTTTGGCGTTTGGGTGGGAAACCGTCGTTAAATACTACTCTTCCTCTTTCCTTCTGGGCACTTTAGGCTGACCCAGCCCAACACTGCCCTGCAGTCCAGAAAGTGTTGCCCTCCACCAATAATTGAAAACAAACCTGTCTGTGTCCCTTGGATGATAGATTTTTGATGTAACGGTATTATTGAAAAACTTTCTTGGGTTGTTACTTCTTACCGCAAAAACATTAAGCACAAAGGTCAGAATAGATTTCCTACCTCTCCCCCGAAGTAATGTCCTTTCTTCTAATAGCTCAAGGTTGAGGTCATTGTAAAGGATTCTCATTTGCCCAATGGCTTCTCTCTCGTTGGCGGTAAAATGCCAGTCCGCCCCATTAATTTGTCCTCCCCTTACCCTAACAAAGGCGTTTGATTTCAAAATGGAATTAACCAATTCCAAGTCAAAGGCTTCCAATTGCGCTGTGATATGCATGGGATAGGGTGCTGCAAAAATCAAATCTCCTTGAAGTCCGATACCCGCCTCACCATTGATTTTGGCCTTAGCCAGCAATTTAGCCTTTTCTAAGGAAAACATATCATGCGCTTTTCCTAAGTGAAAGGGTGCCAGCGAAACATCCAAATCAGAAAAATAAATTTCTCCTGGAATCATCCCTTTCTCCGGAAATTCCAGATACACTATTTTCCCATTTTGAAGCAAAAGGCTATCTACCCTGACAACAAAGTCAAAATTCCTCATGAGGGCTTGTGGCATGGGTTTAAAGACACCTTCAGGACGATCAAATCGCTTATCCCTGAAAAACTCTCCCTGTAGGTCATGGACCAGTATTTGCTCTGCCTTCAAAATTTCTTCATCAAGCAATACGCTCAGGTCAGGTTTGACAATTCGGACTTCAGGAATATGCACCTTAATGACATCTGTTTGGACCCCTACCCTCCTCATATACTCATACTTGCCAAATCTTGGCTCAAAAACAACATCCGTAAGAATGATATCATTGGCATTGATGGCAACCATCCCTACAGAAACCTTGTTCAGACTATCTTTTATTAAAACACTATAATTCGGGAAACTGAGTTCAAAATCTTTATCCAAAAGCATCTTTGGACTTAAGTCATCAAGCTCTTCCATATGGAGCTTGATATCCTTAACCGCAAGGTTGACATCTCTAATCTCAGTGGGGGCTTTGGACCCATCCTTTTGAAATAAGCCAAAATGGCCCTCCACAATTTCAAAATCATCTAATTGAAAGGTCTCAATCAAGCGATCCCTAACCCTATCTTCCTCCTCCTTTTCCTCAGAAACCTCAGCTTGAACTTGATCCACAAAAATTTCAATATCGGGCCTGAAGAGTCGCATTTCCTTGATCCATAGGTCTTTGCTGCTCTGCAGCTCAGCCAAAGAATTTGTCTTGATCAATGCTGCAGGAATGTGTCCAGAAAAAACAGGTTTTCCTGGCTTTCCTGATAAAGTCCTCGGTATTATCCTGAAATTATTGAGTAAAATACCCTCATAGCGGGTATCAAGCGCAACTTTTGTGAAAGTTACCTGATGCACGCTGTCATTTAAAGTGAGCCAAAACTCATCGATATCCAGGGCCATACCTGCGAAAAATCCGGCAATTTCCCCCTTGGCAATTTTGGCTGAATCCAGCAAGAAATCATAAAAAGCCACATCGATTCCCGTATCTATCAGCTCTAATTGACTTCCATCTTCCTTAAATGAAAGGGTAAATTTTGCTTTTTCAGCCTGAATGGTATCAATATGAACTACATCTATGGTCTTAGGCAGATTTCTGTCCCTCCTTTGCCTTCTAGTCGCTATTTCTTCCTGTTCCTCAAGGTCTTTATTGATCAATACCTTTACAGTAGACTCGCTAAGCCTCACCTTCTCCAAATTCAGGGTATTATCAAATAAAAAGGCTTCTAAATCAACTCCTCTAAAGGACATCTCCGGAATGATGGCACTGACACTGGTCTTGTCCTTAATATTGGAGCGAGGATTCAGCCTTACATTGGAGGCAATTATTTCTTCCCTTGCGGTATTGAAATTAATCCGATCTGCCAGGATATTGTATTTGCCATCTGCAATGTTGAAGACATAATTGTTTAGGTTCAAATCAACTTCTTCCGAATAAAGAAAGCGCAGATTTTCCGGATCGGAGTCAGCACTGATGTAAAAATTTCTGATGGCGATAGACACATTGTCTTCTGAGAAAGTACGGAGCCTTTCTCTCACTAAATTCTCATAATTTAAGGTTCCCCTTTGTAAACTCAGGGAGCCGATTTTTACTTCTTTGAAATAACTGGTGAGCAGGTCCAGGATTTCTTTTTGATCTACATCTTCCTGCTCCTCATCTACTGTGGCAGCCCTGTGCCTCATGATGCTTATTTTTGGCGATGGAACAGTGATACGGTCCACGATCAACCTTTCATCAAAATACGCATCTCTTATATTGACCCCTCTTGCTGTAAATCTGGGTACAAAAATATCCAATGATGTACTGCGCCCATAGCGGTCCAAAATATTCTGAATCTGACCAGGATTGAAGGGCTTGATGGTAAAGCCTTCTACGCTTACTTCAGCACTTTTTGTATCTAAATACACCCGATCCGCTTTGAACACATGCAGGTTATCAGATAATTTTAGCGCATAATCCTTCAGCTCTAATTGAAGGTTTTCAGCCCAGAAAAAGCTTTTAGTATCTTGAGCTTCCGTTTCTGCATCTATGGCAAAATTTTCAAGGACAAGGTTCACTTTTCCGAATGAAAGGCTATCCTGTCTGATACGTAGCCGGTTATCCACTATGAGTGATCCTTCTTCTAATTCAAACTTTTTCACATAAATACCATCCAGAAATTCACTGTAAAATGCCGGGAAATCAAAACCCGCACTTCCATCTGTTTTCCTTTGGACATCCCTTAAAAGGATCTCTGGTCTTTCTACTTTGATTTCACTGACGTCCACAATGCCTTCGTTGTAAATCTTTTTAAGATTAGCGTCGGTAATGCTCAATTGGGGGACATCTATTTCCAACAAAGTAATTCCTTTGATGGTATCTGTCTCTTCAACAGGGAATAATTTAAAACCTTCAATATTAATTTTATCCTCTGCAGAACTTAAACTCACAAAACCTCCTTTAATCTGATGGACACTATCGGCAAGGAATAAATCCACACCAAAAAGATCCACCCTTGCTTGGTCTGCATAAAAAAACCTATTGGCTCTTCTTGCCTCATCAGGACCTACATAAAAGTCTGTCATATCGAAATCAATACGTTCAGCTTTTATCATATATCCATCCGGGTCTGACGCGCTTCTCTGTGCAAATTCCCCCGAGGTGATATTGAATTGGCCAACCTCAACTGATGCGAGAATCCCTTCTATCAAATCATAAAAGTCAAACGGCTTAACATCCTCCTCTTCCAAATCCCTTCTTTCTTTCTTCCTGCTGTACAAATCAAATTTCGGATTTTGAAGCAGAAGTTTGCCCACCGCTACCTCAGAAGTGTAAAAAACCTTATTGATGTCAGCATCACTCAAAAGCAAATCTTCCAAACTTGCCCTGAAATAGCTCTCAGAATACCTGGAAAAATCCGGGACTATGGCAAGGTTTCTGGCCTGAATAAATTGCTCTAATGAAGATACCTTTAATTGCTCTGCTTTTACTTGGTGCACGCTATCTGCCAATAGCAATTCAAAATTTTCGATTTCAAAATAAAATCCTTCGGCATTAAAAGGAGTAGGCGGTTCTCTGTCTTTTAGCAACTGTATATTTTTCACCATCAAATTGGAGTTTTCAGCCTTCATACTCCTTTGGGCGATAAAATTCTTGATCAGCAAATCCGCATTGTCAATTTCCAAGGTTTTAATTCTGATATCTTTGATCCTGGATTCTAAAAAGGACTTTTTGATTTCTGATTGTAGGATTTCCAACGGAGACTCATCCTCAAGTTGTTCAGTCTGATCTTCTTCCAAAAGCTCATCAACTTTCAATCTGAAATCAATAGCAGGAGAAGATAATTTGACCTTGCCTAAGATAAACTCCTTTTTGCCAAAAAGGTAATTCAAACCTGTGATGGAAACATATGGCACATCTATTTTGTAATAGGCAATGTTGTCTAATGCATCAATGGTCTCATCCAAAGGATTGATCACCAAGCCTTGAAATGAAAAGCCCCTTTGCAAAAATAAAATATGAACCCTTTCAAAATCAATTTCATACTTTTCTTCAGAGGCTGTTCTGATTTTCTCCTTAAGAAAAGACCTTAACAAAAAATCTGCTCCGAAATATAAAGTAGCTTGAAGGAGTAATAATAACAAAAGAAAAGCACCCAGAAAGCGATAAACCTTTTTCTGATGCCATTTCTTTTGGGAAGTTGTTTCCTCTTGCTGTTCCATTCAGTTAACTATACCATAAGTAAAAGTAATACAAAAGCCATTCAAAAAACCTGTTTGTTCGCTTGTATTTCTTTATCATAAAAAAAGGCAAAGGCCCACATTCTTTTATTGAACGTAAACTTTTGCCTAAAGGACAAATTTGTCGGATAATTTTTTTTTGCTGTAGGAGAAGGACTCGAACCTCCACGGGGCAGTTAGGCAACACTAGAGCTCTTGGTGTGCTTTATCCATGGCTCCCCACCCCCGAGACAGGAGGGCTTGTCTGCCAATTTCAACATCCTACAGTGAAAGTCTTTCCTTATAAAGACAGGTCAAAATTAATAAAGCGATTCTTTTTTTAAAATTTTTTCAACAAAATCATATATTATTTACACTATTTTTAATAAACAATTATAAAATATGTAAAATAAATAATTAAGCCGTGGATTTAGATAAACTTATTAAAAATTTCGCAATCGGTTTCTCCACATAAAAAAAGCTGTGAAACAGAATCTCACAGCTTTAGTCAATTAACAATAAACCCAAAATAACCTGATGTAGGAGAAGGATTCGAACCTTCGGGACTTTGTCCCACCCGAGTTAGATAACCCTACATGAATAAGTATTTCAATATGATAACTGAATTACTGCTACAAAGTTAACGCCAAAAGTGAAATATTAAAAACTTGACAAATTTTGTAGGCAAAATTTACATTATATTTAATCTAAAAGGGGTATTTTTTCCATTCTTCATTCCAAAATCGATTGCGGAAAGGCTGCTTTTGAAAACTTGTTAACAGAAATTCAGTTTCCGTCCAAAATTCTTTAAAAAATGCAATTTTTTAATAAGTTCAGCCTAAAAATTATGGAAATACGGCTTTATTGAAAGGCTTATTTCTCAAAAGTAACATACTCTTCCCATTTTTGAAGAACAGAAGCAAAATCAACAGGTAATGGCGCCTCAAAATATAGTTTTTGTTTGCTGACAGGATGGGTGAAACCCAGCGACATGGCATGCAATGCCTGTCTGGGTATCAAATCAAAGCAGTTTTGGACAAAGCTCTTGTATTTGGAAAACTGGGTTCCTTTCCGGATTTTATCTCCCCCGTACATGGCATCATTGAAGAGCGGATGTCCTAAAAATTTCATATGTGCCCTGATCTGATGTGTCCTGCCCGTTTCCAGGTTGCACTGAACCAAACTTACATAGCGCAATTTTTTAAGTACTTTCCAATGCGTCACAGCATGCTTTCCCTGAGAACCATCCGGATAAGCATCCATCACCTTTCTGTCTTTGGCACTTCTGCCCACATGGGCTACAATGGTTCCCTCCTCTTCTTTTGGTTCACCCCATACCAATGCCAGATAGGTCCGGTCAATATGATGGTGAAAAAATTGATTGGCCAATTCTGTCATGGCCAGTTCAGATTTGGCAATAACCAAAAGACCCGAAGTGTCTTTGTCAATCCTATGAACCAAACCTGGTCTTCCTGTATTACCGGGCAGGGTAGGCAGCTGATTGAAATAGTAAACCAGACCATTTACCAAGGTACCTGTCCAGTTTCCATGCGCAGGATGCACAACCATCCCTGCCGGCTTGTTCACCACCAGCAAATGGTCGTCTTCATACACAATATCCAATGGAATGGGTTCTGGAACAACTTCCGTGTCCCTCGGCGGTTTTTCAAGAAAAACCTTGATTTCATCTAGGGGCTTGATCTTGTAATTGGACTTGGTGGGCTTTCCATTTACCAATACATTGCCGGCATCTATGGCTTGTTGGACTTTATTCCGGGTGGCATTGGCTACCTTATCGGTCAGGAATTTGTCGATCCTGGTCAAAGTTTGCCCCTTATCCACCACAAAACTGAAATGTTCAAAGAGTTCTAGCTCTTCTTCCTCTTCAAGATTAACATTGTCCATGTCTTTTGCCATCCCACAAAAATAAGGGCATTTGCCAAAGTTTTTGATATTTGCAGTACAATATACCTTTATACATGCTCCTTCCACGTTCCATAGCAACTGAAATCCTGCAACATCCACTTTGGGAAAACCAAGACGTCCAATTATTCATGAAAAGATTGGATCAGGTACATCACAAAGCCTCAGGCAATAAGTTCTATAAGCTCAAATATAACCTGGAGCAGGCCCAAAAAGAAGGCAAATCCACCCTTCTGACTTTTGGTGGGGCTTACTCAAACCACATTTATGCCACTGCGGCAGCGGCGCAACATGCCGGATTCCAATCCATTGGCATTATTCGTGGAGAAGAAACCATACCCTTGAATCCTACTTTGGCTGCAGCGAAAGAAAAGGGAATGCAGCTTTTCTATGTGGACAGGACAACCTACAGGCAAAAAAAAGAACCTGCATTTATTGCAAACCTGAAAAGGCAATTTGGGGACTTTTACCTGATCCCTGAAGGAGGCACCAATGAACTGGCCATCAAAGGGACTACTGAAATTCTGACTGCCGAAGACAGTACCTATACCCATATTTGCAGCGCTATAGGAACAGGGGGTACCCTCCTTGGCTTGGCCAATAGCCTGAAAAACCATCAGGAATTATTGGGGTTTTCTTCCCTAAAAGGGAGTTTTATCCATCAGGAAATCGCTGATGGTCTGGAAAAATTTGGAATTATTCCTGAAGGAAAAGTCAATGTCTTGGACAATTATCATTTTGGGGGTTACGGCAAACATAACTCAGCTTTACTGGATTTCATCCGATGGTTTTATCAAGAGTTTCAAATTCCTCTGGATCCAGTTTACACGGGAAAAATGGTTTATGGCACCGTGGATCTGATTAAAAAACAATATTTTCCCCCTGGATCAAAAATTTTATTGGTTCATACAGGTGGACTGCAAGGAATCGCTGGTTTTAATGAAAGGTTTGGCTTTGCTCTTCCCTTATGATTCCACTGCTTGGAAATAATCCTCTTTCTCCTGAGGAATTATGCGGATTACATTAGCCAAGACCAAACGCACCAAGGTTTTGCTGGCTAAAAAACGGGGCAGTTTGGCAAGTTGCTGAAATTCCTTAAGCGTGATCCGTCCTTTTTCTGCCAAAGCCTTCATCAAAACATTTTCTTTCTCACCATAGGTAAAACCAATGCCTTTTTCATTTTTTCCCCTTTTTAGAATTTCCCAAACCTCTTTGCTTGCTTGAATACTCCTGTCGGCTACCCGTACAAAGGCTTTTTTACGGTTATTCTCCATCAGGTAATGGGGTCTGTCAGGAGAATGTGGAATTTGAAAAACAGCAACCCCCTTCTTGGGATTGAGCTTAAGCACCTCTACTTCATAATTCAGCGCGGGAAAAACCAAATCCTGAATGGCCCTTTGCATCACAAAAACCTCCTCCTCGATAAAGCGTTGACCACTGACTGTACCGTCATCATCCACTCCAATCAAAAGATGCCCCCCATCCGTGTTGGCCAAAGCGATGACTTCCCTGACGATTTTATCAGGAAAGGCCGCTTTCTTCTTGAACTCGGTGTTCATGCCTTCTCCCTGTTGGGCCAATTTATATACTTCTTGGAGTGTCATTTCTGAAACCTATTCAGCTCCTCTAATCGATTTTTCAATCCCTGCCATTCATCTCTCAACCTTGCTGCTTCCATGAAATTCAATTCCTTAGCAGCCTTTTCCATTTGCTTTTGGGTCTGGGCAATCAGTTTTTCCAATTTATCCTTGCTGAGGTATTGCACTACCGGATCTGCAGCAATGGTAGATTCCGCATTAAACACCGGTTCTTCATACACTTTGGCATTCTTCTTGGAATCGGCCACTTTGGTTTGGCCCAAGATTTTTTCTTTGGATTTACGTACAGTTTTAGGCACAATACCATTGGCCTCATTATAGGCCATCTGTATGCCCCTCCTCCTCTTGGTCTCATCTATGGCCATGCGCATGGATTCCGTAACGGTATCCGCATACATAATTACCTTGCCGTTTTCATTTCTTGCAGCCCTACCGATGGTCTGCACCAAACTTCTTTCATTTCTCAGGAATCCTTCTTTATCTGCATCCAAAATGGCTACCAAAGAAACCTCTGGCAAATCCAGCCCTTCTCTCAATAAGTTTACCCCAACCAAAACATCAAATATTCCCAACCTTAGCTCTCTCAATATTTCCACACGGTCCAAAGGCTTGACTTCAGAGTGGATATACCTGCTTTTCACACCGGCCCTTTCCAGATATTTCTGAAGCTCTTCCGCCATTCTTTTGGTCAACGTGGTCACCAATACCCTATCCCCGGATTTGATGGTTTCATCAATTTCATCCAAAAGGTCATCAATCTGATTGGCACTGGGCCTTACATCGATGTTTGGATCCAACAAGCCCGTTGGACGGATGATCTGCTCCACCACCAAACCTTCCGTCTTATTCAGCTCGTAATCTGCAGGGGTAGCACTCACATAGATCACCTGATTGATCAGACTTTCAAATTCATCAAAATTCAAAGGCCTGTTATCCAGAGCAGAGGGCAAACGGAAACCATAATCCACCAGATTCACCTTTCTGGCCCTATCTCCTCCCCACATGCCCCTGACCTGAGGTAAGGTAACGTGGCTCTCATCAATCACCATCAAATAATCGTCAGGAAAATAATCCAGCAAACAGAATGGCCGGGTGCCGGGCTTTCTCCTGTCAAAATACCGGGAATAATTCTCTACTCCGGAGCAATAGCCCAATTCCCTGATCATCTCCAGGTCAAATTCTGTCCGCTCCCTGAGCCTTTTGGCCTCTATGAGCTTCATGTCTTTTTCAAAGAAGGATACCTGGGCCATCAAATCATCCTGGATTTCGTGGATAGCCGTTTCGATAACATCCCTTCCGGTAACAAATAGATTGGCAGGGAAAATGGAAATGATCCTTTCATCGGATATTTTTTTCCCAGTGGCTGGATCTATTCTTTGTATGGCTTCTATTTCATCCCCCCAGAAATAAATCCTGAAGGCAAAATCAGCGTAGGCCACAAATACATCCACCGTATCTCCCTTTACGCGGAATGTACCATGGGTCAACTCATTATTCGTCCTG
>Ga0213836_101299_pt1 | contig 15263 bp, 12 predicted proteins | sample SWPATP03_FD_160578 | JGI IMG/M metagenome (GOLD analysis project Ga0213836, IMG submission 160578) | Coastal seawater microbial communities from Marineland, Florida, United States - SWPA TP0 #3 | ecosystem: Environmental > Aquatic > Marine > Coastal | place: USA: Florida | collected 2016-08-05
CCGTCAAGCGGTCGAGGATGGCGGGCAGCGCCTTGACGGTGCGCTCGTGGATGTCGTGGAACAGGATGATGCCGCGCCCCTCCTTGTCGACGCTGCGCAGCACGCGCTCGGCGATCGACGACGGCACGGGATCGGCCCAGTCGAGCGAATCGATGTTCCACATCACCGATTTCAAATGGGCGTTTTCGAGCATCTGCATGCCCTCGCGATTGCGCGCGCCATACGGAAAGCGAAACAGCGCCGAGCGCTCGGGGTCGACGGCTTTCAGGAGCGCGTCGGTATTGAGAATCTCGGCCTTCAACCCATCGCCCGTCTGCTTCGACAACTGGGCGTGCGAGAAGCTGTGGTTGGCCAATACATAGCCGGCCTGCTTCAGGCGCCGGCTGACCTGGGCGCCACCGTTCAGGATGGTCTTGCCTTGGGCGTCGAGCGACCCGAGATTGCGGCCGACGCTGAAGAAAATGGCAGGCGCGTTGTACTGCTTGAGGATGGCGGCGATCTCGTCGCTGTAGCGGCGGTGCGGGCCGTCATCGAAGGTCAGCACGATGGTTTTCTTCGGCAGCGCCCTGCCGAAGATTTCCTCTTCCTCGCGGCCCGCCTGCGCAGGTGTCTGCGCCGGTTCCGGCTTCGAGGGGTACGGCAGCACTACGCCGTAGTCCTTCAGGATGCGCTCGCGCTGGTACAGGGTCTTCAGGTAGGCGACATAGCTGCCCCACTTCTCGCGTTTGAGTTCGATCGAGCGCGATTCGAAACGCCCGAAGACGGCGCGGATCTCCTTCTCGTAATTGCGCTCGATCTCGGCCAGGGCATCGAGGTCTTCCGAGACGCGCTTATGCAGCTTGATCGCGGGCAGCGAAGAGTCCTTCGCCACCTGACCAAGGAGCGACTGCATCAGCTCGCGGAAGGCCAGGCGGTCGGCGTCGTACAGGCCTTCGCCGGACTCGACGTAATCGAGCACGCTGCCGATGGCGTCGAAACGCGCCGGGCTGGTCGATGCCAGCAAGCGCGCGATCGCCTCGTCGAGCCAGCCGATGCGCTCCTGGTTTTCGTGGAACAGTTCCTGCCCGACGCGGTTCGCCTGCGCCCGCGCCTCGTTTGACAGCGCCGCTTCATCCTGGGTCAGGACGATGATCTTGCGGTAGGACGCGAGCAGCGCCTGCATGTCGTTCACTATCGTACTGAGCGCGCTGCCGTCGAGGGCCGGCTTCGCGGTCGCGGTGGCGGTGACAGGCGTGGGCGCCGGCGGCAACGGTGGCGACGTAATACAGGAATTTACGTTTCACAGGTGTTGTCAGAATTAGTTTTATTCTGGCAACAATAACATTTGCGCGTGCGGAGGTGAAGCAAAAGCGGGGAATGTCTCGGCAAGCAGACACAAGCATTCAACAGGCGTGTCGCGCCTGACAAAACCTCTTACTTGCTTAGATACCAACAACCTAATAGACTGAGTCGTCCGGTCATCAGAGAATTGAAAATCATGAAGATTATTGTTGAAACGACTGTTCACGCACCCATCGAAAACGTGTGGCGTGCGTACACCACGCCACATGACATCTTGCAATGGAATTCGGCTTCGGACGATTGGCATACGGTTAGCGCAGATGTCGACCTGCGGGTCGGCGGCGCGTTTTCGTCGCGCATGGAGGCCAAGGACGGCAGTGTTGGATTCGATTTTGCCGGCACCTACACCAATCTCGTTCCGAACCAGCTGATCGAGTACGGCTTCGGAGACAGGAGCGCGAAAGTCGAGTTCGATGAGCGATCCGATGGCGTCCTCGTCAGGGTGTCGTTTGAGGCTGAATCAACGCATAGCGTCGAGCAGCAACAGGCTGGATGGCAAGCAATCCTCGATAATTTTGCCCGCCATGTTGAACGTCAAACGGAAAAGTAACCGGCGCGCTTGTTGAGCGTTCGGTACAGGTCGGTCCACAAAAGGAGGCAGAGTCAGTGAGTGGTTATCTAAATGAGCTGCGCATGGCCCGAAGAACGGTGCGCATATGCGTCCTCCTGGCGGTGGTATTCGTTGCCATTGGAATCAATGAGCTTGGGTCCGAGCAGACTGGCTCATTTGGTCGTGGCGCGGGTGGCATGCTTCGCGAGTTTCTGTATGCCTACTTTGGCGCAGCCGGCCCAGGTTCCTTTTGGATCGTGATGGCAGTGGGACCTCTTATATTTGCCCGGTCGCTGTGGCGTCACACGCTTCGTGCTCCCAACGATCGCTGGTACCGGAATTGATAAAACAATGGCGTAACTGCTGCCAAGTCGGTAGTCAGAATCCAACTAACCATTATTGGCATGCGGCCGTCCTACGGCACCTCCGCCGGCATCATGCAATCCCCCCCGCCAACGCAGCATTGAGCGCCTCGACATCATAGGGCTTGCGCAGCATGGTCGAGCGTTCCAGGCTGGTCGTGGCGCTGCGCCCCGACGCGAACACGACCGCCAGATCCGGCGCCCGCCTGCGCGCGGCCAGGGCCAGCTCCTCGCCCGACATGCCGGGCAGCTCCAGGTCCGTCATCAACACGTCGGCCGCGGCCAGTGCCGGCAAGGCCAACGCCTCCTCGCCGCTGCCCGCCGCGCTCACGGCGTGCCCCAGCAGTTCGAGCAATTCGACGGTGGTGGCGCGCAGCGAGTCGTCGTCTTCGACCAGCACGATCTTGAGCGCCGCGGGCTCCCTGCGGGCGGATTCGCGGTGCGCACGCGCATGCGCCAGGTCGCGCGCGGCGCCGCTGCGCTGGTCGCGGTTGGCCAGCACGTGGCGGATCTTCGAGGCCAGCGCGGCCCGCGTGTACGGTTTGCCCAGTAATTCCACGCCCGGATCGAGCCTGCCGCCGTGGACGATGGCGTTTTCGGTATAGCCCGAGGTGAACAGCACCGCCAGGTTCGGAATCGCTTCGCGCGCCTTGCGCGCCAGGTCGGGACTGCGCAGCGGACCCGGCATGACCACATCGGTAAACAACAGGTCGATCGGAATGCCGCTGGAGACGATCGCCATCGCGCTGGCGGCGTCGGACGCCTTCAGTACCCGGTAGCCCAGCTCGCCCAGCAGTTCGACCACCGTCTCGCGCACGCCCTCGTCGTCCTCGGCCACGAGGATGGTTTCGGTGCCGCCCGTGGGCTGGCGCAGGTCGACCGGATCGAGCGCGTCTTCCGCTTCGAGCGAACGCGGCATGTACATTTTGACGGTGGTGCCGAAGCCAACTTCGCTGTAGATCTTGACGTGGCCGCCCGACTGCTTGGCGAAGCCGTACACCATCGACAGGCCCAGGCCGGTGCCCTTGCCTTCCGGCTTGGTCGAGAAAAACGGTTCGAAGGCCTGCGCGATGACCTCGGGCGGCATGCCCGAGCCGGTATCGCTGACCGCGATCATCACATACTGGCCGGGCGTCACGTCCGGCTGCACCCTGGCGTAATCGTCGTCGAGCATGGCGTTGCCGACTTCGACGGTGAGCTTGCCGACGCCGTCCATCGCATCGCGCGCATTGATGCACAGGTTGAGGATGGCGTTTTCGACCTGCGAGATATCGACGAAGGCATTCCACAGGCCGGCCTGGATCACGGTCTCGAGCTCGATTTCCTCGCCCAGCGCGCGGCGCAGCATGTCGTCCATGGCGGCGATATTGCGGCCGATGCGCACCACCTTCGGTTCGAGCGCCTGGCGGCGGCCGAAAGCGAGCAGCTGGCTGGCCAGTTTGGCGCCGCGCAGCACGCCGCCCATCGCATTGTCGACGCGGCGCTGCGCGCGCGGGTTGGTGGCCACGTCGGTACCGAGCAGCTGCAGGTTGCCGGCGATGACTTGCAGCAGGTTGTTGAAGTCGTGCGCGACGCCGCCGGTGAGTTTGCCGATGGTCTCCATTTTCTGCGACTGCTGCAATGCCTGTTCGGTGCGGCGCATGGCGGCGGCGGCTTCGCGCTCGGCCGTCACGTCGCGCGCGACGGCGTGGATGAAGCTGGCGTCCGGCGCGGCCGACCAGGCCAGGATGCGGTAGCTGCCGTCGCGGTGGCGGTAGCGGTTCTCGAAACTGAAGGTGGTCTGGCCTTCGCTCAGGCCGCCCACTTCGCGCAGCGTCGCCTCCACGTCGTCGGGGTGCACCAGCGCCATGAAGGGGCTGCCGATCAGGCTGGCCTCGCTCCAGCCGAGCACCGTCGTGAAGGCCGGGTTGACGGCCACGATGTTCGATTCGAAATCGGCCACCAGCATCAGTTCCGTCGACAAGCGCCAGATACGGTCGCGCTCGGCGGTGCGCTGGCTGACCTGTTCGGCCAGGGTATCGTTCAGGGTCGCCAGCGCGCGGGCCGCCGCCTTCTGGTCTTCGATGTCGGTATTCGTGCCGACCCAGCGCGTAATCGTTCCGGCCTCGTCGCGGATCGGCAAGGCGCGGCCCAGGTGCCAGCGGTAATTGCCGTCGCGGTCGCGCAGGCGAAACTCGATCTCGTAGGTGCTGCCGCTGGCCAGCGAATGGGCCCAGGCCGCTCCCGCCGCGCCAAGGTCGTCCGCATGCACCATGCTGGTCCAGCGCCCGTCATCGAGGTCGCCCTGGCGGTAGCCGGAATAGCTGTACACGCGCTCGTTGTACCAGTCCAGCACGCCATTCGGCGGCGCCGCCCAGACCTGGTTCGGCAAGGCCTGGGCGAGTGTGCGGAACAAGTCTTCGCTGGCGCGCATGGCCTGCTCGGCCAGCACCCGGCCGCTGACATCGGCGCCCTGCACGAAGATACCGTAGACCGCGCCGCTCGCGTCGCGCATCGGCTGGTAGACGAAGTCGACGAAGACCTCGCGCGCCGGCAGGTCGCCCACGGCCTCGACGCTGAACGGGGTGGCGGTGCCGGCGTAGGCCTCGCCGCTTGCGTACAGGCTGTCGAGCAGGCCGCCGAAGCCTTGCTCGACGGCTTCCGGCAGCGCTTCGGCCAGGGTCTTGCCGACCACGTCGCGCCGGTTCACCAGCGTCAGATAGGCCTGGTTGACGTGCACGAAACGGTGCTGCGGGCCTTCGAGCATGGCCATGAAACCGGGGGCCTGGTCGAACATCGCCTGCAGGCGCGTGTGCTCGCTTTTCAGGAAGCGCTCGACACGCACTTTGTCGCTGCTGTCCTCCACCATCGCCATCACGCCCACCGGCGCATGGTCTTCGCCGATGATCGGCGAGTAATGCAGGTTGAACCAGATCTGCTCGTCGCGGCCATTGCGGCGCAAGGTGATTTCCTGGTCCTCGTAATGCAAGGTTTGGCCCGCCATGCACACGCGCATGACCTGATCGTTGAAGTCGCGCGCTTCGGGCCAGGCGTCGCGCACTTCGATGCCGAGCAGGGCCGGATGCTTGTCGCGGGCGATTTCCGCGTAGCCGCTGTTGTAGATCATCACCCCGCTCTCGCCCCACATGGTGGCGATCGGGAAGCGGGAGTGCAGGATCAGCGAGACCGTGCTCCTGACGCTTTGCGGCCAGGTGTCGATGGCGCCCAGCGAGGTCGCCGACCAGTCGTGGCGGGCAATGAGCGCGCCGAGCTCGCCCGTGTTATCGAGAAACGACAGGGAAGCAGGCAAAGGCGCGGCGCTGGGGTGAATCATCGGTTGGCGAGGTCAGTGAGCGGCCTGCGATTATACGTGAGCACGCAGGTCGCCCGAGCACGCCAGGGAGGCGCCGCCGCCAGCCAGGTTTGCTTACAGCGCCGCCAGCCGCTGGTGATAGCCCGTCGCCACGCGATCGAGCCCGGCTTCGTCCAGGCCCAGCACGCCGCTGGCCGAAAACACCGGCTGATAGGCCATGCCTGCGAGGTTGGCGGTCGCCTGCAGCGGGCGCAGCAGTTCGCTCAGCGTGTAGTGGCGGTAGCCACCGGCCTGGTAGGACTCGGCGGGCCCGCCGGTGGTGGTGGCCACCATCAGCTTCTTGCCGCGCAATTTGTCGCCGCCGCTGCCATAGGCAAAGCCGTAGGCCAGCACGGCATCCTGCCATTCCTTCAGGATGGCAGGGGTGCTGTACCAGTAAAACGGGAACTGGAGCACGATGACGTCGTGCGCAAGCAGCAGTTGTTGTTCGGCCTCGACGTCGATCCGGAAGTCCGGATAGCGCGTCATCAAATCGTTGACCGTCAGGTTCGGCAGCGTGGACGCGGCCTGCAGCATGGCCTTGTTGACACGCGATGCGGCCGGCTGGCGATGCGCGTGGATGAGCAAGATACGGTTCTGGGACATGGGTGCGTAGGTGATGGAAAGAGGATGGCCATCCTAGCTTGCAGCATTCGATCTGACTAGGCCATAATCGATTGAATCAGTTTCAACCAACAGGACGCAATCATGCTCCAACTTGACGGACTCGACAGTTTTCTGAAAACCGTCGAGGCAGGCAGTTTCTCCGCTGCCGCCAGCCGGCTGGGCGTGACGCCGGCGGCGGTCAGCAAGCAGGTGGCGCAACTCGAGCGGCGCCTCGGCAGCCGGCTGTTCCAGCGCACCACCCGCAGCCTGGCGCTGACCGAGAGCGGCGAGCGCCTGTACGCCGACACTGCCGGCCCGGCGCGCGCGCTGGAACAGGCATTCGCCACGCACAGTGCGCGCGACCAGGCGCCCGCCGGCACCTTGCGCGTGAGTGTCGCCCCGAACTTCGGGCGCCAATATGTGCTGCCCCTGATGCCGCAATTCCTGGCGCGCTATCCGGCGCTGCGGCTGGACTGGAGCTTCGAGAACCGCCGGGTGGACCTGGTCAGGGAAGGCTTCGATGCCGCGATCGGCGCCGGCCTCGCTGCCGATGCGAACGTGGTGGCGCGCCCGCTGGTGCCGATCAAGCTGCTGACCGTGGCGGCGCCCTCCTACCTGGCGGCGCACGGTACGCCGGCCGTGCTGTCCGACCTCGGCAGCCATGACTGCATCCGCCTGCGCTCGGCCACGACGGGACGCATGCGCGACTGGACCTTCGTCGCCGCTGGCGAGACAGTGACGGTCCAGGTCGACGGCCGGATCGTGCTGACCGATCTCGACGCCATCGGCGAAGCGGCGCTGGCCGGCCTGGGGCTGGCACGGCTGGGCGCGCACCAGGTGCTGCCCTGCCTCGACGACGGCCGCCTGGTGCGCGTGCTCGACGCGTTTCGCGCGCCTGCCGGCGCCATCCAGGTGTATTACGCGCAGTCGCGGCTGACGCCACCCAAGGTGCGCGCCTTTGTCGATTTCCTGAGCGAGGCGCTGGTGGGCAGCGCATGGATGTCGCGCGTCGCCGCCCTGTCCTGACACGGGTGTGGCCGGCTAGGCAAGCACGTCGTCCCAGATATGCCGCGCCCAGGCATCGGCGTCCACGCCCTCCTCCACCGATGCATGGTCGGACAGCTTGCTGGCGCCCACCGCCTGCATGCTCTCTTTCGCCGCATCGTAGCGGTAGAGCGTCGAGATGTGCATCGCCTGCCTGTCGTCGACAAAGCTGTAGCAGGTATTCGCATAGGCCGGCGCCGGATCCGGCGCCTGCCCCAGCATCAGGTCGACGACGGCGCGCGCGCAGATCTTCGCCTGGGCATTGGCCATGTGCGCCGACTTCGGCAGGCTTGAATCGATCGCGTCGCCAATCACGTGCACATGGGGCAGGACGCTCGAGGCGTAACTGACGAAGTCGACCTCGCACCAGCGCCGCTCGACGTTCGCCAGGCCGCAGTCCTGCGCCAGCTTGCCCGCGCGCTGGGGTGGAATGATGTTCAGCACCGTCGATTTGACGGTATCGAAGGCGGTCTTGACGGTCCTGGTCGCCACGTCGACCTGCTGCAGCTCGCTGCCCGGCACGTACTCGATCAGGCCCGGGTACAGCGCGCGAAATGCCTGTTCGAACAGGGCGCGCTTCGAGGTCATCACGGGATTGGCGTCGAGGACGATGAGCTTGGAGCGCGGCTTGTGCGTTTTCAGGTAGAACGCGACCTGGCAGGCGCGCTCGTAGGGCGCGGGCGGACAGCGGTAAGGCTGGGGCGGCACCACGATCGTGAACACGCCGCCGTCCGGCATGGCAAGCAGCTGGCGCTGCAGGTTGCGGGTTTGCGGCCCGGCTTTCCAGGCATGGGGAATCTGCTCCTGTGCGCCGGCGAGCGCCGGAAAGTCGTCGTAGATGAAATCGATGCCGGGGGCGACGATCAGGCGGTCGTACGACAGCGGCTTGCCTGCCACGACGATGCGCGACTTGTCGGCATCGACCGCCGTCACGCTGCCGCGCATGAACTTGACGCCGTGCTGCCGCTGCAGCGCGTCGTAGCCGAAGGTGAGCTGCTCGAGCGTGCGCTGGCCGCCCAGCACGCGGTTGCTGACCGGGCAGGAGATGAAGTTGGCGTTCTGGTCGACCAGGATGACCTCGATGCGCCCGCCACTCAACATGCGCACATACCTGGCCGCGGTCGCGCCGCCATAGCCGGCGCCGACGACGACGACCCGCCCCAGCCTGGCGTGACGGTTTTTGGCGAACACCGTCTCCATGACAGATCCGGCCAGTGCCAATGCGAGAAAATCGCGCCGCTGCATGGCCCTCACTCCCATTCCAGCTTCGGATAAAGCAGGTTCACATTGCGCCGGTTGACGGCGTCGAACAGCTGCCAGCGTCCGCGCTCGGCGGCGGCCGCCGTCTCCATCGTCTCGGTCATGCTCCCGCCCTTGCGGATGCTGCCACGGACATCCTGCAGCAAGGCCGCCAGGTATGCGCGTTCGCGCTCCAGCGCCCGGTTCTTGTCGCGGGTGACGGGACCGTGCCCGGGAATGGCGATCGCTGCCGGGACGCGCTTCAATGCCTCGATGGCGGCGAGCCAGCCCGGGACGTCGCCATCGACGGCAGGTGTGCGCTCGATGAAGAGCAGGTCGCCCGTCCACAGCGTGCCGCTGGCGGCATCGAACACGGTGAGATCGTTGTTCGTATGCGCATTCGGCCACGCCCTCAATTCGAGCTTGCGCCGGCCCAGGTCGAGGACCAGGCGATCCGCGACGGTCTCGCCCGGAGGAATGAGCGCGCTCTGATCGGCTGCGCTGCCGAGCTGCTTGTTCAGGTTGCGCAGATACGCGTCGCCGCGCGAAGCCATCGCTTGCGCCAGCCAGGCGTGGCCGATGAAGCGCGGTGGCGGCCCGGCGCCAATGAAGGCGGCGTTGCCGAACACGTGATCCGGATGGCCATGCGTATTGATCACAAAGCGAACCGGCAGCGCGGTGATGGCGCGCAGCGCTTCCTTCAAGGCCATGCCGACGGCATGCGAGCCGCCCGTATCGATGACCGCGACCGCCTCGCTGCCGATCACGAAGCCGATGTTGGCGATGTCGCCGTCATAACCCTCGTCGACATCCTTGTGCTGCCCGATGTGCACGTAGACGCCGGGTGCGACCTGGTCGACCCGCAGCGGCACCGCGCCGGCTTGCGCGGCGGCGGCTGCCAGCAGCCAGGCCAGGAACAGCCGCATCTAGCCCCCGACGGCGAGCGATTGGCGGAAGGTGGCGCCGTGATTGTCGCGGATGAGGACTTGCAGGGCGCCGGGCTGGTCGGCGACGAAGCCGAACTGGATGTAGGGGTCTTCGCTGATGCCGATCGCGGTGTCGGCCGCGAGCACCGGCTTGCCGTTATAGCTGACGTCGATCTTGTCGATGAAAAAAGCCGGCCGGTAGCCATTCGTGTTCAGGTCGCGCTGCAGGCCGGTGTACATCGGATGCTTGATGAGGAGCCGGGCCTGGTTGACCTGGCCGCGTTTGAAGGGCCCGTCGAGCGCGAGTTTCATTTTCCCGGCTGCCGCCAGCGCCGCCGCATTGTCGCCCAGCACCGTGCCGCCGCACCCGCCGGAGGCTTTTACAAGCGTCGAATTCACGTACAGCTTGCCATCGCTCGACTCGGCAACGACGTGCACCGGCGAATCGGATTCGAAGCGGATGCGAGTGGATATCTCGGCCTTGCCGCTCTGCGGATTGAAGTGGAAGACCGCCGTCAGGGGCTCGGGATTGGCGTCGACGAACAGCGTGACCGACTTGATGTAGCGGTTCGCCGTCATCGGGTGGTCGATGCTGAACGCGAAGGGAACCTGTTCGCCGCTGGGTGCGCGCGACGGCGCGGTGAGATGGATGAAAGGCGCCGCGTCCAGCTGCTTGCCGGGGAAGTGAGCGTGTTGCAATGCGGTCCAGGACGATTCGACCACCTGGGCGAGCGCCCCGAGCGGGCAGGCCAATAAGGCCAGCGCCGCCAGAACCTGCAGACGATTTTTCATGATATCAACCTTTATCCATGCGTGGATGTGGTCCGCCATCATGATGACTATAACTCAATCTGCCGATAAAAAACCGCGGGCCTCTCGCCCGCACCACATCAATAAATCGCCGCGCCCGATGCATCCTTCAGCTGCGCCTTCCAGGCGCCCTGCACCAGCTTGACGACCGACTCGGGCATCGGCACGTAGTCCAGCTCGGCCGCGGCGGCGTCGCCGTTCTTGTAGGCGTAGTCGAAGAATTTCACGACTTCCTTGCCCTTGGCGGCGTCCGCCTGCGAACGGTGCATCAGGATGTAGGACACGCCCGTGATCGGCCAGCTCTTCTTGCCGGCCGTGTCGGTCAGCACCACGGCGAAGCCGGGGGTCTTGGTCCACTCGGCGCTGGCGGCGGCGGCCTTGAAGTTGTCGTCGTCCGGCTGCAGGTACTGGCCGTCCTTGTTTTTCAACTGGGTGTGCGACAGTTTGTTCTTCTTGGCGTAGGCCCACTCGACATAGCCGATCGAGCCCTTGATGCGCTGGACGTTGGCGGCGACGCCTTCGTTGCCCTTGCCGCCGATCCCGGTCGCCCATTTCACGGCCGTGCCGGCGCCGATCTTGCTCTGGAATTCCGGATTCACTTTCGACAGGTAGTCGGTGAACAGGAAGGAGGTGCCCGAGCTGTCGGCGCGGTGCACGACGGTGATGTCGTCGGCCGGCAGTTTCACGCCCGGGTTCAGGGCCGCGATCTCGGCGGCATTCCACTTGGTGATCTTGCCGAGGTAGATGTCGGCCAGCACCGGACCGGTCAGCTTCAGCTGGCCTGGCGTCACGCCTTCGACGTTGACGACGGCGACCACGCCGCCCATGATGGCCGGGAACTGCATCAGGCCCGCTTCTTCCAGCTCAGCCGCTTTCAGGGGCATGTCGGAAGCGCCGAAGTCGACGGTTTTCGCCTTGATCTGCTTGATGCCGGCGCCCGAGCCGACCGACTGGTAATTCATGCCGGTGCCGGTGGCGGCCTTGTACATTTCCGCCCACTTCGCGTAGATCGGATACGGGAAGGTGGCGCCCGCGCCGGTCACGTCGGCGGCGAAGGCCGAGGACATTGCAAACACGGCGGCTGCGCCGGCGATCATCGTTTTGAACATGTGCTTGGTTTTCATTGTTGTCGTCGCTAGGGTGGGGTTAAGTGATGGATGCAGTCTAGCCAGCGAATATGACGGCTGTATGACGTGCGCATGTACACCACGGCTGTAGCGTTTTTGTTATGCTCGGCCCATGCGCCATTTCCTGCTGCCCGCCGCCTGCATCGTCCTCGCCGCCTGCGCCTCCCCGGCCGCACCAAAGCCGGCCGGCCCCTTCACGCTCGAGCGCGGCGCGAGCGCCGAACTGGCCCCTGGCCTGACGCTCACCTTCGAGAGCGTCGACGACAGCCGCTGCCCGCCCGGCGTGCAATGCATCTGGGCCGGCAGGCTGGGTTACCGCTTCAGCATCCGGCGCGGCAGCGACGCCCCCGAATCCTTCACCCTCTCGCCCGGCCAGCCGGAGGCAACGCCGCGCGCTTTGGCCGGAAAGCGCATCCTGCTCGACACGGCCACGATCCCTGCCCCGCCTGCGCCCGGCGCCGCCGTCAATTACCGCGCCACCCTCACCCTTGTCCCGCCTGATCTGCCAACCTTGCCCACCACATGACCCGATCCGCGACCGCCATCACCTGTACTCTCGCTCTCTCCATCATCCTGCAAGCGCCAGCCGCATTCGCGAAAACGCCGGTCGCCACCGGCACCGGCGGCGCGGTGGCCACCATCAGCGAAAAGGCGTCCGCATCCGCGCTCGCCATCCTCAACAAGGGCGGCAATGCGATCGATGCGGCCGTCGCCGCGGCGGCCACGCTGGGCGTGACCGATCCGTTCAGCTGCGGCATCGGCGGCGGCGGCTTCATGGTGATTTACCTGGCCAAGGACAAGCGCGTGATCACGATCGATCACCGCGAAACCGCGCCGGCCTCGTTCACCCCGATGGCCTTCTTGGAGAACGGTAAAGAAATCGATTTCGAGACGGCAGTGGCGAGCGGCGCCGCCGTTGGCGTGCCGGGCACGGTGCGCGGCTGGCACGAGGCGCTGGAACGCTACGGCACGATGAATTTCAAGCAGGTGCTGGCGCCGGCGATCGACGTCGCCACCAAAGGTTTTACGGTGAGTGAAATTTTCTCTCATTTGACCCGCGAAAATGAAAGAAAATTTCAGCAATTCGGCAGCACCAGCGCGCTCTACCTGCGGGGCGGCAAGGCCGTCACGCCCGGCGCCCTGCTGCGCAATCCCGACATGGCCAAGGCCTACCGCGAGATCGCCGCCCGCGGCCAGCGCGCCTTTTACGAAGGCCCGATGGCGCGCGCGATCGTCGACGCCGTCAACAAGCCGCCGGTCGCCGGCAACGCCCAGGTGCGCGCCGGCAGCATGACGCTGGCCGACCTGGCCAACTACGAAGCGCGCATCCGCCAGCCGGTGGCCAGCACCTACCGCGGCTATACACTCTACGGCATGCCGCTGCCGAGCAGCGGCGGCGTCACGGTGGCCGAAGCGCTGAACATCCTGGAGGGCTACGACCTGAAATCGATGCCGCGTGCGAACGCCGAGCACCTGTACCTGGAAGCGAGCCGGCTCGCCTTTGCCGACCGCAACGCCTATCTCGCCGATCCGGAATACGTCGACGCACCGGTGGCCGGCCTGCTCTCGAAAGCGTTCGCGGCCGAGCGCCGCACCCGGATCAACCCGCAGCGCGCGGCCACGAATGTCGCCGCCGGCGATCCCTACGGCTTCCAGGAAGACCAGAGCATCCCGCTGCGCCCCGCGCCGCGCATGCTGCAGAAGGAAAATGCGCATACCACCCACTTCACGGTGTCGGACAAGGACGGCAACGTGGTCTCGTACACCTTCACCATCGAATCCTGGGGCGGCAGCGGCATCGTGGTGCCGGGCTACGGCTTCCTGCTGAATAACGAGATGACGGACTTCGATTTTTCCGGCCCGCGCCCGAACGTGCCGGAAGCCGGCAAACGTCCGCGCAGCAGCATGGCGCCGACCATCGCCCTGAAAAACGGCAAGCCGGCCTTCACCATCGGCAGCCCGGGCGGCGCGACCATCATCACCACCGTCCTGCAGACGATCGTGAATTACGTCGATTTCGGCATGCCGATGGATGCGGCGATCAATGCGCCGCGCCTGTCCGAACGGAATGGCGCGACGACGTCAGCGGAGCCGGGATTTGCAGGCTCGGCGCAGGCGCGCGGCCTGGAAGCCTTCGGCCACAAGTGGGAAGCGCCACCCGAGGAAATCGGCGCGGCGAATGCCATCGTCTTCAATCCGGACGGCACCGTGACGGCGGTCAGCGAAGGCCGGCGTCACGGGGTGGGCAGTGCGCTGGTGCAGCGCAAGGGGCATTAGGCCAGGCGCCCCACCGGGAAGGCGATCGGCGCTTCGACGCTGCGCTTCCAGCGCCAGGGCACGACGATCGCGGCGATCAGGACGCTGGTGAGCGCCGCGCCCATCAGCAGCGGCGTACCGAACACACGTGCCATGAGGGCGCTGGCGCCGAAGCTGGCGGCGCATGACGCGAACAGGCACAGGATAGGTCCGAGTCCGAGCGGGCCGGCGTCCACGGCATGCCGGCGCAAGTTGGTGCCGATCAGTGGCAGCATCAGGCACGCCAGGCAGGCCTGCCTGAACAGCGCGGATGCGGGAGCGCCGGAGGCCAGCGTCACTAACAGCGCTGCGGCGAGCAGCACGCACCAGCCGAGGGCGGCATTCGTCAGCAGCAGGCGCGCGAGGCGCCGATTGAACAGCGGCGCGCGCGTTGGCATGACGGGCGCCAGGCGCAGCAAGGCCTGTTCGCCCCGCGTTTGCATCAGGCGGATGTTGCTGCGCTCGCTGGCGAACAAGGACGCGATAAATAAAGCGGACGCAAACGTCGGGGCAAGCTCGGCCAGCATGTCGCGCAGCGTCTCGCCACCGAACTGCCTGAGCGCGAACACGGCGACGCCGGAAAGCAGGGCGGCGCCTCCCAGCATGAGCACTTGCTGCGTCCAGTGCTCGCGGGCGCCGAACAGGTGGGCGAGCAACTTGCGGCCGTCGTGCCCGGCGCTGTTGCGGCGCAATGCGGCCAGGTAGATGCGCATGGCCAAGGGGTTTGGGTCGCGCGCCTTGAACTGGCCTTCCCGGGTCAGGCGTTCGGCCTGGAACTTCTGCGCGGTACGCAAGGCGTAGTGGCGATCGCCGCCGTCCATGAACATGGTCTTGAGCGCAAAGACGCCGAGCGCGAGCAGCAGTACCGCAGCCATGGCGAAGCCTGGCCCCTGCGCCAGGTGCTGGCGGGCGAAGGCCCCCAGGCCCGGCAGCGCAAAGACAGGAAAGAACATGAACTGCAAAACCATGCCTGCACGGTGCCCGCTGCGTGCGAGGCCAAGGCTGGCAAGCCAGGTTCCCATTCCCAGCAATATGAATGCAGGCGACACAGGCGTACCCCATGCCAGCAGCCCTGCCGCGCCGGTGGCGGCGCCCCAGCTTGCGGCGGTCAATTGGATCAGGCGGCGGCGCATGCGCGGCACCAGGCGCGCATGCAGGGGCGTGTTCAACCTGGCGGCGCCAGCCAGGAAATACATGACATACCCGCTCATGAGACCGCCGGCCACGATGCGCACGGCCAGGCCAATCGCCGTGCCCGCGTCGCTCGTCTTCAGGTAGACCAGGGCGCCGACCGACAGCGACGCAAGCGCCGTAATGCTCAACAAGAAAGCCCTGGCGTAGCCATGGCGCGCACTGAGCGCCATGCGCCAAAGCACATGGTAGTCGCGCAGCACGGCCTTCATTGGGTCACCTCGATGAACAGGTCTTCAAGGCTCATCGGCCCGACGGATCCGGGGCCGGGTGCCGCCACGCGGCGCGCGCCCTCCAGCAAGTCGTCGAGCGGCCCTTGCAGGGCGATCTTGCCGTCCTTCAGGAAGGCGACGTCGAGCGCGACGCGTTCCAGGTCGGACAGGATGTGGGTCGAAAACACTACCGTGGTCCCCTGCTCGATCACGCCGTCGATCAGCGCGC
>Ga0213836_101309_pt1 | contig 15223 bp, 11 predicted proteins | sample SWPATP03_FD_160578 | JGI IMG/M metagenome (GOLD analysis project Ga0213836, IMG submission 160578) | Coastal seawater microbial communities from Marineland, Florida, United States - SWPA TP0 #3 | ecosystem: Environmental > Aquatic > Marine > Coastal | place: USA: Florida | collected 2016-08-05
ACGACCTCGGCGGCGCGCTGCAGGAATCGGCCCGGCAACGTCTGAGCGCCGAGGCGGCGCTGGGCGTGGTTTGCTGGAGCGAGTCGCAGTGGCGCACGTCGCAGCTCCGCGCGGTCGCCGAGGCGAGGGAGCAGCTGGAACGGATCGATCGCCTGTGGTCGGAGCGTTCGCGTCACCTGGCATCACAGCGGGATGAAGCGGTGCGTGCGCTCGCGAGTGAGCGGGCGGCTTGGGCGCAGGCGCAAGCCGAGACGGCGCAGAACCAGCAGCGAGCAATGGAACGTCTCGAATCTACATGGAGCGCTCGGGCTCGCCTGCTCACGGAGCAACGTGACAAGGCGGCCGAGGTCCGCGCGTCGCTCATCGAAGCGCTGCGAGAAGCTCAAGGGCAAGCTCAGATGCTGGAGCGCGAGCACGAGGCGCTGCTGAAGCGAGCCGACGACGCCGACCGGACGGCTCGCGCAGCACACCGCCAACTGACCGAGGCGAAGGCGCGATACGAACGAACCGAGACGACGCTGACGGCGCAGGTTCAAGCGTACGAAGCGATCGTGGAAGACATGCAGCAGAGCCTTGCTGTGCGTCTGTCGCGCGGGCTCGGACGGGTGAAGCGTGCTTGCGTCGGGATGGTTCGCGCGCCCCGTGCGACGACCGGGGCGATCCTGGAGTGCGTGGGCAAAGCCGGGAAGCGCGCGCTGCCGATCCCGCAGGGCGCCAAGTGGCCGGTGGAGCGCGCGTACTTCACGCTGTTCTCGCCGTTCTTGCGTTCGACGCCCGGGTACGCGGCTCACAAAGCCGAGCGTTTGCGCCGTCGCGGGCTGCTCCCGGCTCCGCCGGCCGACGCGGTGGTCGAGCCCAAGGCGATGCTCAACGGCTCGCACGCGGCTCGCCCGGTCTGCGACGGGCCGGCGCTGGCGATCGATACCGATCCGCCGGCGGTGATCGTCTTCGGCATCATCGATTGGCACTTCCGTCATCAGCGTCCGCAGCACCTCGCCGCCGCGCTCGCGCGCAAGGGGCACCGCGTGTTCTACGTTTCGCCCCGCCTGGTCGCGCGCCCGCGCGCGGACATGGACATGGAGGTGCTGGACGTCGGCGAGGGCGCGAGTGTGCACCACGTCCGCCTGTGGGTGAACGGCGCGCCACGGATCTATCACGGCATGCCCTCGGCAGAGCAGCAGGCGCAGATGATCGCCGGGCTGCGCCGGATGATGCTGGAATACCGCATCGGGCGCGCGATCTGCAAGCTGGATCACCCGGCGTGGGTCTGGCTGGCGCGCTGCGTGCCGAATGCGTCGATCGTCTACGACTGCATGGATTATCACGCGGGCTTTGAGGAGACCGAGCACGAGGTGCAGCGCCTGGAGGAGGAACTGCTCTCGGTCGCGGACCTGACGCTGGTCAGCTCGCGCTATCTCGAAGAGTACATCGCCCCGAAGACGCGCGCCCACGCCATGATTCGCAACGCCTGTGACCCGGATCATTTTGCCCATCCGCCCGCGGACCTCTGGCGTGATCCGAAGGGGCGGCGCGTGATCGGCTATCTCGGCGCGATCGCCGAGTGGTTCGACGCGGAGCTGATCGCTCACGCGGCAAAGGTGATGCCGGACTGCGTATTCCTGCTGGTGGGCGCCGACAGTGCGCAGAACGAGGCGAAGCTCGCGGGGCGGAAGAACGTGCGATTCGTCGGCGAAATTCCGTATGCCGAGGCGGCTTCGTACGTGCACGCGATGGACGTCTGCCTGATACCGTTCCAGCTCACGAAGCTGATCCAGGCGACGAACCCGGTGAAGGTGTACGAGTACCTCGCGGCCGGCAAGCCGGTGGTCACGACTGATCTGCCCGAGCTGCGCGAGGCGGAGATCGACGCGCTGATCCACCGTTGCGAATCGCGCCAGGCGTTCGTGGATGCGATCCGCCGGGCGCTCGATGAGCGGGACGACGCGGCGCTCGCCGAGCGCCGCCGGGCGTTTGCTCGCGGGCAGACCTGGGCCCACCGCGCCGGTGCGGTTGATTCGGCGCTCGCCTCGATGCGGGATCCCCTGGTCTCGGTTGTGGTGGTGACGTGGAACAACCTCGCGCTGACTCGGGCGTGCCTCGAATCGGTGCTCGCGGAGCCGAGCTACCGCAACATCGAGCTGATCGTAGTGGACAACGCCTCGAGCGACGAGACGCCGGCGTACCTGCGATCGCTCGCCGAGACCGAGCCGCGCGTCCGCGTGCTGGCGCAGAGTGAGAACCTCGGCTTCGCGGGCGGGAACAACGTCGGGCTCCGTGCCGCTCAGGGCGAGTTTATCTGCCTGCTCAACAACGACACGGTCGTGACCGACGGCTGGCTGCGCACGCTGGTGAACCACGCGCGGCGCGATGCGTCGATCGGGCTCATCGGCCCGGTGACCAACAACATCGGTAACGAGGCGCGCGTCGAGACCGGCTACGACACGATGCCGGGGATGCGGTCCGAGGCGTTCGTCATCACCCGCGCCCAGGCCGGCGGCACGCGCGAGCTGGAAGCGGCCGCGTTCTTCTGCGTGCTCGGCCGGGCGGAGGTCTGGCGTGAGGTCGGCGAGATCGACGAGTCTTACCAGCGCGGGTATTTTGAAGACGATGACTACTGCGTCCGCGTCCGCAAGACCGGGCGGCGGATCGTGCTCGCCGAGGACGTGTTCGTGCACCATCACCTCGCCGCCTCGTTCGGCAGTCTGGGGCAGGACGAGCGCAACCGCCTGCTGGAGACCAACCGACGCGTGTACGAGGCGAAGTGGGGCCCCTGGCGCCCGCACCGCTACCGCGCGCCGGACGAGCACCCGCCTCGAACGATCGAGGCGGCACGACAACGCCTGTAAACTCCCGGGGGCTTGCGGGCGCCGGCTCACAATGATCAAAGGGGAATCAGTTGTTACGCAAACTCAAAAGCATGCTCATGAAGGACGCTGTCTCGGCGAGTCCACCTGTCGAAGTGCTCAGCTTGGAGCCGAACAGCGCTGACGGGGATCGGATAGTCGAATTCCGGTGCAACATCTGCGGACGCCCCGGTGTGCTGGCTTTCAAGAGTTTTGGGCGCGAGCACTCCACCTGCGCGGGGTGCCGATCCACGAGCCGGATGCGCGGCATCGTTCACCTACTGACCATCGGGCTACTCGGCACCGATGCGCCCCTGAGTGAGATCGGGGCACGAAAGGATCTGGTCGGTATCGGGATGTCGGACTGGCACGGCTACGCCAAACGCCTCGCCGAGAAGTTTGAGTATCTCAACACGTTCTACGACCATGAGCCGCAGCTAGACATCACCGACCCGGATCCGTCGCGATTCGGCACGTGCGACTTCGTGATCTCGACCGACGTGTTCGAGCACGTCTGCCCGCCGGTCAGCCGCGGGTTTGCGGGTGTGCGGAAGCTGCTCAAGCCCGGCGGGCTATTCGTGTTCAGCGTGCCCTACAACACCGAGGGCGCTACGGTCGAGCACTTCCCGGAACTGCACGAGTTCGAGATCCAGCCGAGCCCAGAGGGCAAGGTGCTGATCAACCGCACGCGCGATGGTCGTGAGCAGCGGTTCGGAGGCCTTGTCTTCCACGGCGGCGAGGGCGCTACGCTTGAGATGCGCGTGTTCTCCAAGCAGGGTGTGATCGACGAGCTGACGCGGGCCGGATTCGTCGATATCGAATTCTTCGAGGGTGCCCACGAGGCGAGCGGTGTGATCTTTCAGGAAGGGTGGTCGCGCCCCTTGCTCGCACGCACGCCGAAGGAAGCAATGGACGAAACCGGGGCGGGCGCGGGTCTCAGTTCTGTCGGCGGTCGCCACGATGGCGCTGACGCCTCAAGTCCGAGCGCTAGCCGATAGCCCCGAAGCGTCGCCTCAGCGGCGGCTTGCCAGGTGAACCGGGTGCGGATGCGCTCGCGCAGGGCGGCGATCGGGCCGGCTTGCAGCGCCCGCTCGACGGCGCGACGGATCGAGCTCGGGTCGCCCGGGTCGCAGTACGCGGCGTCATCGCCGAAGTACCAGCGTCCGGAGCCGCGGTCGGTCGTGACCACCGCGCACCCGCACAGCGCCGCCTCCAGCCCCGCGAGCCCGGGCGTCTCGTACCACGAGCAGCAGACGTGGACGTTCGCCCGGCGCAGTTCGTCGGCGATCCGATCCGGGTCGAGCGCGCCGAGGAAGCGTGCGTTCGAGGGTGCGGCCTCGCGCACGCGCCGTTCGTACCGGGCGCTGAAGCGTCCGCGCCCGCCGATGATCGTCAGCGGCTCGCTGAACCCGTGCAGCGATTGCACGAGCGCGAGCTGGTTCTTCCGCGCCTCGATGCGTCCGACGCAGACCACGCCCGACCGCGCCGAAGCCGGGTCTCCGGCGTCGAAAGCCGCGGCATCGCCCGCATTGGGCACGACCACGCTCGGGCACGGGACGCGGAAGCGGGCGCGGATCTGCTCGTCCTCTTCGGGGCTGTTGGGCAGGCAGACGCCCGCTCGCATCAGCAGGCGCTGCGCGCACGCGCGGAACCGCAGCGTGGGGATCGCCGCCCCGCGGAGTCCGAGCGTGCGAGCCGAGACGGCGGCCAGGCTGCGTTGGAGCAGGCGCGCGTTCTGGTACCGCGCGCTCCCGATCGTGCGCGACAGGACGCCCTGCACGCCCGTGCGCCCACGATGGTCGAACTCGTCCTGGGGCCACCAGATCGTGCTCAGCGCGATCGGCACGCCCGCCCGGCGCGCTCGTTCGCACCAGAGCAGGTTCTCCCACGGGCGGTCCATGTGGAACAGGTGGACCAGGTCGAACCCGGAGGGATCGCGCCGCCCGCCGAAGTCGAGCGTGATCTCCACGCCCGAAGCGGCGAGCGCCTCGGCTGTGCGGTGGATCTGGGTCGTGTCCCCGCCGCGGTGCCGATCTAGGTTCTCGCGCACGCACCAGAGCGCCCGCATCGGCACACCTTCCTCCGGCCCCGAGGGCAAGCCCCGCCCCGTCAGCCTAGCACACCCGCCCCGTCGCCTTCACGACCAGTCCGCGTACGCAAACGGCGATTCGAACCCCGCGAACTCGGGGAGTTTCTCGTCCTTCACGCTCAGCCTCGGTTCGCGGTCGATCGGCCAGGGCAGCGCCAGCGTCGGATCGTTCCAGATCACGCCCCCCTCGGCTTCAGGCTCGTACAGCCCCGTGACCTTGTACGCAACTTCCGTCCCCGGCTCCAGCGTCACGAATCCGTGCGCAAACCCAGGCGGGACATAGAGTTGACACGCATTGGCGGCGCTGAGCTCCGCCGCCGCCCACTGCCCGTAGGTCGGCGAGCCCCGCCGGATATCGACCGCAACGTCCCAGATCCGCCCGCGGATGACGCGGACGAGCTTGCCCTGAGCGTGTGGCGGGCGTTGAAAGTGGAGCCCGCGGAGGGTGCCGATGTGCTCGGAGCGGGACTGGTTGTCCTGCACGAACTCCGCCCGCACGCCGGCGGTCGCCAGTTTGGGCTTGGAGTAGGTTTCCATGAAGTATCCGCGCTCGTCCCCGTGACGCCGAGGCGTCACCAGGAGCACATCGGGCACCTGCAGGCGTTCGATCTCCATCCGCGGATTCCCCCGTCCAGTTGTTCGGCATTCGGCAGTCTCGTCTTCTTCGGCCTATATTACAGTTCGTCGGCGACGGGGGGCGTAGGGGTGGCGGCAAGCCGCCCACGAGTCGCGCGACTGGGGAAAGATCGTGCAACCAGGGGCAGAGATGTCGTGCGCCATCGCGGACGCGCCCGCCGCGTTGTCGGTTGGCGTGCCGATCGCTGTCGAGGCGCGTGCCGAGGGGGAGCTGGCGACGGTCGGCGTCATCATCCCCGCGTACAAGCCCTCGCGCGACCTGCTGGACACGCTCGACGGGCTGCGCCGCGAGGGCTTCGGGCGGGTGTTCGTCGTGGACGATGGCTCCGGCAGCGCCTTCCGCGAGGTGTTCGACGAGGCGTCTGCGCGGGAGCACGTGGTGCTCGTGCGTCACGCGGTCAACCTGGGCAAGGGCGCCGCGCTGCGGACGGGGATGCACGCCGCGATGAACGAGGGCGCGTTCGGCGCGGTCGTCACGGCCGACGCCGACGGGCAGCACCTTCCCGCGGACATCGCCCGCGTCGCCCGGCGCACGCTGGAGCGCGACGACACGCTCGTTCTCGGCTCGCGCGCGTTCAAGGAACGCGTTCCCCTGCGCTCGGCGTTCGGGAATATCACGACGCGATGGGTGACGCGGGTGTTCTCGGGGCTCGCTCTGAGTGACACGCAGACCGGGCTTCGCGGGCTGCCCGTGCGACTGCTCCCGGCGCTGCTGCGCCTGCCGCTCAACGGGTACGAGTTCGAAATGGAAATGCTGCTGACGCTGCGCCAACGCGGCTGCCGGTTCGACGAGGTCCCGATCGAGACGGTCTACATCGACGGCAACGCGTCGTCGCACTTCCGCGTGCTCCGGGATTCGATGCGGATCTACGCCGTCTTCGCGCGGTACCTGGTCGCCTCGGCTTCCACGGCGTTGATCGATCTGCTGCTGTTCGCGATCGTATTCCAGATTAGCGGGTACATCGGGCTGAGCATGGTGCTGGCGCGCACGGGCGCGGGTGTGTACCAGTTCGTGGTCTGCCGGAGCCTGGTGTTCCGCTCCGGGCGGTCGGTGCTCTGGTCGGCGGCGCGGTACGTCGCGGTCGTGGCGCTCTCGGGGGCGATCTCGTACGCGGTGCTGACAGCGGGTGTGATCGTGCTCGGCGGCCCGGTGCTCTGGTGGAAGATCATCGCGGAATTGGTGCTGTTTGTCGGGATCTTCGCGGTGCAGCGGGTGTTCGTCTTCCCGCCGCCTGTGGCGTACGAATCGGAGGCGCCGCGATGAGCACGGCCCCCGTTGCGACCGATTGGGACGCGTACTACCGCGCGCCGTACAAGACGGCTTCGGTCACGCGGCGCATTACCGCCTCGCGCCTCGAGCGCACGATCCGGCGCTTCGCTCCGGACGCGCCCGCGGGGCTGGAGATCGCCGAGATCGGCGGCGCCAACAGTTGCTTCTACGAGCGGTTCCGCGACAACCTGAAGCCCGCGGTCTACCGCGTGCTGGACACCAACCAGCTCGGGCTGGACCTGTTCGCCGAGCGGTTCGCGGGCGATTGCGGCTCGGGGCGGGCGCGGGGAGAGCTGTTCGACGTGCTGGCGTCGGTGCCACCGGAAGCGCCCAAGGCCGACGTGGTCTTCAGCGTGGGGCTGATCGAGCACTTCTCGCAGGCGGACACGGCCCGCGCCGTGCGCACGCACTTTGAGCTCTGCCGCCCCGGCGGGCTGGTGCTGATGACCTTCCCGACGCCGACGGTGCTCTACCGCGCGATCCGCGGGCTGGCGGAGCTGACGGGGCAGTGGATCTTCCACGACGAGCGCCCGCTGCGGGCCGAGGAAGTGCTCCGGGCCGCCGCCCCGTTCGGCGAGGTGCTCGACACGCGGGTGCTCTGGGCGATCGGGCTGACGCAGGGTCACGCGGCGTTCCGCGCCGCTGGGGGCGATGCTTGAACGCGGTTTCGTCGGCGGACGGTTTCTGGCTGGCGCTCGGGCTTGTGCAGATGCTGGTGCTGCCCGGGCTGGTGATGTGCCGAGCGGTCGGCGTGCGCGGGCTGGGCGCGTGGCTGCTGGGCACGGTCGTGCTCAGCCTGCTCATCAATCACTTTCTCGTGCTCGCGATGGGCCCTCTGGGCTGGATGCACCGTCCCGCGTGGCTCGGCGTGATCGCGGTCGAGTGCCTGCTGCTCGTGCTCATCCAGCGCCGCGCGCACGCGATCAGGCCCGAGCCGGAGAGCGAGGCGGACTCACCCTTGTCGGCGTTCATCAAGCCGACGGGGGCGTGGTTGTCGGACGCGCTCCGGTCGATCTCGCTGGTGTTCGGCGCGGTCGCGCTCGCGTGGGCGTGCTGGGTCGCGTGGACCAACATCGGCACCGTGTTCACGGCTTGGGACGCCGTCGCGAGCTGGAACCGGTGGGCGGTCGAGTGGTGGGCACGTGGCGAGCCGCGGGGCGTGCGGGAGTACCCGCAGCTCATCCCCTCGGTGTGGGCGATCTCCTACGCGCTGCTCGGGCACGACGCGCTCTGGCACGGCGCCAAGGCTTCGGTCGGTGTGTTCCCGTTGATGCTCGTCGGCGCGATGTGCTGGGCGGGGTGGCGCCGGGGCTCGGCGGTTTACCTGCTCGGCGCGGGGCTGAGCGCGGCCGGGCTGGTGCGCCTGTACCCGAACTATCTTGCCTCGGGCTATGTCGATATCCCCGTTGCCGCGTTCGCGACGGCGGCGTGGGCGATGGCGGATATGGCTGCACGCACACAAGAGCGCGGCGAGCGGTGGCGGCTGCTCCTGCTCGCGTGCGCGGCGGCGGGGGCCGCGGGCCTGACCAAGCAGGCCGGGCTTGTCATGCTCATCGTCTGCCCGCTCGTCTACCTCTTCGCTTCCGGGCAGGCTCGGCGTGCGAGCGACGCGAAGCCGACGCTCGAGCCCGCTCGCGCACGCACGCGGCCGGTGCTCATGAGCCTCGGCGCGTTCGCGCTGATCGGCGCGATGCTCCTGCCGTGGTATCTCCGGACCATCCTGACCATCGCCAAGGGCAAGGAGACCGCCATCACCGGCGAGCTCGTCTTCGGCATGCACGCTTCGAGCAACGTCTTCGATCGGCTCGCGGTCGGATGGGGCGCGTTCGAGAAGGACATGGGCACGCAGTGGCTCGCGCCGACCGTGCTGGTGCTCAGCGTGATCGGGCTCTGGCACCGCGACGCGCGGTGGGTCGTCGCGCTCCTGGGGATCCCGTTCTGGATCATCTGGGCGCTCGCGTTCAACTACGACACCCGCAACCTCGCGCTCGGCGTGCCGGCGCTGGCGCTCGGGGTCGCGGGGGCGTCCGTGGCGATCGCGGGGCTTGCCGATCACCTCGGCGCGCGATTCCGCGGCAGGGTGATCCGTGTTCCCGCGATGATTCGGCGTGCGGGCGTCGTCGTCGCGGCGATCGCAAGCGTCGGGCTGATCGGATGGCTCAGCGCCAACCCCGCTAGGCTCGCCAACGCGCAGATCGAACGCCGCTTCCAGCACGGCGTCCCGTCGTTGAACACCCATCTCCGGGAGTTTGACGCCCGGTACGGGTTCGATGGCAAGATCGCGACGCACTACGCGATCCTGCCGATGCTGCCCGGCTATGAGTCACGCGCGATCTTCATCAGCCCTCGCCACCTTGCGCACCTGGAGACGATGGTCAGCAGGCCCGATGTGCGCGCGTTCCTCATCCGTCACCCGTACACCTCAAGCGACGACCCGAGGATCATCGAGCGCGTGCGCGAGCTGATCGACCAGAGCGAACTCGTTCTGTGTTTTGATGTGGACGGCTGGTTGTACGCGATCCGTCACGACGGGTCGGTGGAGATCCACAAGGCGCAAGCCGTCGAGCCCGAGGCGGAGATCCCTGCCGAGGCCGACATGGAAACACACTCGCCGACGGGGGCTCCGTAGCGGGCCGTCAGCTGCGCTAGTCTCCGCTCAGATCCAGGGCTCGACCATCCGGTCCCGCACCAGCGCGAGCAGGTATTGCCCGTAGCTGTTGGACTTCATTTCCTCGCCGAGGCGTTCGAGTTGTGCGTCGTCGATGAACCCCATCCGCCACGCGATTTCTTCCGGGCAGGAGATCATCCGTCCCTGCCGCTCCTCGATCGCCTGGACGAAGACCTGCGCCTGGAGCAGGCTCTCGTGCGTGCCCGCGTCGAGCCACGCGAGCCCGCGACCCCAGACCTGCACGTGGAGCTCGTTCATCTCGAGATAGGTCTTGTTGACGTCGGTGATTTCCAGCTCCCCGCGGGGCGAGGGCTTGAGGTTGTCCACGATCTCGACGACTCGGTTGTCGTAGAAATACAGCCCCGGCACCGCGAAGTGGCTCTTGGGCTTGGCGGGCTTTTCCTCGATCGAGACGGCTCGGTTGTTCTGGTCGAACTCGACGACGCCGTAGCGTTCGGGATCTTTGACGGGGTAGCCGAAGACGGTCGCGCCCTTCTCAAGCTTCACGGCTTCGCTCAGCGTTCGCCGTAGCCCGCTGCCGTAGAAGATGTTGTCGCCGAGGATCAGGCAGACCGGGTCCTTGCCGATGAACGCCTTGTCGAGCTGGAACGCCTGGGCGAGCCCCTTGGGCTCGGGCTGCACGACGTAGCTGAAGGACATGCCCCACTGGGAGCCGTCGCCGAGCATCGCCCTGAACAGCGGCAGATGCTCGGGCGTGCTGATGATGAGCACCTCGCGGATCCCCGCGAGCATGAGCACGCTGAGAGGGTAGTAGAGCATCGGCTTGTTGTAGACGGGCAGGAGCTGCTTGCTCACCGCGCGTGTCAACGGCCAGAGCCGCGTCCCGTGCCCGCCCGCCAGGATGATCCCCTTCACGTCGCCCGCCCTTCCTCAAAAAGCCATCGATGCCGGATACCGGGCGGATCCTAGCGTCCGCCGACCGCGGACCGGGAGACATCGGCCGATCGGCACGCCGGGCTTGGCCCGACGCCCGGATTCGCGCTCCACATGGTCTGGGTTCTGTTGGACGGATCGGTGTCTGGACGAGCCGCGACCGTGAGGGAGCGGTCCTCTGCTGGCATTCTGAGCAAACCGCTCCCTCACGGTCGCGGCTCGTTGATCCGCTAAGCAGAACTTAGCTCTCCGATGGGCTGGGCTCATGGGCGGGATGGGGTTCGCCCCCGGCAGGCTTGGCGAGGTGGGCGAGGGCTCGCCACGCGTGGTACGCGACGCGGTCGCACCAGCGGAGGGCGTCGATCCGCTCGGCCGAGGCGTCCGGGCTCAGCCCGCCCCGGGCCGTCGCCTCGATCGCCGCCAGGCGTCCGTCCTTGCGGAACTGGGCGATCTCGCGGCTGATTGCCCCCGCCCGCTCCGCGTCGCACACCAGCGCCCCCGACGCGACCATGCCGAGAAGCTCAGCCAGACGCTCGCCGGCCGCCTGCCCATGCGTGCCGACGAGGTGCCGAGCGACGGGGAGACCCTCCGCGCTCGCGTCGGTCAGGCTCTCGATGTGGTCCAGCGCGTGGACGAGCGAAGCCTGCTCCTCCACGTCCCGGGCTGTGGACGACTCTCGGGCGACCGCGGCCAGCACGCTCCGCGACCGTTCGGCCCCCGTCCTCGCTTGCTCGATTGCGCGGGTCGGCGTGCGCGCGGGCTGGGTCAGGCGCGGGCGGAGCCCGGTCGCCAGCCCGCCGAGCGTCGCGCCAAGAGCCGCCCGGACGGCGTCCAGCGCCACGCCCGGCGCGTCGGCGAGGGCGGGGTCGAGGTTATCGATCTCGGGCGTCGCCCCGCCGGGCACGAGACGCTCGATCGCGCGGGAGAACGGGCCGATCAGCGGCAGCAGCACCGCGACGCCGATGAGGTTGAAGACCGTGTGGAACGTCGCGAGGGCGATCGTGTCCGCCCCGCCCTGGATGTTCTGGGTCGCCCAGTCCGCGGCCCAGACCATCACCGGCACCAGCGGGAGCGCGAGCAACGCGGTCACCACGTTGAACCCGATGTGCGCAAAAGCCGTGCGCCGACCGGCCGTCGTCGCCCCGATCGCGATGATCGCCGCCTTGACGCACGTCCCGACGTTCTGCCCGATCACCAGCCCGGCGGCCTGTTCCAGCGAGATCGCCCCGGTATGCAACGCCGCGAGCGTCATCGCGACCGCGGCGCTCGAGGACTGGAGCACGACGGTCATCGCGATCCCGATCCCGACCAGCGCGAACAGCCCGAAGAAGCTCGCGCTCGGGAAGTTGTCGGGCGTGACGCGCTCGCTGAGCCCGGACATCCCCGCTTGCAGCACGCCGAGCCCGACGAACAGCACGCCGAAGCCCGCGATGGTCATCCCCAGCGCCGCGACGCGGTCTCGTGCGAGCAGCTTCATCATGACGCCGAGAAGGATCACAGGTTCAGCGATCGTGCTGATGGAGAACTCAAAGCCCAGGAGGGCGACGAGCCAGCTCGTGCTGGTGGTGCCGAGGTTCGCCCCAAAGATGACGCCGACAGCTTGCGGGAAGGTGAGCAGCCCGGCGCTGGCGAAGCCGATCGTGGTGATCGTGGTCGCGGAGGAAGATTGGACAAGGGCGGTGATGCCCGCGCCCCACCCGACGCCGACGATCGGCCCGGAGATGAACCGGGAGAGCACGGCTCGGAGCGCGCCGCCCGCGAGCGCCTTGAGCCCGTCGGTCATGAGCGTCATGCCGAGGAGAAAGAGCCCGATCCCGCCGAGGGTCTGCCAGATCATGGCGGATGCTATCGCGCGGGTTGCGGCTCGCGGCGCATGCGCAAGCCATCGGTGCCCGGGCCGTAGTAGCCCGGGAGCGTGCCGATCGGTTCGAAGCCGAGGGCGTGGTAGAGCTTCTGAGCCGGGGCGTTGTCGCGCCGGACCTCGAGCGTGACCGCGCCCGCGCCGGCTTCCGCGAGCGCGCCGAGCACCCGCTGCGCCAGCAGACGCCCGACGCCGCGCCCGCCCCGATCCGGGCGGACCGCGAGCGCGTAGAGGCGCCCCGTCCGCCCGCCGGCACCGCCGCCGCGGACCAGCCCGACCGCCCACCCCGCGATCCCGTCCCCGTCCTGGGCGACGAAGACCAGCGCCCGCGGGTTGGCGATCAGGCGTCGGAGCTGGCGTTTGTGGAACTGCTCGAACGGGTTCGGGAACGCCTCGAGCTCGATCGCGTGGATCGCCACGAGGTCGTCACCGGCGGCGTCGCGGACGAGCACGGACGGGCTCGGGATGGGCACAGGCGGGGCCGAGGTTGGGGCTGAGGTTGGGGCCGGGGTGGGCGCGGGGGCGAGCGCCATGTGATCGGTCGCGGGGAGTGGTTCCCCGCCCGCCTCGTCCGTCCCCGCCTGAGCCGAGACCACGCCTGCCCCCCCTGCGGGCTGTTCGCCCGTCCATCCTGCCGCGGCTCGTCGATCGCGTGCCTCGCGGCAGCGCAGGATACCCGTGTCCGGCCCAGGAACAAGCCCGGCGTGGGTGGTGGTGGTGGTGGGGGTGGAAGGATCAGGCCACCGACGCCCGGAGCAGTTTCCGGAGCATGTTCATTCGGTTGTAGAAGACGACGATCCCGAGCAGCGGGCCGATGAAGATGACAATCCCGATCGTCATCAGCAGCGGGACGCTGATGCGTGCACTCTTGGCGTGTTTGGCGAGCGTCATGTCCCCGAGCACGCTCGCCCACGCCATTGCTCGCCCGAGCAGGACGACCAGGAGCGCGATCGTGATGCCGTAATCCGTGAGCCCGATGATCGTGCCGAGAGCAAGGATCGCGAGCTGCCCGGTCACGAAGCCGATCATCGCAAGAGCAAAGCCCGCGCCGGAGAGTGCGATCGAGGCGATCGCCAGCCCGCGCAGCGTCCCGGAGCGTCCGTCGGGCATCGGCTCGATCGGCGCGAACCGGAGGATGCCGATGAAGAACAGAGCCGCGCCACCAAGGCTGATGGTGTTGCTCGCGATCGCGACCCAATCCGGCGGCTGCGCCGGATCCCCGGTCGCGAGGAACCTTCCGAGCACAACGCCCAGGATGCTCCCCAGCAGGGAGATCAGAATCCCGTACTGAATGAACGCCGCCGCTCCGGCCGCCGCTCGGTGGTCGATCGCGCCCGATCCTTGCATGTTGCTCATCGTCATTGCTCCCCCGCGAGATCACGCTGCACCCGCAGCGCCCCCGACAGCATCCGCCGGAACTGGTCCAGTCGCCCGTAATACAGAATCAGCCCGATGATCGGCCCGAGGTACACGCACGAGCCCAGCACCGAGACGAGCGGGACCAGCACCCGGTCCCGGCGCGTCCGCATCACCATGTCTCTCGCCAGCCCACGCTCGCCGAGGCGGATGATCAGGTTGAGACTCGCGAAAAACGCGATCGCGAACCCCACCAGCGATCCGAGCGACAACACCATCGAGATCACCGACAAGATCCCCACGGTCAAGTCCAGGGGCCCAGACGAACCGATCGACGTGATCACCGACATCCCGATACGGGCAAGAAAATCCAGGACCATGCAGCACGCCAGCACCCACGCGCTCACGCGGAGCAGGTCCCGCGAGCCGCCGGTTTCGTCCCGCGGCTCATCGCTCTCCGGCTTCCCGAGACGCCAGTACCCGCGAGCGACCACCAGCATCGGGATCAACGGGATGATCATGGGGAGCGACGTGAACCACGTCGGCGTGGTTTGTTGCATGGACATAGGCGACATCGGGAAGCCGCTGGGCGCGTTCTGCCACACCCACTGCCACATAAAGACCATCGTGACCGCGATCATCAGGATCACCGCGAGCACATACGCGACGAGCCCGAACTGCACCATCGTCGCCCCGCGACGTTCGTTCTCAAGAGCCTCCCGCGTGCGTTCGTGGAGCGAGCTGATCGAGCTCGCGACCGATGTGCCGCACTCCGGGCAGATACCCGACTTGGGCAGCCCGAGGAGCGCATACCCGCACTCGATGCAGGGAAACGCCACACTAACCAGCGCGTCACGCGGGCCCGAACTCCCCTCGGCGTGCTCAGCCATCGCGTCCCCCACGCGCGTTCGCAAGACCAACCCGCCCGCACGCGTGGGGCTCAGACTAGCGGCTCGCACGCCCGCCCACAATCACCGGCCGAGCTCACCCGCCGCCCTGACGTTTGAACGCCTCGATCGCCCGCTCCCGCCCGGCTTTGTTGTCCACGATCGGGCGGGGGTAGTCCAGCGTGTCGAACAGCCCGCCCGCCGCCCAGGGCTCATGGATCGACTTCGAATCCACCCCCGCCAGCTCCGGCACGAACCTGCGGATGTACGACCCGTCCTCGTCGAACCGCTGACCCTGCGTGACGGGGTTGTAGATCCGGAAGTACGGGGCGGCGTCGGTCCCGGTGCTCGCCGACCACTGCCACCCGCCGTTGTTCTGCGCGAGGTCGCCGTCGATCAGGTGACGCATGAAATGACGCTCGCCGAGGCGCCAGTCGAGGAACAGGTGCTTACTCAGAAACATCGCAACGATCATCCGCAAGCGGTTGTGCATCCACCCCGTCTGCGCGAGCTGGCGCATCCCTGCGTCGACGATCGGGTAGCCCGTCCGCCCCTCGCACCAGGCTTGGAACTGCTCCTGATCCTCCCGCCAGGGCATCACGTCATACTCCGGCCGGAAGGATCGCCCCTTGCAAACGCGCGGGAACGCGACGAGCACGTGCTTGTAGAACTCGCGCCAGACCAATTCCTGCATCCAGTGCACGGCCCCGCGGCTGCCC
>Ga0213836_101312_pt1 | contig 15213 bp, 26 predicted proteins | sample SWPATP03_FD_160578 | JGI IMG/M metagenome (GOLD analysis project Ga0213836, IMG submission 160578) | Coastal seawater microbial communities from Marineland, Florida, United States - SWPA TP0 #3 | ecosystem: Environmental > Aquatic > Marine > Coastal | place: USA: Florida | collected 2016-08-05
CCACGTATTCCGGGTGACTGATGATCAGCGCCCACATCGCATCACCCCACACACCCGGGCGGCCGTTGATAACCGAGATACCCTGCAGCGACTGCATCGGCTTCAGGCCCAGCTCGGCGCCGGTCTGCACCGCCACCAGCACGTTCCCCGGCTTGTTGATGTAATCCTTCGGCACCATGTCCGAAGAGGCGATGACCTTCGCGAACTCCATGGCCTCGGCCAGGTTGCGCGGGGAAAGGGAGAACGTCGGTTCGCCCTGGGTGGTAAGTTCGTTCATGGTTTCCTTCGTGGTTAAAAGCCGGTGATATAGCTGCGCAGCGCGCGGGCGATTGCCTTGCGGCGGCCAAGGCCAGTCCGGCAGGCGTATTTGTATTGGTAGACGACGAAGCGGATCACCATGCCTCCACTGCGCGGCGTTCCTGCATCAGCTGCACCTGGCGCAGGTGCTGGGCGCCTTCGGCTTCGGCCAGCGACGCGCGCAGCTGCTGCAGGCGGAACACTTCCATGTCCGAGTGCTCCAGGCGCATCGTGGTCAGCCACAGGACCAGAGGCTTGGCCAGCTTGCGGAACATGCGGCGCGGGACGCGGGTGAGGGTCAAAACGGTCATCTGCTGCTCTCCTGGTTGGCGCCGGCGCGGCCGGCTTCGTTGTTCCGTGTTCCGGCTTTAACCATGTCCGGCATGGGCGTATGCGCAATCACGCTAGCGGCACCTGACGCAGTGCGAGCGGGGCATGCTGATCCCACAGGGCCTGTTCCTTCAGCTGGCCGGGCCTATCCGCGCGTCGTGTTCCGTGGCGCGGCGCTACGGGTTCAGTGCAGCGGGCAGAGCCAGGCTTCTGCCACCTGTTCGGCGCGGGCCTCGAGGGCCGCTTCGGCGCCCTCCTTCTCCAGGCGCTGCAGCTCCCGCTCGGCAAACACGCAGGCCTCGGTCCAGATCAGGTCCGACAGGATCTTTGTCAGGGGGCTTCCGCCGGCGGCGGTCTTCTTCAGCAGTTCGAAGCGCGCCTGGTCGTCCTGCATGAATTCGCCCAGGGCTTCGTCGATCAGCTGCATGGTCTTCGGCAGGCCGGCGGCCAGCGCCTGGGTCATCGAGTCCGCGGCTTCGCGGGTCAGCTCGGTCAGGCGCTCGTCGCGCTTCTCGTCGGCTTCGGTAGGGTCGTAGAGGGCCATGGTCAAGCCGCCTTCTGCGCGCTGTTCATCCGGCGGGCCATCAGGTCGTTGACCTGGGCGTCCGTCATGTCGGTGCAGTCCGTCCAGCTCGGCGCCTTGATGGCGATCTCGGCCACGTGGAAGTGCTCAGCCTGGCGGCCGCACGGGCTGACCATGAAGCGCTGCTCGTGCAGTTTGATTTGCGGGGTATCGTTGGTGCGCATGACGCTCTCCTCGGTTGGCGGCTCGGCTGGTGCTGAGCTCGTTTCGCTTCAACTAACTACAACCACAGGTTACAGCAAGTTCAGCCGTAGTGCAAATAAAAGTTGTAATGGGTGGCGCGAAAATTTACACTGCTTAGGCGGCCGAATCGTCGGCCGAAAAAAAGCCCCGGCTTGCGGGGCATGGAGGATGGGATGATGGAGCTACAACTCAAGGCAGAAACTTCACTCTTCCAGCGCAAGCTGGAATGGATGGCTTTACTTCTTGAATCCAGGGATGTTCGCGAATGCCTTGGCGACAGCCTCATTGACCGCCTCTTGAAGGCGTTTGCGCGAGGCGGGAGTGATGAACTCAGCAAGATCGGCCCTGTGATTGCAGACGGCGCAGGTCACCTCACGGTCGAGGTTCAAATCAGCGGAGTTCTGGATGAGGTTTTTACTGCAATTCGGGCATTGGGTTTCGAGTTTCATGATCACCCACCTAACCTAGAAGCGCAGGCTTCGTTGGGGCGAAGCCAATTGGATGCGGATCATCCTCCGCATATTGAACAATATGCGCGACGCTGTGATATGGCAGGTACAGAGATTGGTTGCACTTCGATTGATTCCCGCCGCGCTTTAAAAATATGTAATGCGGGTTGCCAAAGTCTATCTCAGTGCAAGCTAGAACTGGACACCTGATACCGCCATCAGTGGCAACGCCATCGTTATTTTCGGAGTATATTTTCCCCGTCGCTGAAGATGGCTCCAGTAGAACAAGATATTTCATTCCCCTCCTCAATTAAGCATCCAGGCGCGCCGCTGCGCCTTAGAGCTTCTGCTTCAGCTCAGCATATGCCGCCAGCACGGACTTTAGCCCCGATCGTTCGGCGGCGGTCATGAGGTGGTCCCGGGTTCTGTCGCGACCAGCGAAGCGTACAGTCACACTCTTTGCGCCGCTGATCTTGCCCAATGCGGCCTGATCACTTGGGGTGGCGAGATAATCAGCCACTTCCCATACCGATCCACCCTCGTTGTCGCGCGAGATGTCACGGCGGTTGAACGCCTTCTCATAGACAATCTCGTCATCCGCCATGATCTTCACTGCGTCGTAAAACACCCAGCTGTCGCCGTAATAGACAGTTTTCATGCGGAGGTAAGGCGATCCACCGTCAGCCAAGCCGAAGTACGCGCCAACCTGCGTCCGCAACCCGTCGTTTTGCGCCATGAAGAACGTTGTCTTCTCGATCTTGTCGCGCTTCCGCTTCAGACTTTTCGTCGCAGTGGCTAGCAGGCGGGTGCGCTCAGCTTCAGTCAGGGAGGGCTTGGGCTCTCGGAAGGACCGAGGTACTTCCGCACTACTTCCGGCCGCATTTGCCGTTACCAGCGCAGCATCCGCCTTTGCTGGGGTTGTAGGGGTACTCGACGGGAAGATACTGTTCAACACAAATCCGCCAAAGATTATTATTGCAATAAGCTGCAAGCGGCCCATCGGCTTCTTTGGCGTCCCGCCACATTTCGGGCATCCGGTTGATTCGGCGCTGATCGCGTAGCCGCATGCTCTGCATTTAATCGAAGCCATATTAAGTCCTCAAACGCTGGGTCTAAAAGCTGATTTTGGAATATGCCCGAGTACCAGGTGCATCGAGTGAATCTGTTCCCAATCGATAACGATATTGGGGTGGTCCTTATTTACAGACTCGAAACAGCTTTGACCATCACGGGTCCAAAGCAGCCGCTTTACCATTCGCCGCCCATCCACCAGCTGCACGATTACTTCGTCGCTCGGCAGCACTTCGGCGCACGGATCCACGCCAACAAACTCACCTGGAAGGTATCGTGGGCTCATACTCTCGCCGCGCACGCGCAGCGCGTAAGCCTCAACGCAGGATGTGTACCAAAACATATGTCCGTCAGGGCTCTCCGTAGGGTAGTCGTCGACGTGAATAAAGCCGTCGGCGCCGGCCTGGACGCGGCCGGCGACAGGAATGAGACGAGGGGTTGCCAAGATTGCCGGAGCGTCGTCGAGTTCTGATAGTGACTCGATCGGCAGGGAAGGCGCCGGCGGGGTGCCGCTACCGGCGCCGAACTTCAATGTCGATGGAGTCACGCCCAAGAACGTAGCTGCCAACTCAAGGTTTTTCCCGCGCGGCTCAGCCACGCCCGCAATCCATTTCTGAACAGCCTGCGGCGTCACGCCGACGAAGCGCGCCATCTCGGACTGGTTGCCGCCGTTCTTTGCGGCCAAAAGGGTCTCGATTCGATTTGCCATAGTTTCCATTCAACCATCTTACAAGTGTAGGTTGTAATTCGCACTGCAAATTTCAGTTGTAGCAGAGCCTGCTTTACTGTAACCTCCGGTTGTAGATAACAACTAGGGCAGGAACATGGAAACCGGAATTGCAAAAGCTATTCGTCTTGCGGGTAGTCAGACCGCACTCGGCAACATGCTGGGGCTCACGCCACAGGCGATTCAGAAGTGGGCATCTCAGGGCTTCGCGCCCGGCGATCGCTGCCGGGAAGTCGAAGCCAAGCTCGACGGTCAAGTAACCCGCTACGAGCTCAACCCGGCCGTCTTTGGTGATGCGCCCGGTGTCGAAGCACAGCCACAGTAACGCTCTGTTAAGGAAATAGCATGCGGAGCAATCCACACAATCCCACGAAGACCCGAATCGCCATGTACCGCGAGTGCGTCGAGGAATGGCGCAAGCGGGAAGGCTGGAGCCGGGAAACGGTCTGCCAAGTGATTGTCGAGGCGCACGAGCGCATCGGCGGTCCGGCCACGACCGGCATCCGTTTCGAACCGCCGACCACCGACACGTACGAACGCCAGAAGGTGAACGCGGAGCGGATCTTCCGCTGGCTCGACGACGTCACGAAGGACAAGAACCTGCTGCCGTCGAACTTCGAAGCGTCGATCGAGGAGGCCATGCCGATCGACATCTACCTGAAGTTCGAAAACATGCGCCTGGCGCGCAAGGGCGTCGAGCTGCGCCTGGTCGAAGTCGAGCCGCGCCCTGCCCTGGACGTGACGCCGCACCTGCGCTCCCTGGTAAAAGAATCAGCCGAGGCCACGACCTCGCTGCTGGCCATCGGGCCGGACGCCACCGTCGACGATCTTCAGCACGCCTGCCGGGAGCTGCAGGACGCTCAGGACTCGGCTGCCTGCGCGAAGCGCGACCTTCAATCCGAGATCGCGCGCCGTAGCGCGGTCGACCAGGTTTCGTAGGAAGAGCCGATGCACGATTCGATTATTTCCCGCGACACCATCCGCGCCCGCGCGCGCGCTGCTTTTGCGCGTGGTGCCGCCCGCGATTCCCACTGTATGAACCCAGGCGCCCCGGCACTCGTGGACTGGCTCGACGAATACGACCGCTGCTACGCCGAGTGGGCCAAAGGCGGGCGCCGCACTATCGACTCGCAGCTGACAGAGGCGCCGCCGCGATGAATTACTTCGAGCACCACATCGGCGACTATGCCGAGGCCACGGCACACCTGACGTTCGTCGAAGACGCTGCCTACAGCCGCATGATCCGCAAGTACTACGCCCAGGAGAAGCCGCTGCCGGCTGACGTCAAGGCTGTGCAGCGCCTGGTCGGTGCACGGGCGAAGGAAGAGCGCGAGGCAGTCGCAACGGTGCTGGAAGAGTTCTTCGTGCTTGCCGAGGATGGCTGGCACAACAACCGCTGCGACACCGAGATCGCCCGCTTCCGCGAGGGTGAGCCGGAACGCGAAGCGAAGAAGGCGAACGAGGACAACCGCATGAAGCGGCACCGCGAGGAGCGTGCGCGCCTGTTCAAGGTGCTGACCGACGCAGGCCAGCACGCGCCCTGGAACATCGGCATGAACGAGTTGCGGGAGCTGGTGAAACGCGTTGCAGCATCGACAACTGCAACACCTGTCCCGCCGTTACCTGCAACGGCACCTGCAACGCCTGCAACGGCTACCCAGACACCAGTACCCAATACCCATACACCAGAACTAAAACCTTACGCCGACGACGACTCAACGGACAGTAGTCGCGCGTCGTCGTTGCCGCCCGATTTCGATGACCCCGGATTCTCGCATCCTGGTGCTGCGCCGCTGCCGCCTCGCGAAGATCCGCCAGTGAGCGCCGACCCCGCGATCATCCTGACCGTCGCCCTGCGCAAGCTCGGTGTCGACGCGACCTTCACGCATCCCACGGTGCGCGATTGGACGGACCGGAAGATCACCATGGAGGTGCTGACCGCTGCTGTCGGCCTGGCCCGTGAGCAGAAGGGCCCGACGGCGAAGATTCCGCCGAACTACCTCATGCCGATCGTCGAGAAGCTGCTGAACCCGCCGGCGGCGTCCTCTGGCCGACCGATCCAGCCGCCGCAACCGATCGCGATCCGCAAGCCCCAGGGCACGGACCCGAAGGGACCGGACGAGAGCTACGAGGACTGGCTGGCTCGCGTCGACGCCGCTGAACGCGCCATGCGGAAAGGCGGCAACCCATGAGCCGCGAGTTCCAGCCCTGCGGCATGTGCAACCGCTTCCCGCCTGCAGTCTCCACGAAGGAAGAAGCGACGGAGCACAAGGGCCATTGCAGTGGCTGGGACAAGCCCGTGCTGTCGACCAACGTCGAGCGGCCCTGCGTGCTGTTTCTCGAGCGCGGAGCCTGGGCGACCAGGCAGGCCGAGAAGGCGAAAAGCCGGGACCAGTTCCCGAGGGATCGCAAGGTCGCCAAGGTGTGACCGAGACCATTTCGCGCGCGAGCGCAGGGAGGAAAGAGTGAAACGGCAGAGGCAATTCAAGGATGGCGGCGTATCGCAATGTTGGCACTGCAGTCGCCAGCTCGTACGGATCAAAGGCGGATTCATCTATGCCCTTGTCGAGGACCCCCTTGGCAATCGGATGCGAGTGCACAAGGACTGCATAAGGCTGAGCATTGGCAGCGGCATCCGGGAAGTCACCGAGCAGCACGCATAAGCATTATTCGCGCGTAAGCGCACAACCGCAGCACCAACCTGAAAGTGAAACCATGAGCTATTCGTTCCAACTTAAAGCCCCAACCAAAGCTGCTGCGAAGGAAGCCGTCGCTGCCAAGTTCGACGAAGTCGTCGCCCAGCAGCCGATCCACGCCCGTGATCGCGCCGTCGTCATCGCCAACGCGAGCTGCGTGATTGACCTGCTGGCCGACAACGACAGCAAGGACGTCGTCGTGTCCTGCAACGGCTATGTGAGCTGGCCCAGCGGCGCGATCGAGGAGGCGCAGCTGAGCAACGCGTCGGTTGCCGCATCGGCTGGCTACGCCGACCGCGCATAAACGGCACCAGCACCACCACGCCCGGCCAGCCCGGGCGACAACAACAACGACAGGAGAGCACCGTGCAACAAATCGATCAAACGGCGGGAAAAATCGAACAGAAAGCGGGAAAAAGCGCCGAATCCTGCAACAAACCGGCCGCTTCTCGCAACAAGCGGGAGGGGGACTACGCAGGGCGGTCGCGGTACTACCCGGCCGCCGGCGAGATCGGCCAGCCGCACCACTGCCGCGCTGGTGGCGGCGCCATCCGCCGGACTAGCCTGCGCGAATGGAGTCGCGCATGAAACCGATCACCCTCATCTTGCCCTACCCGCTGTCGGCAAACCGCTACTGGCGCCCGGTGAAGCTCGGCGCGCACATCAGCATCGTGCCGACCAAGGAAGCGAAGCAATTCCGAGCCGATATCGCCGCTCGCTGCCGCGCCCAAGGCGTCACGGTCGCCATCACCGGCCGCGTCCACATCGACGTGAAGCTCTATCCCGCCCGCCCGCTGGACTGGCAGAAGCGCATGCGCCTGAACGGTGCTGCTTGGGACGACACCGTGCGATGCATCGATATCGACAACGCCAACAAGGTGCTGCTCGACGCCCTCAAGGACGTGGCCATTGAGGACGACAAGTGGGTGCGGCGCCTGACCAGCGAGCGCATGGAGCCGGACGGCGAAGCGCGCGTGGTGGTCACGATCACGGCGATTCCGACCGCGCAGCCGCAGGTCAGCCTGCTCGAGGAGGCCGCATGAGCATCGTCTACTCCCAAGACCCGAAGGTGAAGGCGCTCCGCGAGGACGCGCTGGCCAAGCTGAAAGACGCCGAGCACGCCCTGCATGCCTACTGGACCTCTTGCGAAATCGGCGACGAACGCGAGTGGGGCGCCAACCTGTTCGAGATTGTGCGCACCGCACCGCGCGAGGCCCGGTCATGAGCGCCCTCGTCCTATGGATCGCCCTGTCGCCAGTGCTCGGGTGCTTCATCGGCCAGCTCATCGGCGCCGGCCTGGTCGACCGTGCCGCATCCAGCCGCTGCACCCAGGCGTGCAGCCAGGGGCGCAGCTGCACGTGCCAGAAGTCGAGGGAGGCAGCTTGACCGAAGTAGAACGCCGCGACATCGGCGCCCGCCTGGAGAACTGGGCGCGCGTCTACCGCCCAGGACGCACCATCGGCGTCAGCCCGACTGGTGCGTTCTGCGATCATTTGGAACGTCAGGCGCACGGAGAGAGACCGACCGGCGAACGCCGCAGCTTGGACGAAGCAGATGCACAGGCCATCGAGCAGGCCATGCGCCTGCTCACCCGCCGGGACAGGCTGATGCTCAAGTACTGCTACATCGATCAGGATCGGCCAGAAGCTGTGTGTCGAAAGCTCAGCATCGCGCACCGCCCGGCCACCATCTTCGTCGACCTGTTCCGCAAGGCGCAGGCCAAGGTCGAGGAGCTGACGGCCCCGCGCAACGGATTCCACGATTCCTGAGCGAAATATGTTGACATCGACAATGGCTCAGCAGTACATTCCAATTCACAACTTAATTCCGTCCAGAAATTCGACGTGTAAAGCTTCCCACTGGGAGCCCCCGGCGTCTCTGGCAGATATAGCAAGCCCCGCGATCAGCAATGACGCGGGGCTTTTTCGTTTCCGCTCAATGGAGAAAAAATGCTCAATTCGACACGGCGCCTCGGCGTGATGATCATGGCAGCTGCGCTTGGCGCAGGCATGGGCGCAGTACCGGCGTTCGCCAATCAGGCGCGTGTTACGCAGGCGCCGGCCAAAGCCAGCAAGTCCGGCAATCGGGGCTTGTTCAACGACACGCCGACCTGGTCGGGCGCACGCTATGGTCGCAAAGGCGCCGGCATTTGCATGGCCCAGCAGCAGCGCACTGCCGTAAAGAAACGTGGCGTCGCGCGCAACCGCAAGCACCACCGATAACACCGAAGCGCAGCGGCTTGGCCCCGCTGCATCACACTCCAGTGGGAATTTCTTTCGAGACCCTGCCTTATGGGAGCTTCGCGACTGACCACCGTAAGTGGTCACCAACAGTTCAATGCGCGGCCTAGGTTAGCTCCCGAACGCCGATTCGTCATCGGCCGACCGCGCACCCAACATTGACGACAACCTTGACGAGGTATGTATGGAATTGTTCTTTCAGAACGTGGACTTCTCTGAATCCGGATGCTGGCTGTGGAAGGGTCCGACCTGCTCTGGAGGCCGATACGGTCGGGTCAACAAGATTACGGGCCCCACTTTGGTCATGGCGCACCGGATGGCATACCTGATGTTGAAAGGCGTGCCGAATCAATCTGATCTGATCTGCCACACCTGCGAAAACGGTTTATGCGTGAACCCAGCACACATGTTCCTCGGCACCCCGAAGGACAATTCGCGGGACATGGCTGCGAAGGGACGTGGAGTTGGGCAGATCACCGGCTCGGCCCCACAGAGTGGCGAGAACAACAGCAATGCAAAGCTCACCCGTGCGCTAGTGGAGGACATCAGGGCGCACTTCAAGGAAACCGGATGCACGTGCGTGGAGCTCATGCAGAAGTTCGGCCTTCGCACACGTGGTCATGCCTATGGAATCGTGACTTACAGGATTTGGAAATAGAGCTTAGTGCCTCCTCCGAGGCGCCACACGCATGGGACTGCCCAGCCGTGTGGTCAAGCGCTGATGCGCAAGGCCGCCAGTCGGCCGCCACAAGTTGTCTCCTGGGTTGCTTGACCAGCAGCCCATTCGCCCAGCCTTGCGCTGGGCTTTTTTTATTTCTGAGGTGCGCATGGGCGTCGACTCGGTCTCGCATTACTTCGTCATGCAGGCCAGCCACGCGCGGGCGATGCAGGAGGCTGAAGAGACCGAGTTCGACAGATGGATGCGACACCGCATCAACGTTGCCCACGCCAGATACATGGAACGCACCTCGTACAGCCTGTCCTGCGACTGGCCGCGCTTCTCACCCGGAGCAATAGCCGACTTCGTCGAGCGCTGCCGCTGATGGTCTGGGGAACGAAGAGCCGGCACGAGCGCGGGTACGGCGCTGCATGGGTAAAGCTGCGCAAGCGGATCATGGAGCGCGACTGCGGCCTGTGCCAGGTATGTCGGCGCGATGGCCGCGTCACCGTCGCCAACCAGGTCGACCACATCGTGAGCAAGGCCAACGCCTATCGGATGAAGTGGACGCCGGCGCAGATCGATGCTGAGACCAACCTGCAGGCCATATGCAACCCCTGCCACCTCGTAAAGACCGAGGCTGAGCAGGGCAAAGTCAAGCACAAAGCGGTGCGCATCGGCGTCGATGGCTTCCCCGTCGAGTAGCCGCACGCGCAAGTTGCATAAAAATTAGGCATCCTGAGAATGTTTCTCCGACGCAAGGGAGGGCGGGTCAAAAGTCTGAGGCCTTGCGCCTTGGGGACCGTCCGAGTACTCATTATTTCGCACGTGCAGGATAGGAAAAACGGTTTTTGAGGAACCCACCATGCCAGGCCCACCGAAGAAAGCTGCGACGCTGAAGTCGATCTCCGGCACCCAGCAGCCGTGCCGCGCGGCGCCGACGTCGGTGGTGGAGCTGCCTGTCATCGACAAGGTGCCCGAGGCGCCCGACTGGCTGCCGAACGCGCATGCGGTCAAGGAATGGAACCGGCTCGCGCCGCTCCTGACCGCGAACAAGCTGCTGACCGAAGGCGGCCTGTCGGCGCTCGCCCACCTGTGCGCGATGCACGGGAAGATCGTTCAGCTCTACGCCGCCGGCGAGGCGCCGACGGCCAGCATGGCCAGCACGCTGCAAAGCATGATCAACGACTTCGGCCTGACGCCGGTGGCACAGGGGAAGGTAAAGATGAATGGCGGCGAGGAAAAGAAAGGAAACAAGTTCGCTTCCAACGGCAAGCGCGCCGGAGCAGCGTGATTACGTCCAGGTCGCGATCGACTACGCGAAGGATGCGGTGGCCGACAAGAAGGGCAAGCGCTTCGGACGCTGGGTACGCCTGGCCGCCGAGCGGTTCCTGAACGATCTGAAGCGCGCGCGGTATGACCACGTCAAGGGCACATCGAAGGCGACGCGGAAGAACGCACCCTTCATGTTCGACGCCTGGCACGCCTGGGACCCGTGCGACTTCATCGAGAAGCTGCCGCACGTCGAGGGCGAATGGGACACTCCGAACGTCGTCATGCACGAGTCGCACATCTTCTTCGTCGTGAACCTGTTCGGGTTCCGCAACCACGACGGCACGCGCCGGTTCAGCACTGCGCTGTTCGCCGTGGCTAGGAAGAACGCGAAGTCTTTCCTATGCTCGGCGGTGCTGCTCTACTGCTTCTGCTGCGAGGCCGGGAACGGCCCGCAAGTGATCAGCGCGGCGACGACCGGCTCGCAGGCGCGCATTGTGTTCAACGTCGCGAAGCGGATGGTCGAGCTGGTGTCGGACCTGCGCGAGGCATTCACCCTCGAACCGTTCGCCAACGCGATCGCGCGCTACGAGGTCGGCGGCACCTTCAAGCCGATCAACGCGAAGGCCAGCACGCAGGACGGTCTGAACCCGTCGCACTGCGGGATCGACGAGATCCACGCCCACAAGAATCACGACCTGCTGAACGTCCTGAAGTCGGCGGCCGGCGCGCGCAAGAATGTGCTGTTCGTCTACACCACAACCGAGGGCTACACCAACCCCGGCCCGTGGGGCGAGATCCGGCACTTCGCCAAGCAGGTGCTCCAGGGCGTGGTCGAAGCCGATCACTTCCTGGCCGTCTACTTCGCCTTGGACGACGAGGACAAGACCGCCGGCATTGAGGCCGACGGCGACTTCGACGAAACGAAGTGGATCAAGGCGAACCCCCTGATGGAGGTTAATCCCCTCCTGATGAAGGAGATCCGGAAGGAGGCGGTCGAGGCGAAGGCTATGCCCGGGCGCCACGCCGAATTCAAGATCAAGCGCCTGAACCGACCGTCCGCCGCTGCCGGCGGCTGGGTCAACCTGGTCAAGTGGAAGGCCTGCAAGGGCGCCGTCGACCTGGAATGGCTGCGGCAGTTCCCCTGCTGGGGCGGCCTCGACCTCGCCAGCACGCGCGACCTGACCTCGTTCCGGCTGGTCTGGAACGTCAACGGCGTGCTCTACACGCATGGCTGGCGGTTCGTGCCGGCGGCCGCGGTGGTCGGGCGCACCGAGCGAGGCCTGGTCCCTTACCAGGCCTGGGTGGAAGGTGGATTCCTGATTGAGGCCGGCGCCGAGGTCACCGACTACGACGCGGTGCAGGCCTGCATCCTGGCGACCAAGGCTCGCTTCAACATCCAGATGATCGGCTACGACTCCTGGAATGCGAAACAGCTGGTGCAGAAGCTGCAGGCCGAGGAAGTGCCGCTGCAGGAATTCATCCAGGGCGGCAAGAGCTACCACCCTGCTATGCAGGCGCTGGAGCTGGCCTACGTCGAGGGCAACCTCGCGCACGGCAGCGACCCGGTCCTGAACTGGTGCGCATCGAACCTGGTGGCACGCACGGACCCGAATATGAACACGGCGCCGGACAAGAAGCGTGCGCCCGAAAAGATCGACGACATGGTCGCGCTGCTGATGGCCATTGGCGTGATGCAAACGGTCGAACCGCAAGAAAATATTGATGACTTCCTCAAGGCCCCGATCAGCGCATGAACATTCTTAATTCCTTCCGCAGCTGGTGGGGGCGCGGTGGAGCAATCGCCGAAACGACCGGCTCCCAGTCGGGCGTACCCGCCGCCCCGCTCATTCCAGAGACGGCGAACGTGACCGTCGACGGCGCCCTGCAGATCAGCACCGTTTGGGCGTGCATCGACCGCCGGGCAATGACGGTCGCCAGCCTGCCATTCTTCGTGTACGAGCAAAAGAACGGGGAGAAGGTCCTGGCGCGCTCGTCCCGTCTGTACTCGATCCTGCACGACTCCCCCAACAGCAGAATGACGCCGTTCGAATTCTGGCGCGCCATGATGATGAACCACGATCTGCGGGGCAACGCATACGCGCGCATTGATCGCGACGAGGCTGGCGAGGTCCTGGCCATGTGGCCGATGCCGGCCGATCAGGTCGAGCCTAAGGTTTTACCCGATGGTTCAATGGTCTACCTGTATTCGTTCGCGAACGATGTGGCGGTGCTGGCCGCCGAGAACGTGCTCCACCTGAAGAACCTCGGGAACGGCACGGTCGGGTTGGCGAAGCTGGAGTTCATGCGCGCCACCACCGACGAGGCAGCGAAGGCCCAGGGCGCCGCGAGCAAGGTGTTCGGCTCCGGCGGCAAGCCTACCGGCATCCTCATGATCGACAAGGTGCTGAAAGACGACCAGCGCGCTGCAGTCGCGGCGAACTTCGCCGGAATGGCCGAGGGCAATACCTCGCGACTATACGTGCTCGAAGCCAACATGAAGTACGAGCAGCTGAGCATGTCGCCTGAGCAGCAGCAGCTTCTGGAGACGCGCAACTACGGCGTGGCCGAACTGTGCCGCTGGCTCGACACGCCGCCGGTCCTGGTGCACCACTCGAACGTTACTGCTTGGGGCACCGGGATCTACGAGATCAAAGACGGCTTCTATACGCTGGCGATCCGCCCGATGGTCATCAACATCGAGCAGGCGGTGCGCAAGCGCGTGATGACGCCGCGCCAGCGCGCCACGATGACGGTCGAGTTCAGCCTCGACGCTTTACTACGGGGCGACCCGACCAAGCGCGCCGACATCAACGCGAAGAACGTACAGAACGGCCTGAAGTCGCGCGCCGAGATCCGGCAGTTGGAAGGCGACCCATACATCCCGGGTACCGACGTCTTGACAGCGCAGAGCAACCTGCTCCCACTCGACATGCTCGGCAAGGTAAAGCCGGCTGCTGCTGGTGGTGATGGCTCGAACATCGCTCAATAAGGAATCACATGGAACGCAAAGCACTACTGCTCGCCGATGCACAGATCAAGCTGGAAGACGACGACAACACTTTCGTGGGCTATGCCTCGACCTTCGGCAACGTGGACTCCTACGGCGACACGATCGTCAAGGGCGCCTACAAGGAAACGCTGAAGATCAACGGCATGCCGAAGATGTTCTTCAACCACGACTCCAACGCTGTCCCGATCGGTAAGTGGGTCAAGGCAGCGGAGGACGATTACGGCCTGCTGCTGACTGGCGAGTTCACGCCCGGCAACACACTGGCCGCCGAGGTGAAGGCAGCGTTGAAGCACGGCACCGTCGATTCGATGAGTATCGGCTATGCGCTGCGCAAGGGCGACTACGTGGACACGGAAGGCGGTCGCACCATCAAGAAGGTCGCGCGCCTGGCCGAAACCTCGATCGTTACTTTCCCGGCCGACAAGTTCGCCCGCGTCGACCTGTCGAGCGTGAAGTTCGCCGATGAGATGGCGGAGATCGAAACCATTCGAGATTTTGAAATGTTCCTGCGGGATGCGGGACAGTTCAGCAAAGGGGCGGCGCAAGCGCTGACCGCCCGCGCCAAGGCGCTGTTCACCCTGCGGGATGCAGGCGACAACGACAAAGCGAAAAGCACCGAGGCCGCGATCGTCGCGCGCCTGGAAGCGCTCAGCCGATAAACCCGCATCAAACCAGACAGGCCGCCTTGAGCGGCTTTTTTTACGCCCAAAGGAAAACAATGTCCGACCAAATCATGAAGGCGCTCGACGGCGTCGAAGCGAAACTGACCGCCATGGCCACCAAGGCTGACGGCGAAATGGCAACCCTCGGCAAGGTCTCGCAGGAGACCAAGGCCGCTATCGACGCAATCGGCGTCGAACAGCGCACGCTCGCCGAACGTCTGCTGGCCGTCGAGCAGAAAGGCTCGGCGCAGCAGGACCAAGCCCCGGCCGAAAAGTCGCTGGGCGAGCAGTTCGTGCAGGGCGCCCAGTACAAGAGCGTCCAGGACGCTGGCGTCTCCACTCAGTTCGGCCGTGTGTCGATGGAAGTGAAGAACACCGTCACCAACGCGATCGCCAATACCTTCAGCGAACGTCGCCCTGGTATCGTCGAAAACGCCTTCCGCGTATTCACCATCGCAGACCTGCTGACCTCGATTCCGACCAGCGCGAACGCGATCGACTGGGTGCGTGAGAACGTCTTTACGAACAATGCCGCCGAAGTGGCCGAGGGCCTGCAGCTGCCGCAGACCAGCATCACGTTCGCAAATGCCACCATGCCGGTGCAGAATATTGGTCACTTCATCAAGATCACCCGCCAGCTGTCGATGGACAACGCCGCCATGGCCGCATTCATCAACCGCCGCATGGTCTACGGCGTGAACCTGCGCGCTGAAACCCAGCTGATCGGCGGCAACGGCACCAACCCGAACCTGTCGGGCCTGACCCTCGCCGGCAACTTCACCGCACACGGCTACACCGCAGCGTCGCTGACCGCCGCGCAGCTGTCGCCGACCAACCGCTTCGACCTGATCGGCAAGATGATCGGCGACTGCGCGCTGTCCGACTACCCGGCCGACGTCGTTATTGTCAACACCGGCGACTGGTGGTCGATGCGTCTGGCGAAAGACGGCCAAGGCCGCTACCTGCTGGGCGACCCTGCATTGCCAGGCGTGCCCACCCTGTTCGGCCGCCCCGTCGTGGCTTCGAACGCGA
>Ga0213836_101317_pt1 | contig 15124 bp, 11 predicted proteins | sample SWPATP03_FD_160578 | JGI IMG/M metagenome (GOLD analysis project Ga0213836, IMG submission 160578) | Coastal seawater microbial communities from Marineland, Florida, United States - SWPA TP0 #3 | ecosystem: Environmental > Aquatic > Marine > Coastal | place: USA: Florida | collected 2016-08-05
GCGTGCGGGTTGGCCGAGGACAGCACGGCATTGATCGCGATGCTGACGTCGCCGTCGGTGCCGTTCTTGAAGCCGACCGGCGTCGACAGGCCCGAGGACATCTCGCGGTGGGTCTGCGATTCGGTGGTGCGCGCGCCGATCGCGGTCCAGGCGATCAGGTCGCCCAGGTATTGCGGCGAAATCGGGTCGAGCGCCTCGGTGGCGGTCGGCAGGCCGAGCTCGCAAACATCAATCAAGAACTGCCGTGCGCGTTCCATGCCGACGTCGACCTGGAACGAATCGTCCATGAACGGATCGTTGATATAGCCCTTCCAGCCGGTGGTCGTGCGCGGCTTCTCGAAATACACGCGCATTACCAGCAGCATCGTGTCGGCCACCTCGTCCTGCAGCACCTTGAGGCGGCGCGCATAGTCCAGGCCCGCTTCCGGATCGTGGATCGAGCAGGGGCCGACCACGACGAACAGGCGCTTGTCCTTGCGGTCGAGGATGTCGCGCAGGGCGGCGCGGCCGTTCATGACGGTGGCGGCAGCGCGCTCGGAAAGCGGCAGCTTGGCGTGCAATTCGGTCGGGGTCGGAATGCGCCCGAACGAGGTAACGTTGGTATTTTCGATATCTGGTGTAATCAGCATGGTGCGGTCCGTTGGACAAGTGATCGAAGAGTGTAGCGCCAAACATGGTTGTTTGCAGAAGGCAAGTCAAAAGCAAGGCAGCCGCATGACGGTGTAAGCTGAGGGCATGGACACGAATATACACACCGAACCGTTCCCCGCTGCCCGTTTCATCAAGGAGATCGGCCGCGGCGTCAAAGGCGCGCGCAGCATGACGCGCGAGGACGCCGCCGCCCTCTACGGCGCCATGCTCGATGGCCGCGTCTCCGACCTGGAATTGGGCGCGATCCTGCTCGCCATGCGCATCAAGGGAGAATCCGTCGACGAACTGGCCGGCTTCATGGATGCCGCGGAACGCTCGTTCGCGCCGCTGCCGGCGCCGCCGGGCGAATTCGCGCCGGTGCTGATACCCAGCTATAACGGCGCACGCAAGCTCGCCAACCTGACCCCGCTGCTGGCGCTGCTGCTCGCGCGCGAAGGCGTGCCGACCCTGGTGCATGGCGTGCGGACCGATCCGGGCCGCGTCACCACGGCCGAGATCCTGGCCGAGCTGGGCCTGGCCGAAGCCTGCACCAGCGCCGCCGTGCACGACGCCTTCGCAGAGGGACGGCCCGCCTTCATGCCGATCGAGACGCTGGCGCCGACCCTGGCCCACATGCTCTCCCTGCGCCGCATCCTCGGCGTGCGCAACTCGACCCATACGATCGTGAAAATCCTGCAGCCGTTCGAAGGCGCGGCCCTGCGCCTGGTGTCGTACACCCATCCGGAGTACCTGCAGGCGCTCGGCGAATACTTCATGAGCGCCGCGCCGCCCGGGCGCGGCGATGCCTTCCTGATGCGCGGGACGGAAGGGGAGACGGTCGCCAACCCGCACCGCGCGCAGCAGATCGACTGGTTCCATGGCGCGCAACGCACGGTCCTGGTCGAGCGCGACGCGCCGGCCGACGTGCTGGCCGAGGTGCCCGAGGCGCGCGACGCCGCCGCCACCGCCGCCTGGATCACGCGTGCGCTGCGCGGCGAGGTGCCGGTACCGCCCTCGATCACGGCGCAGGTCGCGGCCTGCGTGCGTGCGGCACGCGCGCTCAGAACTTGACTTAGGGCAATGCGCGCAGGGTGATTTTCTTTCAGTATGGAAAAACGATACCGCAAAGCAATTTTATTGCAAGCCAAACGCCACGAACGCGTTCGGTTTCGTTTTTGATCCGGCGCGCATGAGCCGGTCCACCCAATCTGAAGGAAGACCCGAATGAACAAGACCATCACCCGCAACGTCGTCAGCCTCGCCGCGCTGGCCCTGGCAATCGCCGCGAGCGGCAGCGCCATTGCCGCCGACGCGACCGCCCAGGCAACCGGTACCGTCATTTCACCGATCGACATCACGAAAAGCGCCGACCTGGTCTTCGGCAGCTTCGCTTCCGGCGCAACTGGCGGTACCGTCACCGTGTCCACGCTCGGCGTGCGCGGCAAGACCGGCGATGTGGCCCTGTTCGGTAGCGCGGGCGCCGCGGCAAAGTTCGACGTGACCGGCGAAGGCGGCCTGACCTATTCGATCGTCCTCGTGCCGACCGCGCTGACCAGGAGCGGCGGCACGGAAACGATGAGCTTCACGGCGCAGAGCGACATCCCCAGCGGGACCCTGGCCGGCACCGGCGCCAGCGGGGCCCAGAGCTTCTTCGTTGGTGGCGAGCTGACCGTTGCCGCAGGCCAGGCGCCCGGCACCTACGCGGGCTCGGTCACGGCAACGGTCGCCTACAACTAAGGAAGCAGGCAGCGGGGCAACCCGCTCCTGGCCATGCCGGTACGCAGCGACCGCTTCATCCCGCGCGCGAGCACCGCCGCCCAGGCGCTGCTCGCGTTTGCGCTCGTGTTCACCCCATGCGCTCCCTTCGCGCAGCAGGTCGTGCTGAGCAATACCCGCGGCCTCGACTTCGGACGCTTCGTGGCCGGCAGCGGCGGCACGATCATCCTCAGTCCCTCCGGCTTGCGTTCGCGTACCGGCGGGGTGGTCCTGCTCAATTCCCCGAACGCCGGCCAGGCGGCCTTCAATGCCAGCCGCTCCACGCTCGACCCTGGCGGCAGCGCCGCCGGCGCTACCGCCACCTCCGCCACGGCCGTCATCATTTCCGTGCCAATCAATGGCGCTACCCAACTCAGCAGCGGTGCCAACAGCATGGCCGTCGGCGATTTTCTCACGCCCGACGCGCAGCTAGCGGTCGGGAATGGCGGTGCGACGCTGGCGGTCGGCGCGACCCTGGTCGTGGCGCCGAACCAGCCGCCTGGCAATTATTCCGGAAGCTTTTCCATCATCGTCAACCACCAGTAACCCGTGCCGCCGCCGCGCACCGAGAGGACATCGTCATGCCTTATTCCGCGTTTGGATCGAACCTTGCCGCACGTTGTGCGCTCGCCTGCCTGCTGCTGGCGCCCTTGCTGCCCGCGCGCGCCGAGCTGATGCTGCACCCGACGCGCATCGTGTTCGACAAGAACACGCGCGCGACCCAGATCGAGCTGATCAACAACGGAAATATACCGGCCAGCTATCGCATCTCGCTGGTCAACCGCCGCATGACGGAAACCGGCCAGTTCGAGGCGGCCGAGACCGCGCAGGACGGAGAACGCTTCGCCGACGAGATGTTGCGCTATTCCCCGCGCCAGATCACCTTGCAGCCCGGCACCGCCCAGACCGTGCGCGTGATGCTGCGCAAGCCGGCCGAGCTGGCCGAGGGCGAGTACCGCTCGCACCTGCAGTTCGACAAACTGCCGGATGTCGAGGGCAGCGCCAGCATCGAGCGTCGGGGCGCCGACGCCACCCAGATCGGCGTCGTGTTGAACGCGCTGGTGGGCGCCTCGGTCCCGGTGATCGTGCGCCATGGCGCCCTTGATACCCGCGTGAAGCTGGCAGGGCTTGCACTGGGGACGATTGATGCCAGGCACGCACAGCTCGCGCTGCAATTCGAGCGCGAAGGCAATGGCTCGGTGTACGGCGACGTCAGCGTCACCTTCACGCCAAACAATGGCAAGCCGCACAGCCTGGCCCGGGTCGGCGGCATTGCCGTCTACACGCCCAACCGCATCCGCACAACCACGCTGCCGCTGCAGGTGCCGGAGGGCCTGGCGCTGGCGGCCGGTACGCTCGAGGTCAGCTACCGCGACCGGCCAGAGGGTGGCGGCAAGCTGCTGGCGCAGTCCAGCCTGAACCTGCCGTGAATGCCGCGTCGGCAGCCTTCCGGTGGGCACCACGCATTCACACACCATGGCGGCATGTCGCGCCGGCCTGGTGCTCGCGGCGCTGGCGCTGCCGCCGGCATGCCCGAGCGCCGTCGCGGCTGCATCCGCGCAGGCGAGCGAAGCGAACATGGTCCTGCTGGAGGTTCGCCTTGGCGACACGGTGTTGTCCGACGCGGTCATGGCTTACGAGTTCGGGCGCGACGTCTACCTGCCGCTGGGCGAACTGGCGCGCCTGCTGACCCTGGCCATCCGCGTCGAGCCCGACGCGGGCCGTGCCAGCGGCTACCTCCTTTCCGAGCAACGCAATTTCAGCCTTGACGTGCAGGCGCGGACAGTCGAGATCGCAGGCCGCCGCGAAGCGTTCGAGCCCGCGCAGGTCAGGCCCGACGGGGGCGAGATCTACGTCGCCAGCCGCCTGCTGGCGCGCTGGCTGCCGGTCGACCTCGACGTCGACCTGCCGAGCCTGGCGCTGAAGGTACGCCCGCGCGAACAGTTGCCGCTTCAGGCGCGCCAGCAGCGGCGCGAACGTGGCAGGCTGCCGGGGTCGCCCGGCGGCTATGTCGATCCCGGCTATCCGCGCCTGGCCACGCCCTACCGCCTGGCCGGCGTCCCCTTCATCGACCAGACGCTGGCCTTCGGTCTCGACCAGCGTGGCGCGGGCCGCACTACGGCGGGCTCCTGGACTGCGTTCCTGACCACCGATTTGCTGGGCATGGAAGCGGCCTTGTACGCCAGCCGCGACCTGCATGCCGGTGCGTCCAGGCCACGCCTGACGCTCGGGCGCCACGACCCCGATGCCGGCCTGCTCGGGCCGCTGGGGGCAAGCAGCGTGCTGCTCGGCAGTGTGCCGGTGCCGGGCGTGGCCAACATCGCGCGCAGCAGCGCGAGCGGCAACGGGATCGCGCTCAGCAACCGTCCACTCGACCAGCCCACCAGCTTCGACCGCCACACGCTGCAGGGCGACCTGGCGCCGGGCTGGGACGTCGAGCTGTACTACAACGAGGCGCTGGTGGGCGTGCGCCAGGCGGGAGCGGACGGCAAGTACAGCTTCGAGGACCAGCCGCTGGCCTATGGCCCGAACGAGTTCCGCCTGGTGTTCCACGGGCCGCTCGGGCAACTGCGCGTCGAGCGTCAGTCCTTCCTGCTGGAACAGTCGGCGCTGCGGCGCGGCGCCCTGTTCTACGACCTGGCCGCCCACCGCGACCGCGCGGGACGCGAACGGGTGTTGGCCCAGTTCGAGTGGGGCCTGGGCACCTACCTGAACGCCACCGCCGGCTGGCAGCGCCTGCCGCTGTTCGATGCCACGCGCAGCTACGCCAAGCTTGGCCTGCGCAGCTACCTGAACAGCGTCATCCTGACCGCCGACGCGGTGCGGGCCGACGACGGCGGCAAACTGGCACAGCTGGGAGTGAAGACGCAGGTCGCTGGCGTCGCGCTGTCGGCCAGCCGCGCGCGCCTCGACGGCTTCACCAGCGAATTCTTCACCCCTGGCGGCGACCCGGTGCGCACCCGCGACGAGCTGCGTGCCGAAGGCCTGCTGCGGCTTGGCGGCGCCCACTTCTTTCCGCTGTCGCTGCAGCTCAGGCAAGACGTGCTGGCATCCGGCGCGGTGCAGCGCGACGTCCAGGCGCGCCTGTCGGCCTATGGCAATGGCACCGCGCTCAGCAATGCGCTGCGCTGGCAGTCCCTGGGCGGTGTGGACAGGGGGCGCGCGGACGGTTCGTTCCAGATAAGCCGCAGGGTGGCCGGCATCGGCTTGACGGGCCAGCTGAACTACATGCTGGCCCCTGTAGACCGGCTCGTGAATGCGACCGCCGCGGCCGACTGGGGTCTCGGCAATGGCTACACGCTGAACCTGGGCCTGACACGCATGTTCCAGGAGCGTGAACTGCGCGCGTCCGGGTCGCTCAACAAGAGCCTGGGCAGTGTTGGCCTGGGCCTGAGCGGCTTCTATTCGAACCGCCGCGAGTACGGCATCGGCGTGCGCCTGTTCATGGCCATGGGGCTGGAGCCGCGCGGCAGGCGCCTGTTGCGGGAAGCGCAGCCGATGGCGAACATGGGCGCGGGATCGGTCCGCGTCTTCCTCGACAAGAACCTGAACGGTGTCAAGGACGCGGGCGAGGAGGGGATCGCCGGCGCCGGCTTCACCGTCAACAGCGCCCATCACGGGGTGCGCACGGATGCGGCGGGGCTGGCCTGGCTGCCGCGCCTGCCTGCCAGCCGGCATACCGACATCGGGCTCGACCCGGACACCCTGGAAGACCCGCAGTGGCAAGCGCAGGTGAAGGGCGTGCGCATCGTGCCGCGTCCCGGCAAGGTCAACCAGATCGATTTTGCGGTCAGTATCACTGGCGAGGTGGACGGCACGACCTACTTGCTCAGAAAAGGCGCCCGGCGCCCAGTTGGTGACCTGCAACTCGAGCTGGTCGATGCTGCGCACAGGGTCGTTGCCACCATCACCAGTGCAGCCGACGGCTACTATGTCATGACCGGTATCTTCCCTGGAAAATATGTCTTGCGGGTTTCGCCGGAACAGCTGCAGCGTCTCGGCTTGATGGATCCTGGCGTGCAGGCCATCACGATCGGCGCCGACGGTACCGTGCTCAATGGCCGAGACCTCGACGTACGCCCGCTCGATGACGCATGAACCTGTGGAACGTTTACAATGGCCGGTTTGAATCTGGCGGTAGTAGCTCATGGCAAAACAATTCGATGTAGCGGTAATCGGCGCAGGCGCGGCCGGAATGATGTGCGCGGCGATCGCCGGCGCACGCGGCAAGCGCGTGGTGCTGATCGACCACGCCGAGAAGCTGGCCGAGAAAATCCGCATCTCCGGCGGCGGACGCTGCAATTTCACCAACATCAACGCGGGACCGGCTAATTTTTTGTCGGAGAACCCGCACTTCTGTAAAAGCGCGCTGTCGCGCTACACGGCGCAGGACTTCCTGGCGCTGGTGAAAAAGCACCGCATCGGCTACCACGAAAAGCACCGCGGCCAGCTCTTCTGCAACGACTCGAGCGAGCAGATCATCGCCATGCTGAAAGCCGAATGCAGCGCCGCCGAAGTCAACTGGCGCATGCCGTGCAAGGTGCATGGCATCACGAAACAGGAAGACGGCTACCTGATCGACACCGACCACGGCGACATCGAAGCCGAGAGCGTCGTGATCGCCACCGGCGGCCTGTCGATCCCGAAAATCGGCGCGACCGACTTCGGCTATCGCATCGCCACCCAGTTCGGCCTGCCGTTGATCGAGGCGCGTCCGGGCCTGGTGCCGCTGACCTTCGACGGCCCGAGCTGGGAAGCGTTCGCGCCGCTGGCTGGCATCGCCCTCGAAGTGGAGGTATCGACCGGCTCCGGCAAAGGCAAGAACGCCAAGCGTGGCCTGTTCCGCGAAGATTTATTGTTCACCCACCGCGGCCTGTCCGGCCCGGCGATCCTGCAGATTTCCAGCTACTGGGAACCGGGCACGCCGATCGTGGTCAATTTGCTGCCCGAAATGGATGTGGCCGAAGAACTGATCGGCTCGAAAACGACGGTCAAGAAGCAACTCGGCAACGTGCTGACGCAATGGCTGCCGACCCGCCTGGTCGACGGCCTGCTGCTGGCCAACGGCCTGGCTGCCGACGCCCGCCTGGCCGACATGCCCGACGCCAAGCTGCGCAAGCTCGGCGATGCCATCAACCGCTGGGCCATCGTCCCGACCGGCTCCGAAGGCTACCGCAAGGCCGAGGTGACCCTGGGCGGCGTCGACACCCGTGCCTTGTCGCAGCAAACGATGATGGCCAAAGACGTTCCCGGCCTGTATTTCATCGGCGAGGCTGTCGACGTCACCGGCTGGCTCGGCGGCTACAATTTCCAGTGGGCCTGGGCCTCCGGCTACGTCGCCGGCCAGAGCGTTTAAAGGCTTTTCCTAACCGGAGTCTGCAGCGTATCCCGTAGGGTGGGCACTCCGTGCCCACGCGGATCACGCACCCCAATAACGGCCCAGCCGTAGCTTCCCGCAGCCTTGACAAACCCTGTATCAAATTCATCACACCGGCGTAATCTCTTCCACTGCTCCCCAAAAGCTGCTAGAATTTCGTTCTTCCCAAATCCAACGGTTTCATTTTTACATGACCACTATCCGCCTTAAAGAAAACGAGCCGTTCGAAGTCGCAATGCGTCGCTTCAAGCGCACCATCGAAAAAACTGGTCTGCTGACCGAACTGCGCGCACGCGAGTTCTACGAAAAGCCAACTGCAGAGCGTAAGCGCAAGCTTGCCGCTGCCGTGAAGCGCCACTACAAGCGCATCCGCAGCCAGCAACTGCCTAAGAAACTGTACTAAGACTGTCCAGCCGGGCTTGAACCGGTGACAGAGCAAAAGGCTCGTCCCGGCAGCCGCTAGGAAGTCCTGTAAACCCGCCCTGGTTGTTACCCCGGCGGGTTTTGTTGTTTGTAACCCATTAACGAGAGGATCGCCATGAGTCTGAAAGAACAAATCACGAACGACATGAAAGCGGCGATGCGCGCCAAGGAAGCGGGCAAGCTGAACACGATCCGCCTGATCCTGGCCGACATCAAGCGCAAGGAAGTCGACGAGCAGATCGAGCTGAACGACGACCAGACCGTGGCCATCGTCGAAAAGATGATCAAGCAGCGCAAGGACTCGATCAGCCAGTTCGAAGCCGGCAACCGCCAGGACCTGGCCGACATCGAAAAAGCCGAACTGGAAGTGCTGGTCACCTACATGCCGGCCGGCCTGTCGGACGAGGAAATCGCGGCCGAAGTCACCGCCGCCGTGGCCGCCTCGGGCGCCGCCGGTCCGCAGGACATGGGCAAGGTGATGGCGATCGTCAAGCCGAAGCTGGCTGGCCGTGCCGACATGACGGTCGTCTCGACTCTGGTCAAGAAAGCACTGTCCGGCGCGTGATGCAACACAAACGGGCTGGTCTTACCCGGGCTTGTTGTAAATCAATTTACGGCAGGCCCTGCGGTATAGTCTGACCTTAGACAAACACGGTGTAAGCCTCCCAAGTGATTCCGCAATCCTTCATTACCGATTTGCTCAATCGCGTCGACATCGTCGACGTGGTCGGGCGCTACGTCCAGCTCAAAAAGGGCGGCGCCAATTACATGGGGCTGTGTCCTTTCCATAGCGAAAAGTCTCCCAGCTTCACCGTCAGCCCCACCAAACAGTTCTATCACTGCTTCGGTTGCGGCGCCCATGGCACCTCGATCGGTTTCCTGATCGAATACTCGGGCATGGGCTTCGTCGATGCCGTCAAGGACCTGGCCCAGAACGTGGGCATGGTCGTGCCCGAGGCCGACGACAAGATCCCGCCGCTCCAGCGCGCCGCCCAGCAGGCGCAATCGCAGTCGATGTCGGAAGCGCTCAGCGCGGCCTGCGACTACTACCGCGCCCAGCTGAAAACCGCGCCGAACGCGATCGCCTATTTAAAGAAGCGTGGCCTGACCGGCGAAGTCGCCGCCCGCTTCGGCATGGGCTATGCCCCCTCCGGCTGGGACAACCTGCGCACCGTCTTCCCGGATTACGATGCGCTGGCGCTGGTCGAGTCCGGCCTTGTCATCGACAAGGTGGATGAGGACGGCAGCAACAAGAAGCGCTACGACCGTTTCCGCGAACGCATCATGTTCCCGATCCGCAACACCAAAGGCCAGGTGATCGGCTTCGGTGGCCGCGTGCTCGATAGTGGCGAACCGAAATACCTGAACTCCCCGGAAACCCCGCTGTTCCAGAAGGGCCTGGAACTGTACGGCCTGTTCGAAGCGCGCCAGGCCGTGCGCGACGCCGGCTATGTGCTGGTGACCGAAGGCTATATGGACGTCGTCGCGCTGGCCCAGCTCGGCTTCCCGCAAGCGGTCGCCACCCTCGGCACCGCCTGCACCAGTACCCACGTGCAAAAGCTGCTGCGCCAGACGGATAACGTCATCTTCAGTTTCGACGGCGACAAGGCCGGCCGCAAAGCCGCACGGCGGGCGCTGGAAGCCTGCCTGCCGCAAGTATCCGACAACAAGACCATCCGCTTCCTGTTCTTGCCCCAAGACCATGACCCGGACAGTTTCGTACGCAAATTCGGCGCCGATTCCTTTGCCCAGGAAATCAACGACGCGATGCCATTGTCGCAATTCCTGCTGCGCGAAGTGACGGGCGATCACGACCTGTCGACGCCGGAAGGCCGCGCCGCCACCCAGTACGACGCCAAGCCGCTGCTGCAGTCGATGACGCCGTCCTCGCTGCGCCTGCAAATCGTGCGCGGTTTGGCCAGCCTCACGGAATCGTCGCCGGCCGAGATCGAATCCTTGTTTGAATTGTCCAAGCCGGTATCGGTCGCGAAAAAAGCGCCGCCGCGCCAGGGACGTCCGGAACCGGTCGGCCTCGAGCTGCAAATCGTGCGCCTGCTGGTCGCGCATCCGGCGCTGTCGCTCGACCTCGACGAGACGGCGCTGCAAGCCTTCGATTATTTTGGCGAGGACGCGGCGGACGCCTTGCGCTACCTTGTTGGCGTGGCGCAAGCGCTGGGCGAATACGGCAACTTCGCGGCACTGTCCGAGCAGTTGAAAGAGGGCGGCAACAGCTACGATCGCATCATCGCGGAAATTGCTTCCGAGCCTGAATCGGACCTCGACGCCAACCGGGTCTTCCTGGTCAGCGCTGTGCGGGAAATCAAGAAAGACGCGCTAAAAAAAGAGTTGAATCAGTTGTTTTCAAAGGGGCTGACCCCAGATCAGGTGAGTGCTCGCTATCGCGAAATCACAGCCCAGCTGCAGGTCCTGGAGCGTGAAGAGGCCGCTGCGGCGACCATCCGCTGAGCCCGTGTCGTTAAGTCAACAAGTGGCCCTTGTGCAACTTGGAAAAAGAGGGGTGCGTGCTATAATAAAACGCTAACTATTGCAACCTTTGAAACGAATTTCGTGTCAAAAGGGGCGTGGAGTTTCAGTTAGCGCAGCAGTGTTGTACGCTGTATGCAGCGTGATGTAAGGTAACAAAACTTTATCTTTAACCATCGTAAAGTTCGTCGTTGTGACATCGAAAGCGCCTGTGCCAACCAAGAAACCCGAACCCATCGTGGCTGCCAAAACCACCAGAGCGTCCGCCAAGGCGGACAATGCACAAGACAAGGCGGAAGTGCGTACCGACGTCCCGCCTGGCGTCAGCCAAACGACCGATGCCGCCACCCTGGCCGCCATCGATACGTCGGGCTACGTGTTGCCCTCCGTGAAAGTCCCGGGGCGCCGCGGTCGCAAGCCTAAAGAATTCACGCCCGAAAACGACGAAGTCGCCGCCCTGAATGCGGTCGAACGCGCCGAACTCAAAGCCGTCGACAAGGCCAAGGCCAAAGACCGCAAGGCCAAAGAAAAAGCCTTGCTGAAAGACGCGTTCGCCTCGGACACCGAAGCGAGCGAAGAAGAGATCGAGCTGCGCCGCCAGAAGCTGAAAGCGCTGATCAAGAACGGCAAGGAACGCGGTTTCCTCACCTACGCGGAAATCAACGACCACCTGCCCGACAACATCGTCGATCCGGAAGCGATCGAAGGCATCATCGGCACCTTCAACGACATGGGCATTGCCGTGTACGAACACGCGCCCGATGCCGAATCGCTGCTGCTGTCCGACAATGTCGCCACCGTCACCAGCGATGACGAAGCCGAGGCCGCCGCCGAGGCCGCGCTCTCGACCGTCGACTCCGACTTCGGCCGCACCACCGACCCCGTGCGCATGTACATGCGCGAAATGGGCTCGGTCGAGCTGCTGACCCGCGAAGGCGAAATCGAGATCGCCAAACGCATCGAAGACGGCCTGCGCGACATGATCCAGGCCATCTCGGCCTGCCCGGTCACGATCGCCGAAATCATCTCCGCCTCCCAGCGCATCGACGCCGACGAAATCAAGATCGACGAAATCGTCGACGGCCTGGTCGAAGAAGAAGGCGCGGAACTCACCTCGCCATCGGCCGTCGTTGGGTCCAGCGACGATGACGAGGAAGACGAAGACGCCGAAGCCGAGGAAGAGGGCGAGGAAGAAGAAGCTGCCGCCACCCCAGGCGCCGCCGGCTTCTCCGCCGAGCAGCTCGAAGCGCTGAAAGTGGCCGCACTGGCCAAGTTCAGCACCATCGAGCAGCAGTTCGACAAGATGCGCAAGGCCTACGAAAAGGACGGCTACAACTCGAAAGCCTACGTCAAGGCGCAGGAAGCCATTTCCGACGAGCTGCTGGGCATCCGTTTCACGGCCAAGGTGGTCGAAAAGCTGTGCGACACCCTGCGCGGCCAGGTCGACGAAGTGCGCCACATCGAAAAGCAGATCCTCGACGTCGCCGTGAACCGCTGCGGCATGCCGCGCGCCCACTTCATCAAAGTCTTCCCGGGCAACGAAACGAACCTGGAATGGGTCGACGGCGAAGTCAACGCCGGCCACGCCTACAGCGCCATCCTCGGCCGCAACATCCCGACGATCAAGGAACTGCAGCAGCGCCTGATCGACCTGCAAGCGCGCGTCGTGCTGCCGCTGCCGGACCTGCGCAACATCAACCGCCAGATGGCGGCCGGTGAAATGAAGGCCCGCAAGGCCAAGCGCGAAATGACCGAGGCCAACCTGCGCCTCGTGATCTCGATCGCCAAGAAGTACACGAATCGCGGCCTGCAATTCCTCGACCTGATCCAGGAAGGCAATATCGGCCTGATGAAGGCGGTCGACAAGTTCGAATACCGCCGCGGCTACAAGTTCTCGACCTATGCGACGTGGTGGATCCGCCAGGCCATCACCCGCTCGATCGCCGACCAGGCGCGCACCATCCGTATTCCGGTGCACATGATCGAAACCATCAACAAGATGAACCGCATCTCGCGCCAGATCCTGCAAGAGACGGGCGCCGAGCCGGATCCGGCGACGCTGGCCATCAAGATGGAAATGCCGGAAGACAAAATCCGGAAGATCATGAAGATCGCGAAAGAGCCGATCTCGATGGAAACGCCGATCGGCGACGACGACGATTCGCACCTGGGCGACTTCATCGAGGACAACAACACGCTGGCGCCATCGGACGCGGCCCTGCACGCCTCGATGCGCGGCGTGGTCAAGGACGTGCTGGACTCGCTGACCCCGCGTGAAGCGAAGGTGCTGCGCATGCGTTTCGGCATCGAGATGTCCACCGACCACACGCTGGAAGAGGTCGGCAAGCAGTTCGACGTCACCCGCGAGCGCATCCGCCAGATCGAAGCGAAGGCCCTGCGCAAGCTGCGGCATCCGTCGCGGTCGGACAAGCTGAAGAGCTTCCTCGAGGGCAGCAGCTAATAGTTTTCGCTGAGCCTTGACGTACCCGCAGTAAAAGCAATATCCTCTCGCCACTCTGCTTCTCGGTATCGCACCGTTGGGCAGGCGGCGAGAAGTTTTTTGTCGTACCGATTTCTGGGCCTCTAGCTCATGCTTGGTTAGAGCAGCGGACTCATAATCCGTTGGTGCCGTGTTCGACTCACGGGAGGCCTACCAAGATATGCAACAGCAAGCGCAATGCGCCGCCTGTGCTGTGGGCAGACGCGCAGCGAAAGTACCTACTAACTTTCGTGCGCTTTTGTCTTTCTGAAACATCTGGGTTCCCTTCCTTCCCCGTTGTCGCCAGATACTTACCAGTAGTGAGAATCTCTGATTTCCCATCGTTCTAATTACTGGCACAATAGAGTTCTTACCTGCAACGTGTAGAGCGCCTGAGTTCCATGGAAATCAATTCGCGCACCGGCGAGTTCGTGCATGCGGCGACTGAAAGCGCGTTCCTGAAACATAAGCAGGAGCAAACCCAGTCCCTGCTGGCATTCACGCTGACCTTCTGCACCGTCTTTTACGTCAGCTTTTTCGTCACCGACGTAGCCGCGCTCGGCTGGGGCGCTGACACGAAAACCCTGCTGGCCGCGCGCCTGCTGGTCGGGGCTACCAGCGCCGGCTGCGCCTGGCTGGCCTGGCGCCGCGCATTCTCGGTGCGCAGCACGCGGATCGCGGCGTCGGTCGCGGAAGCCATGGCGCTGGGGTGCTTCATGTTTATCGCGGTCCTGCGTCCCGCTGAATTCCACTGGCATGCCATGTCGCTGGCGATCATGCTGGTGGTGGTCTACCTGTACATCCCGAACCGACTGCGCTATGCGACGATCCTGGCCGTCGCGGCAACACTTGCATTCGTCGTGCTGGCAGGGGAGTACGGCCGGCTGTCCGCGGCCGACAAATTGACGATGGGGATGTTGCTGGTCCTGGTCAACACCTTCGGCTTCCTGGCCGCGCGCCGCTTCAATTATGTGTCGCGCGAAGAATTTCGTTCCTGGTCGGTGCTCAAGCATGCGGCCGAGCGCGATCACTTGACCGGCTGCTACAACCGCCGCTACCTGCACGAGCAGTTGATGGGCGCCGTGCCGGAGGCGAGCAGCCTGAGCGTTGTCCTGTGCGACATCGACCACTTCAAGCGCATCAACGATACCCACGGCCATGGCGACGGCGACCTGGTCTTGCGCGGTTTCGCCCGCATCCTGGAGGACGCCACGCGCGACGGCGTCGACAGCGTGGTGCGCTACGGCGGCGAAGAATTCCTGATCGTCATGCCGGGAACGGATCTCGCAGGCGGCGTCGCCCTCGCTGAACACCTGCGCGTCACCCTGGCCGCGGTCGCAGTCGTGTCGAACGACGGCGTCACGCGCTTGCGGGCCACGGCGAGTTTCGGCGTCGCCACGATCGACCTTGCGCAGCTGCGCCTGGACGCGCCGCTGCGCCACCTGATTTCGGCGGCCGACGAGCTGATGTACCGGGCCAAGAGGAATGGCCGTAACCGCATCGAATCGCTGCAGCTCGCGGGCGCGGAACGCAGGTCAGCGCGTGCCGTTCGTTAAGGAGACCTGGGTCAGCACGCCCTGGCGGTCGAGGCTGTAGCGCTCCAGGTCGCTCGCCAGGAACAGGTTCCCGCTGTAGGCGGCGCGCGCTTCGGCTTCGAGCGCGGCCATCGACAGGCCGTTGCTGCCCTGCTGGTAGCGCGGGCTGAAGTGGGTCAGGATCAGGTTCGGAATGCCGGCCTCCTGCGCGAAGGCGGCGGTGGCGCGCGCCGAGCTGTGCTGCGGGCCGGGGCCGACTTTCTGCAGCACCTCTTCGGTATAGGTCGCTTCGTGCACCAGCAGCTGGGCGTCCTTGGCCTGCCCGGCCAGCAGGGACGGGGTGTCGTTGTCGCCGGCGACGATGATCTTGCGTTGCCTGCGCCCCGGCAGGATGTAGTCGGCGCTGCGCGCCACGCGGCAGTCGGGCAGGTCGATGTCTTC
>Ga0213836_101319_pt1 | contig 15110 bp, 13 predicted proteins | sample SWPATP03_FD_160578 | JGI IMG/M metagenome (GOLD analysis project Ga0213836, IMG submission 160578) | Coastal seawater microbial communities from Marineland, Florida, United States - SWPA TP0 #3 | ecosystem: Environmental > Aquatic > Marine > Coastal | place: USA: Florida | collected 2016-08-05
CTTCGCCAGCACCGCCGCCTTTCGTTCAGGTGAGTAAGCCAATCCGTCGTCCCGTCCCGCCCGCCTCAGCATACACTTTCTGCATCAGACGAGGCGACAACTCCCCTGACAGAGGGGGGGAACGCCCCGCAGGGGCGTGGGGGGCAGAAAGCCCCCCCTCCGACGCCGCCCTCAGGCGCAGGCCTCAGCCTCAGCAGTCGTCATCGCCTCCACCGTCGCCTCCAGCGCCAGCAGGATCGAGGCATGCCGGTTCCTGTACTCGCGCGCCGGCAGCAGCACCTCCAGCCCCTCGAACGGGGCCGCCGGCACCGGCCCGCCGGCCTTCAGCATCGCCCGCAACTCGGCCAGCGCCTGCTCCAGCTCGGCCCGGCTGCGCCCGACCGCCACCGCGCCCAGCACCGCCGCCGCCGCCTGGCCCAGCGCGCAGGCCTTCACCTCCTGTGCGAAGCGGCTGATCCGCCCCTCCCGCACATCCAGATCTACCGTCACCGTGGAGCCGCACAGCGGCGAGCGCCGCCGCGCCGAGGCCATCGGTGCCTCCAGCCGCCCGGCATGCGGGATGTCTGCCGCCAGCGCCAGGATGCGCCCGGAATAGAGCTTGATCAGGTCGGAGTCGCTCATGGGCTTTCCCCCTCGGCCGGTCCCCGATAGATAGCCCGTGCCCCCCGGCTTGGAAAGGACGCCCATGGCCTTCGACCCCGCCAGCCTCGCGTATGACGCCAACGGCCTGATCCCCGCCATCGCGCAGGACCACCGCAGCGGCGAGGTGCTGATGCTCGCCTGGATGAGCGCCGAGGCGGTGGCGCGCACGCTGGCCACCGGGCGCGTCACCTACTGGTCGCGCTCGCGCCAGGCCTTCTGGGTCAAGGGCGAGACCTCGGGCCACACCCAGCGGCTGGTCGAGATGCGGCTCGACTGCGACCGCGACTGCCTGTTGTTGCTGATCGAGCAGACGGGCCCGGCCTGCCACACCAACCGGCGGAGCTGTTTCTACACCGCGCTGCGCGACGGCGCCGAGGTCGAGATCCTCAGCCCCGAAGCGTGAGGCCCACCATCGCCGCGACCTCTGCGGGGCTTGCCCCGGCGTCGCGATAGCGCCGGATCGCGCGGGCGTCGTCGCGCTTGGCCAGCCGCTTGCCGGCGGTGTCGCGGATCAGCCGGTGGTGGTGATATCGCGGCTCGGGCAGCTCCAGCAGGAGCTGAAGTACGCGCTGCAAGCCGCTGGTCTCGAACAGGTCTGCACCCCGGACCACCTCGGTGATGCCCTGGGCGGCGTCGTCCACCACCACCGCGAGGTGATAGGAGGTGCCGATGTCGCGCCGCGCCAGCACCACATCGCCGATCTCGCGCGCGAGCCAGCCCGGGTCCACTGCCTGCCGGCCCGGATGCAGCGGCCCGGTCTCGGTGAAGAAGACCGGCCCCGTCAGCGCCAGCGCCTGTGCGAGGTCCAGCCGGATCGCATCGCCCTCGGCGGCCTCGGCCATGGAACGATGCCGGCAGAGGCCAGGATAGGGCCCCGGCAGCGCGCCCTCCTGCGGCGCCGACAGGGCGGCCCGGATGTCGCCCCGGGTGCAGCGGCAGGGATAGCAGACGCCCAGAGCTGCCAGGCGGTCCAGCGCCTGCGCATAGGCCCCTTGCCGCGCGGATTGGCGCATCACCGGCTCGGGCCAGTCGAGCCCGAGCCAGCGCAGGTCCTCGAAGGCCGCCGTCTCGTACTCTGTCCGGCAGCGGGCGCTGTCGATGTCCTCGATCCGCACGAGGAACGTCCCGCCGGCGCTGCGCGCCCGCGCCGCCGCCACCAGCGCCGAATAGGCATGTCCGAGGTGCAACAGCCCCGTGGGCGAGGGCGCAAAGCGCGTCCGATATTCAGGCGGCATCGCGCCCCTGTGCGTCGAGCCAGCCGAGGAAGGCCGCCTTGGCCCGCTCGGTATAGGCGAGATAGCGGTCGCGGCGCCCGCGCCGGCCGCCGCGGGCCTCCACCGGCGGGAACAGGCCGAAATTCACGTTCATCGGCTGAAAGGTCTTCGCCTCGGCGCCGCCGGTGATGTGATGCACGAGTGCGCCCATGGCGGTCTCGGCCGGCGGCGCGGCAAGGGGCCGGCCGAGGATCCCCGCCGCCGCCAGCCGCCCCGCCAGCAGCCCCATGGCGGCCGATTCGACATAGCCCTCGACCCCGGTGATCTGCCCGGCAAAGCGGATGTTGGGCCGGGCGCGCAGCCGCATGCCGGCATCAAGGAGCGTGGGGGAGTTCAGGAAGGTGTTGCGGTGGATGCCCCCCAGTCGCGCGAAGCGCGCCTCCTCCAGACCGGGAATCATCCGTAAGACAGATGTTTGCGCGCCGTACTTCATCTTGGTCTGAAAGCCCACGATGTTGTAGAGCGTGCCCAGCGCATTGTCGCGCCTCAGCTGCACCACGGCCCAGGGCTTGACCTCGGGCGCATGCGGGTTGGTCAGGCCCACGGGCTTCATCGGCCCGTGGCGCAGGGTCTCGCGGCCGCGCTCGGCCATCACCTCGATGGGCAGGCAGCCGTCGAAATAGCCCGCCGTCTCACCGGGTTTGAAGGCGGTCTTTTCGGCCGCGAGCAGGGCGTCGACGAAGGCCTCGTACTGCGCGCGGTCCATGGGGCAGTTGATGTAGGCGGTCCGCTCCGCCTCGGTCCCGCCCTTGTCGTAGCGCGATTGCAGCCAGGCCTTCGACATGTCGATCGAGTCGGCATGGACGATGGGGGCGATGGCGTCGAAGAAGGCGAGCGCCTCGGTGCCGGTCTCGGCCCGGATCGCCTCGGCCAGCCGCTCCGAGGTCAGCGGGCCGGTGGCGAAGATCCACTGCCCCTCGCGCGGCAGCTCGGCCACCTCCTCCTCGATGACGGTGATGCGGGGGTGGGCGCGCAGGCGCGCGGTGACGGCCTCGGAAAAGGGCTCGCGGTCGACCGCCAGCGCGCCGCCGGCGGGCAGGCGGTGGGCGTCGGCCATGGCGATGATCAGCCCGCCCGCCGCCCGCATCTCCCAGTGGAGCTGTCCCACGGCGTTGTGTTCGTGGTCGTCCGAGCGGAAGGAGTTGGAGCAGACCATCTCGGCCAGCTTGCCGGTCCGGTGGGCGAAGGTGCCCACCCGGGGGCGCATTTCGTAAAGGCGCACGGGCACGCCGGCCTCGGCCGCCTGCCAGGCGGCCTCGGAGCCGGCCATGCCGCCGCCGACGATGTGGAGCGTCTCGGTCATGGCCCCGATCTAGAGGGGCGCCGGCGGCGGGGCAAGCCTCAGCCCAGCATCCGCTGGGTCATCTCCGCGAGGTCGCGGCTGAGCCCCGGCGTCGCACGGATGCGCGCGAGCTCGGCCCGGACCATCCCCTGCCGGCCCGCATCATAGCGCCGCCAGGTCTCATAGGCGGTGGAGACGCGCGCGGCCGTCTGCGGGTTCAGCGGGTCGAGCCGGATCAGCCAGTCGGCCAGCAGCCGGTAGCCCGCGCCGTCGGGGACGTGGAAGCCCGCGGCGTTGCCCGCGAGCGCGCCCAAGACGGCGCGGAAGCGGTTGGGGTTCTTCCAGTCGAAGGCGTCGTGGCGGGTCAGCCGCTCGGCGGTGGCGACGGCGGCCTCGGGGGCGGCATGGGCGATCTGCACCGAGAACCACTTGTCCATCACCAGCCGGTCATGCGCCCATTGCCGGCCGAAGCGGGCAAGCTCCTCCTGCCCGGCGCCGACCTGCAAGAGGCAGGCCAGCGCGCCGAGCTGTTCGGTCATGTTGTCGGCGCGGGCAAAGAGCCGCGCCGCGCGCTGGCCGCCGTCGAGCCGGGACAGGAGCGCCAGCGTCCCCAGCCCCAGCGCCCGCCGCCCGGCGTCCCGCGCATCAGGGCTGTAGGGGCCGGGCGTGGCCATGGCGTCATGCGCGCGCGCGAGCCCGTCCGAAAGATGCGCCGCCACCGCCCGCAGGAGCCGCTCGCGCGCGGTGTGGATGGCGGTTGGGTCGGGCGTGTGGCCGGCATCGACCAGCGCCTGGGCGATGTCGTCCTCGGACGGCGCGCGCAGGGCGAGCGCGCGAAAGGCCGGGTCCAGCGCCTCGTCCGCAAGCATCACCGCCAGCGCATCCAGATACTCGGGCCCCGGCGCCGCATTCGCCGTCACCATCGCCATGAGCACGTCGCGGCCCAGCGCCCGGCCCGCCTCCCAGCGCGAGAAGGGGTCGGTGTCGTGCGCGAGCAGGAAGGCGCGGCGCTCGGGCGTGACGTCGTGCTCCAGCACCACCGGGGCGGAAAAGCCGCGCAGGAGCGACGGCACCGGCCGGCCCGGCAGCCCCTCGATGGTCAGGCTCTGCGCCGCCTCGGTCAGCTCGATCACCCGTGTGGGCATGATCTCGTGGCCCTCCGGGGCAAGGAGCCCGAGCGCCATGGGGATGACCTGCGGCGCCTTTTCGGGCTGGCCCGGGGTGGGGGGCGTGTGCTGCGCAAAGGCGAGGGTGAAGCGGCCGAGGCGGTCGTCCCATTCCTCGGTCACGCGCAGCCGCGGCGTGCCGGCCTGCGAATACCAGCGGGCGAATTGCGTGAGGTCCCGCCCCGTGGCGTCCTCGAACACCTTGAGCCAGTCCTCGATGGTGCAGGCCTGGCCGTCGTGACGCTCGAAATAGAGCGCGAGCGCGGCGTCGTAGCCCTGTGGCCCCACCAGGGTGCGCAGCATCCGGATGACCTCGGCGCCCTTTTCATAGACCGTCGCGGTGTAGAAATTGTTGATCTCCATGTAGCTTTCGGGGCGGACGGGGTGGGCGAGGGGGCCCTGATCCTCGCGGAACTGGCGGGCGCGGAGGGTCAGCACATCCTCGATCCGCTTGACCGCGGCCGAGCGGGTGTCGGCGCTGAACTGCTGGTCGCGAAAGACCGTCAGCCCCTCCTTGAGGCAGAGCTGGAACCAGTCGCGGCAGGTGATGCGGTTGCCCGTCCAGTTGTGGAAATACTCATGCGCGACAATGCGCTCGATGTTGTCGTAGTCTTGGTCGGTGGCGGTCTCGGGGCTCGCCAGAACGTAGCGCGAGTTGAAGATGTTCAGCCCCTTGTTCTCCATCGCGCCCATGTTGAAGTCGTCCACCGCGACGATGTTGAAGACGTCGAGGTCGTATTCGCGCGCGTAGACCCGCTCGTCCCAGCGCATCGAGCGTTTCAGCGCGTCCATGGCATAGGCGCAGCGGTCCTCGTCGCCCGGGCGGACCCAGATGTTCAGCGCCACCGGCCGGCCGGAGGCGGTGGTGAAGCGGTCGCTGTGGGCGATGAGGTCGCCGGCGACGAGGGCAAAGAGATAGGCGGGCTTGGGCCAGGGGTCGTCCCATTCGGCCCAGCCGGGGCCGCAGGCCGCCGGGTTGCCGTTGGACAGCAGCACCGGCAGGTCGGATTCGATGCGCACGCGGAAGGGGGCCATCACGTCGGGGCGGTCCGGGTAATAGGTGATCTTGCGGAAGCCCTCGGCCTCGCACTGGGTGCAGTACATGCCGTTCGACATGTAGAGCCCTTCGAGGGCGGTGTTGGCCTCGGGGTCGATCTCGACCTCGGCCTCCCAGGTGAAGGCGTCGGGCAGGGCGGCGGCCGGCAGGGTGAGGCCGGTCGCGTCGGGCGTGGCCTGCACCGGGCGGCCGTCGATGCTGGCCGCGATCAGGCGCAGCGATTCGCCGTCCAGCCGCAGGTCGCCGGCGCCGGCGGGATTGCGGCGAAAGCGGATGCGCGAGGCGACGCGGGTGCCGCGCGGGGCGAGGCGAAAGGTGAGCGCGACCTCGTCGATCAGGAAGGGCGGCGGGGTGTAGTCGGCGAGGCGGATGGCCTGCGGGGCGGCGTCCTTCATGGGCTCTCCTCGGGGGTTGCGCTGCGAAGCTAGGCCGTGGCGCGGGGCTGTTCAACCGTGGCGGGACGGGTTAGGAAAGGAACGAGAGGGGAACATCGGCGGGGCTGGCGGTGGCGCCGGCGACGGCTATCTGGGCGGGCATGGGCACGATCGTCTGGTTCAAGCGGGATCTGCGGGTGGCGGACCATCCGGCGCTGGCCTCGGTGACGGGGCCGGTGCTGCCGCTTTACGTGGTCGAGCCCGAGCTCTGGGCCCAAGCCGATGCCTCGGCGCGGCAATGGGCCTTCGTGGCCGAGTGTCTGGAGGGGCTGCGGGCGGAGCTGGCCGCGCTGGGGGCGCCCCTGGTGGTGCGGGTGGGCGAGGCGGTGGAGGTGCTGGAGGGGCTGTGCCGGCGCCACCGCATCGGCCGGATCGTCAGCCATGAGGAGACGGGCACGCTCTGGACCTATGCGCGCGACCGGCGGGTGGGGGCCTGGGCGCGGGGCGCGGGCGTGGCGTGGGAGGAGCTGCCGGCCTCGGGGGTGGTGCGCCGGCTGGCGAGCCGCGACGGCTGGGCGGGGCGGCGCGAGCGGTTTCTGGCCTTGGGGCCGCTGCCGGCGCCCGGCGGGCTCGAGCCCGTGCCGGGGGTGGAGCCGGGGCCGATTCCCGGCGCGCGGGCGCTGCGGCTGGCCGAGGACCGCTGCGCGCATCGTCAGGCCGGGGGGCGGGCGGCGGGGCTGTCGGCGCTGGGCTCCTTCCTGACCTCGCGGGGCGAGGGGTACCGGGCGGCGATGTCCTCTCCCGTCACCGGCGAGCGGGCCTGCTCGCGGCTCTCGCCCTATCTGGCCTGGGGGGCGCTGTCGGGCCGCGAGGTGGCGGCGGCGGCGGCGGCGCGGCGGGCCGAGCGGCCGCCGGCCGGCTGGGGCGCCTCGCTGAAGAGCTTCGAGAGCCGGCTCGCCTGGCGCGACCACTTCATGCAGAAGCTCGAGGATGCGCCGGATCTGGAGGCGCGCTGTCTGCACCGGGCGACGGAGGCGCTCCGCCCGCGCGCGCCCGACGTGGCGCGGCTGGCGGCGTTCGAGCGGGCCGAGACCGGGGTGCCCTTCGTCGATGCCTGCCTGCGCTATCTGGCGGCGACGGGGTGGCTGAACTTCCGGATGCGGGCGATGCTGGTGTCCTTTGCCGCCTATCATCTGTGGCTCGACTGGCGGGCGGTGGGGCCGTTCCTCGCGCGCCGCTTCACCGATTACGAGCCGGGGATTCACTGGAGCCAGATGCAGATGCAGTCGGGGACGACGGGGATCAACACGCTCAGGCTCTACAACCCGGTGAAGCAGGGGTGGGAGCAGGACCCCACGGGCCGCTTCACCCGCGCCTGGGTGCCGGAGCTCGCCGGCGTTCCGGACGGGTTCCTGCAGGAGCCCTGGCGCTGGCCGGGGGCGGCGGGGCTGGTGGGGCGGCGATACCCCGAGCCGGTGGTGGATCTGGCGGCGGCGGCGCGGGCGGCGCGCGAGGCGGTGGCGGCGCTGCGCCGCGAGGGGGGCTTTGCGGCCGAGGCGGCGCGGGTGGCGGCGAAGCATGCCAGCCGCAAGGACCGCGCGGGGCATTTCGTCAACGACCGCGCGCCGCGGGGGCGGGGGCGGCGGCGGCCGGCGGCGCCCGAGGCCCAGCTGCGGTTCGACCTGTGAGCGCGGCCCCGCAGCCCCCGCGCGCCGCAGCGGCGTCGCTCCCACCCACCCACCCCGCGCCGCCGCTGCGGCGCGCGGGGGCTGCGGGGCGGGGGGGCGGTCGGAGGAGGGAACGATGCCGCGCGGGGTGAAGAAGGCCGACCTGCCGCAGAAGGTCTGTGCGACCTGCGGGCGCCCGTTCCCGTGGCGCCGCAAATGGGCAAAGGTCTGGGACGAGGTGCGTCATTGCTCCGACCGCTGCCGGGCCCTGCGCAAGGCGGTCAAGGCAGCGCCGTCGCGCCCATGATGCGGGCATATGCCGCAGTATCGGGCGGGCCGCCGGCGCGCGCCCCTTCACCCGGGGCGGGCGAGGGGCTATGATCCGATCATGATCACAGCAGGCGGCACCATGGCGCGACCGGTCATCGGCATCATCGGCAACAGCCATCTGATCAACGACCAGTATCCGGCGCATGCCTGCGGCCGCATGAACTCCGAGGCGGTGGCCGAGGTGGCGGGCTGCCTGCCGCTGATGATCCCGGCCGATCCGCGGCTCGTCTCGGTGAACGAGCTGCTGGAGGTCTGTTCGGGGTTCCTGCTCACCGGGGGGCGACCCAATGTCCATCCCGAGGAGTATGGCGAGGAGCCGACCGAGGCGCATGGCGCCTTCGACCGGGCGCGCGACGGGGTCGTGCTGCCGCTGATCCGCGCCTGTGTGGAGCGGGGGCAGCCCTTTTTCGGGGTCTGCCGCGGGTTTCAGGAGGTCAATGTCGCCATGGGTGGCACGCTCTGGCCCGAGATCCGCGACCTGCCCGGGCGGATGAACCACCGCATGCCCCCCGACGGTTCGCTGGAGGAGAAGTTCGCCCTGCGCCATCCGGTGCGCTTTGCCCGCGGGGGCGTGTTCCACCGGCTGCTCGGGGCCGAGGAGGTGATGACCAACTCGCTCCACGGTCAGGGGATAAAGACCCCCGGCGCCCGCATCGTGGTCGAGGGGCACGCCCCCGACGGCACGCCGGAGGCGCTGGTGGTGGCCGGGGCGCCCGGCTTCACCCTGTCGGTGCAGTGGCATCCCGAGTGGAACGCCACCGCCGATCCGGTCTCGCGGCCGCTCTTCGCCGCCTTCGGCGAGGCGGTGCACGCCTGGGCCGAGGGGCGCCACCTTCGCCCGGCACGCAGCGCCTGACGCGGCGGGGCACGGCGAGGCACGGGCCCGCCTGCGGCAAGGCGCCCGTCGGACTTGCGCCGGGAGGATGGTCCGCTGGGGCCTGCGGAGGGGCGTGCGTCCCGCGCCGGACATGCCCGACGCGTTCGCCGGAGCGTCGTCGGGGGGCTCCGAGGCGCGCCGCCTCTCCCCGATGTGGCTGGCGTATCCCCGGGCCGGCCCCATATGGTGGGGCAGGAGGGCGCTGCATGGGCGAACACGAGACCGGCCGTCTCATCTATCTGGTGCTGCTGGGCGGCGCGCTGCTGACCTATATGCTGGTGTCGAACCGTGCGCAGATGGGCAGCATGCTGCGCGGAACGGTGCTGTGGGCGCTGATCTTCATCGGGGTCATTGCCGCCGTCGGCCTGTGGGAGGATCTGCGCCAGACCGTGGCCCCCTCGCGCGCCGTCAGCTTCGGTCAGGGCAGCGTCACCTTGCCGCGCGATCCCTCGGGGCATTTCTTCCTGACGCTGGAGGTGCAGGGCACGCCGGTGCGCTTCGTCGTCGACACCGGGGCCACGCATATGGTGCTGTCGCGGCGCGATGCGCTGCGGGTGGGGATCGACCCCGATGCGCTGGTCTATACCGGCCGGGCGCAGACGGCCAACGGCACGGTGCGGACCGCCCGGGTCAGCCTCGCCGAGGTCGCGCTGGGCGATTTCGTCGACACCGATGTCACGGCCTGGGTCAATGAGGGCGAGCTGGAGCTGTCGCTCCTGGGGATGAGCTATCTCTCCCGCTTCGAGCGCATCGAGATCGAGCGGGGGCGGCTCGTGCTGACACGCTGAGCGGCCCCTATTCGGCCGCGGCGCGGCTGCAGCGCATGCCCATGGGCCCGGGCAGCGCCAGAACCGCCTCCAGCCCCTCGTTGTCGTCCACCAGATCGGCGATGGTCAGCGTGTCCAGCGAGTCGTAGAACGCCGCCACCGCCCGGGCGAGCGCGTCGCGCAACCGGCAGGAGGGCGAGAGCGGGCAGGCCGCGCGCGAGGCCGCGAAGCAGTCCGCCACCGGCACCCCCCCCTCGAAGGCGCGGGCCACCGCGCCGACGCCGATATCCTCCTTGGGGCGCGCCAGCGTCAGCCCGCCGTTGCGCCCGCGCAGGGTGGTGACGAAGCCCTTGTGTGCGAGCCCGTTGATGACCTGTGCCAGGTGGTTTTCCGAGACGTTGCAGCGCTCGGCCACCTCATGCTTGCGCACGATGCGGTCGGGGTTGAGCGCGCAGAACATCAGCGTGCGCAGGGCGAGGTCGGTTCGGGTGGTCAGGCGCATCAAAGGGCTCCGGACTGGACGGGGCAATGCGGGCAAGGTAGCCCATGCGGCGAAATGCGACTTGACCTCGATCAACCTGCGCAATTTTTTGTCGCTCGCCGGCCGGGGGGGCCGTCCTCCCGCCTGAGGGGGCCGCGATGACGCCGGCTGCGCGCCTTGCCGCGGCGATCGGGGTGCTCGACGCCATCCTCGGCGGCGCGCGGGCGGAGGTTGCGTTGACCGGCTGGGCGCGTGCGGCGCGCTATGCCGGCTCGGGCGACCGGGCGGCGGTGCGCGATCATGTCTTCGAGGCGCTGCGCCGGCGCCGGTCCCTCGCCGCGCTGGGCGGGGGGGTGAGCGGGCGCGGCCTCGTCCTCGGGCTTCTGCGCTCCGCGGGGGAGGATCCGGCCGCGCTGTTCACCGGCGCGGGGCATGCGCCGCCGCCCCTGAGCGACGCCGAGGCGGCGCATCTGCGCGCGCCGGTGGCGATGACCGAGGCCGAGGCGCTGGACTGTCCCGACTGGCTGCTGCCGCTCCTGCGCGAGAGCCTCGGCGAGGATGCGGCCCCGGTCCTGCGGGCGTTGCAGGCCCGCGCGCCGGTGTTCCTGCGGGTCAATGTCGCACGGGGGCCGGTGGCAGCGGCGCAGGCTTCCCTCGCCGCCGAGGGGATCGGCACGCGCCTCACCCAAGTTGCGAAGAACGCGCTGGAAGTCGTTGAAAACGCACGCCGTGTGCAGGCCTCGCGGGCGTTCCGCGAAGGGCTGGTGGAGGTGCAGGACGCCGCCTCGCAGGCGGTGGTCGAGGCGCTGCCCGTCGCCCCCGGGGCGCGGGTGCTCGACCATTGCGCGGGCGGGGGGGGCAAGGCGCTGGCACTGGCCGCCCGGGGCGCCGAGGTGCATGCCCATGACGCACTCCCGCGACGCATGGCCGACCTGCCCGCCCGCGCCGCCCGCGCCGGGGCCCGCATCCGTCTGCTGTCCGATCCGGCCGCCGCGGCGCCCTATGCGCTGGTGCTCGCCGACGTCCCCTGTTCCGGCAGCGGCAGCTGGCGGCGCGATCCCGAGGGCAAGTGGCGCCTCACCCCCGACCGGCTGGCCGAGCTGACCGGGGTGCAGGACGCCATCCTCGACACCGTGGCGCCGCTGCTGGGGGCGGGCGGGGCGCTGGCCTATGCCACCTGCTCGGTGCTGCGGGCCGAGAACGAGGATCGCATCGCCGGCTTTCGCGCGCGCCACACAGGCTGGCGGCTCGAGAGCCTGCGGCGGTGGAGCCCGCTCGAGGGGGGGGACGGCTTCTTCCTCGCGGTGCTGTTGCGGGATTGACGGCGATTGACGACAACTTCAGGCTGTAATGCCGGAGCGTTAAGCGGCACTTAAGGGTTTTGCGACGAGATGGGGGAGCAAAGTCCGTTCCGGGGGGTCATGGCGTGTTGCACTCGGCGCTTTCATCGCAGTCGCTCGGGCGGACGGCCCGGGCCCTGTCTCCGGCGATCTGGCTGCTGCTGGTGCCGGCGTTTCTCGCGGGCATCGGCGCGATCCTGGTGCCCGAGGGCACGCTGCGGCTGGTGTTCCTGTCCGTCGCGGTGACCATGCTGTGCCTGGCCGCGCTGGTGCCGATGCTCGCGCGGGGCGAGGGGCGCAGCGGCACCGCCGCCAGCCGCCGGATCGCCGAGTTCATCGCCCACGACGCGAGCCCGAGCTTCACCACCGATGCCGACGGCCGCATCGGCTATCAGAATGCCGTTGCAGAACAGCGCTTTGGCGACTGTCACGGGCAGACGCTGATGCGCGCTCTGGGCGATCTCTTCGCCAATCCGGCCGCGGTGCTGTTCCGGCTCCAGAATCGCGCGCAGGCGGTCGGGGCCGCGCGCGAGGATGTGGTGACGCGGCGCGGCCATGTCCGGCTGTCGGTGCATCAGGTCGGCACGGAGGGGTTCCTGTGGCGGCTCGAGGAAATGGTCGACCGCTCCGCCGGCGGGCGCGGGGCCGAGACGCTCAGCCTGCCCATGCTGACGGTGTCCAAGTCGGGCACGGTGCTGTTCATGAACGAGGCGCTGCGGCGCATCGTCGGCGGGCGGGTGCGGACGCTCGACCGGATCTTTCCCTATCTGCCCCTGCGCTCGGGCGAGGAGACGGAGGTGTCCGGCACCGACGGCCCCTTGCGCTGCATCGTGGGCGAGCTCGAGGGCGCAAGCGGCCGGCGCGAGATCTACCTTTTGCCCGCGGCCGAGGGCGGCGCCCGTCTCGCTGCCGGGCGCGCCGAGTTCGAGGATCTGCCCCTCGCCGTGGCCCGTCTCTCCGGCGAAGGCCGGCTCGAAGAGGCGAATCGCCACGCGCGCGAGCTGCTGGGCCTGCCGGCCAGGCCCGAGGGGCCGCTCGAGATGCGCCTTGCCGAACTGCTCGAGGGGCCGGGGCGGCCGGTGCAGGATTGGCTCTCCGACGCGATGGCGGGGATCGCCGAGAACCGTCCGCAGGTGCTGCGGCTGCGCAGCCGCGACCGTGACGTCTATCTCCAGGTCACCCTGCGCCGCGTCGCCGAGGATGGCCGGCCCGGCCTGCTGGCCGTCTTCAACGACGCGACCGAGCTGAAATCGCTCGAGGCGCAGATCGTCCAGAGCCAGAAGATGCAGGCGATCGGCCAGCTCGCGGGCGGTGTTGCGCATGACTTCAACAACCTGCTCACCGCCATTTCCGGGCACTGTGACCTGCTGCTGCTGCGTCACGACCGCGGCGACCCCGATTATGCGGACCTCGTGCAGATCCATCAGAACGCCAACCGCGCCGCGAGCCTCGTGCGCCAGCTGCTGGCATTCTCGCGCAAGCAGCGGCTGCTGCCCGAGGTGTTCGACCTGCGCGACACGCTCGCCGACCTCGCGCATCTCCTTGACCGGCTGGTCGGCGAGAAGGTGCGCCTCCGTCTCGACCACGATCCGGAGCTTCATCCCATCCGCGCCGACCGCCGGCAGATGGAGCAGGTCATCATGAACCTCGTCGTCAATGCCCGCGATGCGATGCCGGCGGGCGGCGAGATCCGGATCGAAACCGAGAATCGCACCCTGCGCGAAGAGCTCAGGCGCGACCGCGCCGTCGTGCCGCCGGGCGACTATGTGCTCGTGCGGGTCTGCGACGAAGGCGTCGGCATTCCTCCCAACAAGCTCGAAAAGGTCTTCGAACCCTTCTTCACCACCAAGCGCGCCGGCGAGGGCACTGGCCTCGGTCTCTCCACGGCCTATGGCATCGTGAAGCAGACGGGCGGGTTCATCTTCGTGGACAGCACGGCGGGGCAGGGGACGACCTTCACCCTGTATCTGCCCGCCTGCGATCTTGTCGCCGAACCGGCCGAGAGCGAGCCCGAGAGCCTCGCCACGGCGCAGCCCTCCGACCGCGACGGCGAGGGCGTCATCCTTCTGGTCGAGGACGAGGCGCCCGTGCGCGCCTTCGCCTCCCGCGCGCTGCGCCTCAAGGGGTACACGGTCATCGAGGTCGAAACCGCCGAGGACGCGCTCGCTGCCCTCGAGGATCCCGAACTGCAGGTGGACCTGTTCCTCACCGACGTGGTGATGCCGGGGATGGACGGCCCCAGCTGGGTGCGGGAGGCGCTAAAGCAGCGCCCGGAGGCGCGGGTGGTCTTCGTGTCCGGCTACGCCGAAGAGGCCTTCAACGAAGGCCACGACCCGATCCCGAACTCGGTCTTCCTTCCCAAACCCTTCTCACTGTCCGAGCTCACCGCGACGGTCGAGCGCCAGATCCACTGAGGTCGCACGACGCGAAACCGCGAGCGCCTCTCGGGCGGATCCGTCGGTTGCCACTTCCGTCACTCCGTCCGCAACCGCGACCCGGATGCGATGCCGCCCCCCGCGCGCGCTTGCCGCGGAGCCGCGCCGGTCCGGGAGGTGGGGAGTCTCTGGGGAGCGGGCAGGTCCCATGGCCGTCGCCGGTCGTTCCGGACGTGGAGTGGAACTCGGCGGGCACGGAGGCTGCAGCTGCGAAGCGGGATGGGGGAACATGGGCGGGACGATGGTCAGGTGTGCCCGCCGATGCGCGCACGGCCCCCGCGGCCGGTTCTCGAGACTTGCGGCCAGCCTGTCTGCAATCGCCCCGCACCTCGACGTCTCCCGCCCGGACTGGCGGCTCCCGCTGCGCAGGAGATAAGGAAAATCAAGGTGTTGGAAAGGGGGTGGCGCCGACTTCCGCGGGGCACGTGCAGTTGCAGTTGCACGGAACTCCCTGAAGAACCGTGCCGGTTCCGGAAATCCGCGCCACTCTGCCTGCCATGGTCGCGCGTACCGCCCAGAGCGGCGGACGGCGCTTCCTGCAGATCGTCGAGTCGTTCCGCGACGGCGCCGGCAAGCCGAGGCTGCGGTCATCGCCAGTCTCAGGCGCGTCGACGGGATGAAGGACGGGCAGCTCGATGCCCTCATCTGCGGCCTCAGCCGGGCTGCGGGGCGTTCCGAACCGGCGAAGACCGGGATCGCCCGGGAGGGCGCGCTTCGGGTGCGGGCCGCGGCGCGGGGGGCGGAAGCGGCGGGGTTCGTCGTCAGCTTCACCGACGCGTGTCTGGCCGATGGCCGGAAGCCGCGTCGTCCATCACGTCACCGGCTCCGCACGGACGATCCGGACCGGGATCGGCCCGCCCCCGGTCGAGCGCGAGAAGCTGCGCGACCGCGCCACCGTCCTGCCGGCCGAGCAGAAGATCCGCTTCACCTCGGCAATCCTGCCGCGGCGGGCGCGCAACCCCGATGCGCTGCTCTGCCTGCGCGGCGCCTCGACCGGGGATTACCGTAAGCGTCGGCCGATGACCCTTGGTCGTACGGCTTGACTATTCGCGGAAGCTCCAGGGCATGAACTCGGCGATGTCGCGCTGCATGTGGTTGTCGAGGATCTTGCGCAGCGTGGCGGCGATGTAGGCCTCGGGGTTCACGCCGTTCAGTTTGCAGGTGCCGATCAGGGAGGCGATGCGCGCCCAGGATGCGCGCACCACGGTGAATTGCCCCGGGTTTACCGGAGGGCAAAACTCTCGAAGGATGCCCTCCCATGGACAGCAAGAAGAACACGACGAGCCCGTAACCGGCAGAGTTCCGCGAGCGGGCGGTTCAGATGGTCATCGATCATCTCGACAGCCATGCGAGTCTGACGGCCGCGGTGCGCGACATCGCGGCCAGGCTCGGGTGCTCGCCCGACAGTCTGCGGGTCC